>SL_3KL_010_SEDDRAFT_10002237_pt1 | contig 17732 bp, 15 predicted proteins | sample SodLakKL_010_SED_2_FD_10381 | JGI IMG/M metagenome (IMG submission 10381) | reverse complement strand
GGACCCGATGATTTGAATTTAAGCCAAGGTAAGGGGGCCTTTACTGTAACCGGAGCTGTTAATGCAGAGCATTCGGGAGAATCATGGTATACAGTAGATCCGCGGGACGACGGAACGGTATTTCAACTGTTTGTGAGTGATGTTGAGTTCACCGTCGATCAGAATGCAAATAACGACGTAACATTTGTTCTTGAATTCAGGCAAGAATCAGGATCAGGCTCTTTTTCAATATCAACAGGTGAGTTTGATATGGGAGCCAATGCACCATTCCGCGGCATGTTTGCAGATGTAGCAACTGCTACGGCTTACGAAACCATAGGAAATTCAGGGGGTACTTTAAATATCACATCCTATTCAAGTGGTTTGGTGGAGGCTGAATTTGAATTTTCAGCAACGGGCCCGGAAGGCGGAAGCGTAACGGTCAAAGGCGGATTAAGGGCGAGTTGTATTGGCGGGCAGTTTAATCCAAACTGTTAAGCCAAATAATCAACTTTCAGACGTCAACTAACAAAACACGTAATGAAAAATCTATCCATTCTGCTTAAAAACTCAGGGTTGGTTTTCGTGCTCATTATTTCCGTTTACATGGTCAGTTAGGGGGGGCGATTCATCTGGATGTTGATGCCGGCAGTGTATCGGGTAAAAATCATTTCAAAAATGTTGACGGAGAAAGTCTGTCCGGTTCTTTTGAATTTCGTTGTAAGTCACCTTGGTTTTAAATAATTATTAAAATATATCATAAGTGTATGAGAAGAGGTAAGGGGATATTACTATTCATATTTGTTATGAGTATTTCCTGTAAAGCGCATTCGCAGCAGACTGTAGGCAACACGGATATTGAAGTATACTCGCTCTCGGGAAACATCAGTTTTCAGAGCCATGCCTACACAACAACCCAGCTTTTTGACCGCCGTGAAACGTTAGGAGCTCTTACGGCTGCGAATATGTACTATTCATTTCTTGGTTTTAGCTCCGGGCTGGATCTTCGCTACAGTACGGATGACAATGAGTTTCGTCAATCCATGAATCGGTTCAGTTTTTTTGGAAGCTATAAATGGGCCAGGCTTAGTGCAGGTGATGTAAGCCCCAACTACTCCCAGTACAGCCTGCGCGGAACCATGGTGCGCGGCGGAGAGCTGGGTTGCTATAATCAAACACCGCATGATTTGTTTCTCGCCTGGTTTGAAGACACACCGTATATTCTCACCTCGAACGGAATCGGGTACGGGCTCTGGGAGTTTTCGGGTAGTTTTGGCATACTCAATTCCGGCCGAAGCGATTTGGATTATGAAGATTGGTACGGACATCAACTGGACCGCAAACTACTCGATCTTTTGATCAAGTATCAGTGATGGCTCCAATTTCAAATAAACTCAATCAGTTAACACGTATTTCTCTGTTTTACTGTAAAGAAAAATTCATTCATTTTGCAATATTCGGCCGATCAGTTCGTGAATTGATAGCCTTGGTTATAACCGTCTGTAGTAATTCACTTTGCTTTCAAAATAAGACCATCATTTTTTTTATTTCTATGATACTGGACTAAGTTAAAAGGTATAAAAGATACTCTCTATATGAGAAATCAGAGCCTATTTCTGTTACTGATCATTTTGTTTATTCTTGGTATTGCATATCAGAATGTTGATCGTGATTACCCCGAATATTCGCCTCCCGTAACCGGTCAGGTGCCCGGTATGGCAAATATCCACGGAATTGAAACTGATCACAGTTTTGATCCGCCATCAACCAACCCTGATGATTGGGAGATTTTGAATGATGGAAATCCGATCGTGCATCATAGTCAGACTATTGGCCAGCGTAAAATTGATCCTGTCGGTTTCTATTTGACCGAAAATAATCTTGCTCTTTTTTACAACAACGCCTGGTCTGAATATGATAAATATTTTGAGATATATGGTGAACGTGGTTATTCAGGTTCACGCACACAGGCAGGCAGCTTAATGGCATTTGATGAAGACTGGAACCTGAGAGATTATTATGACAATCCGGTGTTTGATGAACCGCAAAGAGCATGGCAAGGCAGAGACCGCACAAATCCCTATGCACTGGTCTGGCACCCCGATCACGAGGTGTTTTATTTGTTTTACGGTGATTTTGCTGAAGGAGGGGATAATGACAAATATCCTGGGCGACGTGCTTTGGGTGTGGCTAAATCCAAAGATATTATAAATTGGGAATATCTGACAAAAAACCGGCCGCTGTTTCATATTCTGGATATGGTTGATTTTAGCCCCGAAACATTCTCAGGCATTTCTGATGTAACAAGGCAGGGAAGAGTGTATGCGTTTGGTGCCACTTTCCATGATGGATATATATACTTGCAGGTTGGGGGTAGCACAAACAGGGAATTGGATTATGTCTTCACTATTCGATCACAAGACCCGATGAATGGATGGGAATATGTAAGAAGTCCGCAGCACCGACCCATGCCGTTCTACTTTGCCAGAAAATGGTACACGGTTCGGAATATTCGTGATCCAAATGATCCGGAAATGAGGGCAATCGGTCTTGTGCATGGAGATACATTGGATGATTTAGACCATGAGCCGGATTATCTTTTTTCTACCGGATTTTCATCCAGTGCGGGTGTATCAAGGCAGTTATTCATGTACCAGGGAAGATGGTATATTGCATTTCGGCAGAGTGATGAGGAAGATTACCGAAGCATGTATATAGCAAGGCAGAAATGATAGGCGCTGGTAAAACTCCCCAAATTATTTCAACCACGTGTGAATACTGCCATTCTTTATGGCTATCCAGAATTTTTAAAAGTGCCGTTTTAAGGATGTAAGAAGGGCATGCTGTAGTGGGTTCAGGCAGATTCGAACTGCCGACCTCATCGATGTCAACGATGCGCTCTAACCAACTGAGCTATGAACCCGACAACATTAAATATACCAACCCTTTTACTTTAATCGCAACAGAAAGTATTGAAAGGTTCTTTCAGCTAAGCACAAACCTTTGTATTTTACCTGTCTTTGAAAATTCAGAAATCATATGCAAAACAGAAGAGCATCCCGGGAAGCTGCTTTAAAGGCAATTTATGCTGTTGAGGTTGGAAAAAATATACCCCAACAGACCACAAAACAGATTCTCAAGCCGTTACTCAATAATGAGACTGAAGCTGTTAAGTTTGCCGAAAAACTGCTCTTGATTACGGTTGACCATGCATCAGAATTTGATACAATTATAGACCACCATATAAAAAACTGGGAAGTGCACAGACTGGCTATTGTTGACAAACTAATACTGCGAATGGCTATTTCTGAATTACTTTATTTTGATGATGTTCCTACCAAAGTTACGATTAACGAGGCCATTGAATTGGCAAAACAATACTCTACACGTAAAAGTGGTAATTTCGTAAATGGAATTTTGGATGCAGCGCTGACTCATTTTCTTAAAGAGAATAAAATCAATAAAAAAGGAAGAGGCCTGATCGAAACCTCAAATCACTAATGGATAAAAAGTTTGTTGCAATCGGTGATATTCATGGATGCGTTCGTTCGCTGAAAACACTATGGAATAAACTGAAGCCTCATAAAGATGCAATTCATGTTTTTATTGGTGATTATATAGACCGCGGGCCGGATTCGAAAGGTGTGGTGGATTTCTTGCTTGATGTGCGTCACGACCGGGAATGTGTTTTCCTCAGAGGTAACCACGAACAGATGCTATTAGACGCACTTCTGAATAATGAACAACAAAACTGGATGTATAACGGCGGGGATGTAACATTAAATTCATACAACAATCCCCGGAATGTTTCAGAAATTCCTGAATCTCACATTACTTTTTATAAAGAAACAAAGTTTTATCACGAATCAGAGAATTATTTTTTTGTACACGCTGGTGCACCGCCACACCAGACACTGGAACAGAGCAAACAAGACAGCAGATCAGAACACTTTTTTCTGTGGGGACGTGAACACCTGAATGCTTTTGAAACTCCCTGGGAAAAAACAGTTATCTTTGGCCACACCCCAAGACCTTACCCTATTCGAAAACCGAATATGATTGGCATTGACACAGGCTGTGTTTACAATGAACTTGGTTATGGAAAATTAACAGCAGTTGTATTGCCTGAAGCCCAGTTTATTCAGCAGGAGTCGCTCGACTGATTTCTATTCATATTCAAAATGCCACATCTGTACTCTCTGACATCTATTCGGCACACTACTTTTATAAAATTTCTTGATAATGCTTTTAACATATTAAATACCAAAATATTATGAACCTTAAATGTGGAATAGTAGGCCTTCCAAATGTTGGCAAGTCTACGCTTTTCAATGCTCTTAGTGATGCCGGGGCTGAATCCGCCAATTTTCCGTTTTGCACGATTGATCCCAATGTAGGGCTTGTTCCGGTTCCCGATCGGAGATTGGATAAACTATCTGAGCTTGTAAAGCCCAAAGCAACAATTCCGGCTACAATTGAATTTGTGGACATCGCCGGATTGGTGAAAGGAGCATCAGAGGGAAAAGGAAAAGGAAATGCCTTTCTTTCTCACATACGTGAAGTGGACCTGATTGTTCATGTAGTTCGATGTTTTGATGATGATGATATTATTCATGTTGAAGGATCTGTTGATCCGGAACGAGACATCCGCATAATCGAGGACGAGTTGATTTTGAAGGATCTTGAGTCTGTAGAAAAGAGACTGGAAAATGTAAAGAAACAGGCCAAAAGCGGAGATAAAAAAATTAAGGATCAGCTGAAAGTAATAGAAGCACTGGCTGAACATTTAGAATCCGGCAAAACTGCAAGAACGTTTAAAATTGAGCAAGATGAAAAACAGTTTTACAACGATCTGTTCCTGCTCTCCGAAAAACCCGTACTCTATGCCTGTAATGTGGGAGAGTCTGAAATTAATTCGGGTAATCAGTATGTGGACAGTGTCAGAGAAGTTGCAAGCCTGTTCAACGATAATCTGGTCATGTTTTGTGCTAAAATTGAGGCCGAGATAGCCGAACTTGAGCCGGAAGAAAAAGAAATGTTTCTTGAAGAATTAGGCGTTGAACGCTCCGGACTTGACCGGCTGATACGAGCTGCCTACGAAAATCTTGGTCTTATCACATATTTTACGGCCGGCCCTAAAGAGGTTCGTGCCTGGACTATTCGGAAAGGAACAAAAGCTCCACAGGCTGCCGGAACTATTCACACCGATTTTGAACGGGGTTTTATCCGGGCAGAAACTATATCGTTTGAAGATTTTGAACAATTGGGATCCGAGAAAGCAGCAAAAGATGCCGGAAAAATGCGACAGGAAGGAAAAAATTACGTTGTAAAGGACGGGGATATAATTTTATTCCGGTTCAATGTTTAATAGGGGTTGATGAAAAACATTTCAGTTATTCATCCAGAAGTTCATCAGGGAATTCCACATTCCGAATATCCCGGATACGGAATTCAGTAGTGTCGGCTGGTATATTTTCAGGTTCAATTCGGTCGTGAACTACCCAGGCGCCCGGATAGCGATTTTTTAACAGCCGTGAAAATTCTATCGCCATATCTCTGTCTCTGAAATCTCCGGTTCGAACTCGATAGTAGGGCTGCCTGAAAAAGATATAGGTTTCAGGATTATATCCGCCGAGCCATTCGCTGGCCCAAACCCGGAATTCATCCCGTGTGGAATCGGCTTCGGCAACACTCCGGGTTGAAAGAATTTGGACACGAAATCCGGCATGTTCATCCACTTCTCGCTCTTCCTGAACAGCTTCTCTCAGGTAAGTTTCGGGTATATCATGCTCAAGTACGGCATAGCGATCGGCCAGGTGAACCCGGTTTTCAAAAAGAAAGAGCTCCATCTCATCCATTTCTTCTCTTAGATATTCTTCGGCTACCACTTCATCAATTTCAAAAATGGATGGCTCTGGCTCGTCATCAGCCACCGGTTCTGGTGTCCTGCAGCCAATTGCTATCAGAAAGGTGATTGATATAAAATATAGAACTGATTTTTTCATGTTATGATAAAAGTTAATCTCCAATCGGATGCCAAGTGGTTTTTATTTCAAGAAACTCATCAATGATGTATGGATTTTCATGGGATTGGTCGAGCCAATCATCAGTCGAATAATGAAAAACACGCTTCACGCTTATAGAAGCATTTTCATCAATAAGTTTCCTTGTGCTCTTATCAGTTAACGTATTAAAAACGGCATTCACATCCATATGGCTGCTGAGGTGATCCAGCATCTCATCTTTAAATCCTGTCAGGATATTTACCACGCCTCCGGGCACATCCGAGGCGTGCAGAACTTCACCAAAACTGACTGCCGGCAGCGGATACGTTTCACCAGAGAGTACAATGCAGGTATTTCCTCCGGCAATAACAGGTGCAATTAAAGAAACGACAGAGAGCAGCGGAGACGTATGCGGGGCTGCAATTCCAACAACACCGGTCGGCTCGGGAGTACTGAAATTGAAGTGAGAACTCGCAACCGGATTGATGGTGCCAAAAATCTGGCTGATTTTATCGGTCCAGCCCGCATAATAGATCAGCCTGTCGACGGAAGTTTCCACTTCGGCTGCAGCATCTTTTGATTTAACACCAAATTGCTCGAGTTCTCCCACAAACTGATCTTTCCTGCCTTCAAGCATTTCGGCAATCCGGTAGAGAACCTGCCCACGGTTGTAAGCAGACCGTCCGCTCCAACCCCCAAATGCAGACCGCGCGGCGAGCACGGCATTACGAACATCTTTCCGGCTGCATCTGCAGGCATTGGCTATGTGACTTCCTTTGGAATCCTTCACCTGGTAGGTTCGGTCGGATTCACTTCGGGGGAATTTTCCACCCACATAGGTTTTGTAGGTTTTTAAAACTTCAATTCGTTTCGGCATGATTTTCAAATTTCATGGATACCTGCAAGACAACAGGTGATTTACTGTTTTGTTTGATGATGTGTCAGCTCAGTGTTACATAGGGATAAAGGCCGTGAAGACCGCCTTCCCGGCCAATCCCGCTCTCCTTATATCCGCCAAACGGCGAAGTGGGATCAAACTTGTTGTAGGTGTTCGACCAAACCACGCCTGAACGCACTTTCTGCCCGGCATTAAATATTTTTGATCCCTTGTCTGTCCAGACTCCACCAGCCAGTCCGTAAGGAGTGTTATTGGCCTTTTCAACGGCTTCATCGGGAGTGCGGAATGTTTGAATGGTTAGCACCGGCCCAAAAATTTCTTCCTGAACAATCCGGTTGCTCTGACTCACATCAGTAAAAATAGTGGGCCTGCAGAAAAATCCCCTCTCCGGAATATTGCAGGAGCTTTGATACATTGCCGCACCCTCATTCACACCTATTTCGAGATATTGGTTGATTTTGTCGTACTGCGCTTTGGAGTTGATAGCACCTATATCCGTATTTTTATCAAGCGGATCTCCCACTATCAGAGTTTCCATTCGATCTTTCAATTTGTTGACGAGCCGCTCGGAAATGCCCTCCTGAACAAGCAGGCGCGATCCTGCGCAACAAACGTGTCCCTGGTTAAAGAATATCGCATTAATGATACCTTCCACCGTTTGATCGATCGGGGCATCCTCAAAAACGATATTCGGACCCTTTCCGCCCAGTTCAAGTGTGAATTTTTTATCCGTACCGGCCAGTGATTTTTGAATGATTTTACCCACCTCGGTTGAGCCGGTAAATGCAATTTTGTCCACATCGGGATGGTTGACGATCTCTGCCCCGGTTTGTCCGGCTCCGGTTACAATATTCACAACCCCATCAGGCAGCCCGGCATCACGGCAAATTTCGGCAAATTTCAGTGCCGTCACCGGGGTTGATTCAGCAGGCTTCAGCACCACGGTATTGCCGCCAGCAAGGGCAGGGGCAATTTTCCAGGAAAGCATCAGAAGCGGAAAATTCCATGGAATAATTTGACCGCATACGCCCACCGGTTTTACTTTTCGTCCCGGGAAAGCGTAATCGAGTTTGTCTGCCCAGCCGGCGTAGTAGAAAAAATAGGCTGCTGACAGCGGCACATCCACATCGCGGGATTCACGGATTGGTTTGCCGCCATCCAGCGTTTCGGTGATGGCCAGTTCGCGGGATCGCTCCTGAATCATTCTTGCAAGCCTGAAAATATATTTACCACGTTCGCGGGCCGATAATTTTGACCAGGTTTTTTCATACGCTTTTCGTGCAGCTTTCACGGCCTTGTCCACATCTTTGGAGGTTCCTTCAGCAAATTCTGTCAGCACGTCTTCCGATGCGGGATTAATCGATTTCATGTACCGGCCTTTCACGGGTGAAGTAAATTTTCCGTCGATAAAGTGATCATATCGATCAGGGATTTCAACATGATCGCTGCTTTCCGGAGCGCTGCTGTACTCCCAGAATGATGCAAAATCCAGTTTCAGATCCGAATTGGGTGATGTTGGTTTGGGTGAACCGTTGGTTTTTTCTTCTATCGGTGTTTCTTCTTGCTGTTCAGACATAATAATTCGGTTCAAAAATTAATCATTAGAAAAATAGTTGATGCACTGGTACACACCGGTATCCTGTTTCAAAATCTGCATCAGCAGGTCGTTGGTTAAAGAGCTCGCCCCGAAACGAAACCAATCGGGCGAGAGCCATGCAGCTCCAAGTGTTTCTTTCACCAGAACGAGGTATTGCAGTGCCTCTTTGGCTTTTCGGATGCCCCCCGCAGGTTTCATGCCAACCATTTGTCCGGTATCGCGATAAAAATCGCGGATAGCCTCAAGCATCACGAGCGTTACCGGTTGTGTTGCGGCCGGCTTTATTTTTCCCGTTGATGTTTTTATAAAATCGGTGCCGGCATACATGGCAATATCACTTGCTTTTCGGACATTCTCGAGTGTTTCAAGTTCGCCGGTTTCCAGAATCACTTTCAGATGCGCTTTGCCGCACGCCTCTTTGACGGCAGAGATTTCATCAAACACATAGCTGTAATTTCCTTTTAAAAATTCTCCTCTCGAAATCACCATATCAATTTCATCAGCCCCTTGTTCCACGGCAAACTGTGTCTCATCCAGTTTGGCCTGAAGCGTTGCCATCCCACTGGGAAACGCGGTTGCCACACTGGCCACTTTGATGTCGGTACCCCGCAGGGCTTTTTTAGCTGTGGATACCATATTGGGATAAACACAAACTGCCGCAACGGTTGGGAGTTCTGGCATCTGAGCATACGGCTGACGCGCTTTCTGGCAGAGTTGAATCACTTTGCCGGGAGAATCTTTTCCTTCCAGTGTGGTGTGGTCAATCATGCTAAGGGCAAGTTTCAATCCCTGTATTTTCGACTCTTTTTTTATGCTCCGCTTGTTTAAACGAGTAACCCGTTCTACAACACCGATTTTGTCAATAGGAAACGTTTGCCTGAAGTCTGGTAACGTGCTTGTGCTCATTAAGATAATCTGTTTATTAAAAACAATTTTGTACAGTCCGAAGTTTTAAATGATGTTTGATCATTCGCATAAATGGCCTGATTTCATCCAACGAAAGGTAAGGATATTAGAAACCTGGTAAAAATTTTAGGATATTTTTGATGATTGAAAGTCTTCCATAATCGGTACCTTTCTGAATGGCTATTTTTCGGTGCGATTAGTGGTAGTAATGAATCGGCCTGTCAGAGTCGGCTGGTAAAACACGGTCAACTTCCGGAATTCCTGCGAATGATGGGCAGGAATTCATTTATCGGCAATTGTTAAACGCCTTCATCAATAACTAAAAATCATTATCCAATTATGGAGCAGAATATTGCACTGATTCAGTACAGTTGTTCGAAAAATCCCGCCGAAAACCGGGACAAAGCGGAACATTTTATTGAGAAGGCAGCAGGGCGTGGTACCGGAATAGTAGCACTTCAGGAACTTTTTGATACAACTTATTTCTGCCGGGAAGTTGATTCCCGGTTTTTTGAATGGGCTGTTTCGGTTCCCGGGCCGGTTACCGAACGGTTTTCTGCATTGGCAAAGAAGCTTGGTGTGGTTCTTTTGCTGCCGCTATTTGAGCGAAAGGCGGCAGGGGTCTATTTCAACACTCTGGTGGTTATTGAAAAAGATGGAACAATTGCCGGAATTTACCGAAAAATGCACATCCCCGACGATCCGGGCTTTTATGAAAAATATTATTTCACTCCGGGAGATCTCGGTTTTAAAGTGTTTGAAACCACAGCCGGTAAAATCGGTACGCTTATTTGCTGGGATCAATGGTTTCCCGAGGCTGCCAGGCTTGCTGCTTTAAAAGGAGCGGAGCTGTTGGTCTATCCAACGGCAATCGGAACCCTGCCTGATGAGAATGAAACCGAAAAATCAGGATTCATGGATGCCTGGAAAACCATTCAGCGAAGCCATGCCATTGCGAACGGTGTCTTTGTCGCAAGTATCAACAGAACAGGCAATGAAGGCGGATCCCGGTTTTGGGGGAATTCGTTTGTCTGCGGCCCGTTCGGTGAGATGATCGATGAAGCCGGTGAAAAAGAGGGAATTCTGACAGCCCAACTTGATTTCGGCCTCATCGAAAAACAGCGGCAAACCTGGCCATTCTTCCGCGACAGGCGGATTGATGCCTACAAAAATCTATTGAAAAGGTTTGAATAGAACCTTATAACCACGGAGGTACGGAAATTCAAAAATTTGTGTTTGACCGTGTCCCGTGTCAAACAAAATCAAATGACTGAAGGCAGTACAAAATTCCTGAAAACAATAAAGAAATTCCTTTTATGAAGCACATCGATAAACTGAAATTTTTGTAAGTTGTGCAACGGAGGATTTCATGATTTCAGACGATAAAAAAGAAGAAATACGGGCAGCGGCCGACATTGTTGAAGTGGTCGGAGATTACGTAAAACTCAAAAAATCGGGCAGCGGATTTACCGGGTTGTGCCCGTTTCACAACGAAAAAACTCCTTCGTTTCATGTAACGCCGCGGCTGGGTATCTACAAATGCTTTGGATGCGGAGAAAGCGGCGATGTGTTCAACTTTGTGATGGAAATGGAGGGAATCAGTTTCCCCGAATCACTGAAAACTCTCGCTGAGCGTTACGGAATCGACATTCCTGATGAACACGTGGAGGGAGAAGATGAACGCACCCGTCAGCGGGAAGGAATTTTCCACGCACTGAAATTTGCCGGACTTTTTTTCTACCGGCAGTTGCTGGAGTCGGACGATGCCGAAGCGGCCCGTTCCTATCTCGAAAAACGGGGATATGACCGAAAAATCTGGAGATCATTCGGGCTTGGTTACGCACCCCGGAACTCTGTACTCCTGAAAGAAGCAAAAAAAGAAGGGATCGGTGAGGAATACCTTGAAGGAGCCGATCTCATCAAACCGGGAAAACGGACTGACGATTTTTATGATACTTTTCGAGACCGCCTGATGTTTCCCATCTTCAATCCATCGGGCAAAGTGATTGCATTTGCCGGACGCATTTTAAATGAAGGCAAGAAAACCGCCAAGTACATCAACTCGGCGCAGACATCTGTTTATAACAAAAGCGAAGTGGTGTACGGTGTAAATTTTGCCAAAAACGAGATCAGAAAAGAGGAGGAGGTAATTTTAGTTGAGGGCTACACCGATGTGATTACCATGAATCAGCATGGTATCAAAAATGTGGTGGCTTCGAGCGGTACCTCTTTAACCTCCGGACAGATCAACATTCTGCAGCGCTACGGAAACCGGATTGTGATGATTTACGACGCCGACAGTGCCGGTCAGTCGGCCATGGAACGGGGCATGAATGTGGCTCTGGAAGAGGGGATGGATGTTCAGCTGATGGAACTGCCCGAGGGGGAAGATCCCGATTCTTTTGTCAAACAATTCGGTAAGGAGTCGTTCCTGGATTTTAAAAAGAAAAATGCTGAGGACTTTGTTACGTTCACTATTCACAAATCAGAAAAAGAGGGTAAAATGGAAGGACCGGCCGACCGTTCGGCCACCATCAAAAAAATACTGGAGAGCATTGCGCTGATGCCCAACGAACTGGACCGACAATTTTACGTTCAGCATCTGCATCAAAAAACACAGATGTACCGAAAAGGCTCCGACCGGGAACTTTTCCAGCAGCTCGATCAGATTGTGAGCGAACGAAAACGAAGGGACAGATTTCGCAAAAAGAAAAAGTCGGGCCCGCAATTTGATCACCATCAGCCAGCCGATATCTCACAAATTCCGGGCCGCATGAATACCGGAGAGCTTAAAAAAACTGCCCCGCAAAAAAAACCTCATTACGAAAAAGAAATCATCCGCCTGATGTTACAATATGGCGAAAAAATGAGACAGTATATTGGCCACAATGTGGGGGAAGAACATTTTGAGGATGAAGAACTCCGGGATTTTTACAAAGATATTATCCGAAGGCATATCGAAGAAAAAGAGATTTCGGTTGACCATTATATGAACCGGGAAAAGCCATTTCCGGTTTTGGTGGGTGATGTGATGCTGGAGCGGTACAGCGTCAGTGAAAAATTGGCGAGAAGAACCGGCAGCGAATTCAAGCGGGATAAAAGCCCCATCAAAACGGCCAAATCAACCATGAAACCGTTGCGGCTCTACTACTGTGAACGACGAAGACGAGATATTACAGAACAGATAAAGCAGGCCGATGCTGATAAAAGAGAAAAGCTGGTTCAGCTACTGAGTAAACTTCAAAAAGAAATTAACCGAATTCATAAAACTTCTGCAGACGAGCTATTTGATGATCCGGTGTATGCCAAGAGTGATGAAACGATCGGACCGAAAATATTTGAGTATAAAATGAAAAATAAAAAAGAGAATTAAACGAGTATGAACAAAGATTTAAACGTTGCTAAAGAAGCTGCACGAGAGGGTGTGCGGGTGATCAATGAGTTTAAGAAGAACGGCATCAAAGTAAAACAGAAGGGTTTTCATGATTTGGTAACAGATGCCGATTTAGCCGCAGAAAAGGCTATTCTTGGGGTGATCAAAAAGTATTTTCCCAATGATGATATCCTCGCAGAAGAGTCGGCCGATTTTGATTCTATGACAAACAACCGAACCTGGATTGTAGATCCGATTGACGGCACCACCAATTTTGCCAACGATTTTCCGATCTACTGTGTTTCTGTGGCCATGTGGGACAATCGTGAACCCAAAGTTGGGGTTGTTATCGAAGTGAACCGGGTTGAGGAGTTCACTGCCGTTGCCGGAGAAGGGGCCTGGCTGAACGGAAAAAAAATAAAGGTTTCTGGTACTTCTAATCCTCATAATGGATTTGTAGCAACCGGATTTCCCTACAACGATTTGTCTCTGGTTGAACCATATCTGAAACTGTTTCGTATGCTGATGGAAGAACTGCAGGGAATCAGAAGGCCGGGAGCCGCTTCCTACGATCTCTGCTGTGTTGCCTGCGGACGTTTTGACGGATTTTACGAATACTCACTCCATATTTGGGATGTAGCTGCGGCCGCACTGATTATCCGGGAGGCCGGAGGGGTGGTTACGGACTGGAACGGTGGAGAGGGTTGGCCGTTTGGCCAGCGGATGATTGCGGGAAATGAACACATCCACAGATATTTACTGGAGAATATTCAGGAGCATATTCCTGAAATATCGCGGGAAAATGTAGGATGAAATTATTGAAATTTGCGTAAGTAGTTTTAAAAATTATTTCAGGAGAAATTATTGATGAATAAAATCGGCATTCGGCATGAAGACAAATACAAGCTTGAACGAAGAACCCCGCTGATTCCTGAGGACGTAAAAGAGTTGATTCAGAAACGTGGAATTTCAGTTGCTGTGGAACCATCCAAAAAAAGAATTTTTAATGACAGTGAATTTAAAAATTCCGGTGCTGAAATTGCAGGCAACCTGAGTGGCTGTGATGTAATTTTGGGTGTGAAAGAGATGCCTGAAATTTTTTTTGAGCCGGGCAAAGCGTATGTTTTCTTTTCGCATGTCATCAAGGGGCAGCCCTACAACATGGCAATGCTCAAGAACCTGATCAGTGCCGGCAGTACGTTGATTGACTACGAAAAAATTGAAGACGACCGGGGCAGACGGCTTATTTTCTTTGGTCGTTATGCAGGTCTTGCCGGGATGATCAATACGCTGTGGACGGTGGGACAGAGATATCAAAAACTGGGTACAGACAATCCATTTTCAAAACTAAAACAGGCGTACCGATACAGTTCGCTGGAGTCAGCCAAATCAGAGATCATCGGCATTGCAGAAGAGATCAAAAAAAATGGCCTGCCTGATGAAATGAAACCGTTAATAATTGCTGTAACGGGAGATGGCAATGTATCACAGGGAGCCCTGGACATTTTACAGCTTCTTGACGGGACCTCAATCACACCTCAACAGTTGAAAAACAATGATTTTTCGGCCGGTTCGTCGGTTATCGCGGTAAATATTTTGCCACAAGATTACCTTACCCACAAAGAAGGGCACGGATTTGATCTTTTTCATTACATAGAAAATCCGGGCATGTATGAATCAACAATTGAGGAGTTGCTGCCGCAAATCAATGTCTTTGTGAACGGAATTTATTGGGATGATCGCTATCCAAAACTGATCAAAAAATCGTGGCTGATGGAGCAGGCAAAATCAGATCAATTGAATTTGAAAGTTATTGGGGATATCACATGCGACGTTCACGGGTCAGTGGAATGTACCGAAACAGCAACAGATATAGAAGATCCGGTATTTATTTACAATCCCTTGGATGGTCAGCATCAAATGGGGTTTAATGGCGAAGGGGTTGCAGTAATGGCCGTGGATATTTTGCCCAGTGAATTGCCTCGTGAGTCGTCAGAACATTTTAGTGCTGCACTCAAACCGTTCATCAAGCCACTGGCAAATGCCGATTTTTCAGCCGATTTTGATGAACTGAACTTACCAGACGAATTGAAACGGGCTGTGATTGTTCACCGTGGAGAACTGACAGAAAATTTCAAATACCTGAAAGAATTCCTTCGGACGTCTGTAAAAAAGAAATAATTAAATTGAATGCAACAGAATCTTTATTTAGATTTATTCTAAATAATAAGCATTAATTCCCTTCAGAAAAAAACACATTTACATGACACGCATTATTTTCTCAATCTTTTTTGCATTTCTTTTTCTCTTATCCTGCACACAGCAAGATGCTGTTAATATCTATTCATCAAGACATTACGACACAGATTTGCAGCTTTATGATCTATTTACTGAACAAACGGGAATTCAGGTTAATCTGATAGAGGGGTCGAGCGATGAACTGATTGAAAGAATCCGGAATGAAGGGGTTAACAGTCCGGCTGATATTGTAATCACTGTTGACGCTGGAAGACTCTGGCGCGCTAAGGAAGCCAATGTTTTACAGCCGTTTGAATCCGAAATTTTGACCAATACCATTGAGGAGGATATGATTGATCCCGAACGATATTGGGTTGGACTCTCACAACGGGTTCGGGCAATCATTTACAACCGGGAAACCGTTAATCCGGATGAGCTTCAGGGTTATTGGGAACTTGCCAATGATGAATGGGAAGGACGCCTTTGTGTGAGATCATCCAACAATATCTACAATCAATCGCTTGTGGCATCGCTGATAGAATCCCACGGCGAAGAAGCCACTGAAGATTGGGCAGCAAATCTGGTAAGCAATTTTGCACGTACTCCGCAAGGCGGAGATACCGACCAGATACGTGCAGTAGCAGCCGGTTTGTGTGATGTGGCTCTTGCCAATCATTACTACCTTGCGCGTTTAATCAATTCCAATTCAGAACAGGATCAGGAAGTTGCCTCAAGAGTTGATATTTATTTCCCTGCGCAAGAGTATGGCGGTGCTCATGTAAACATCAGCGGAGCAGGAGTCGCTGCAAATTCTCCAAACCGGGAGAATGCCATCCGGTTTTTAGAGTTTCTTGCCACAAAAGAAGCCCAGGAAATTTTTACTGTCGCCAATAATGAATTTCCGGTTTTGGAAGGGATTGAGTTATCCGAAGTACTGTATGATTTTGGCCGATATGACAGTGATAAAATGAATGTGGCCATGTACGGCGAAAACAACCCGCGTGCAATTCGTATGATGGACAGGGTTGGCTGGAGATAAACCGAACACAATCATTTTCAGCTCCTTCACTCTACGTCATCTGATATACTCCCGCAAGAGGACTATTTACATTTGTTGAGGTAACTTCAGGAGTAGGCTTTGCAGAGCACATCAGCCGGCTGGGTTTTCCGTTTTATACTTTTCATGAATAATGCGATATTGAAAATAAAACTGCAGATGGACCTGAAAATAACCCACCTACTTGTAAAAGATATTCGATTTCCAACCAGCCAGACTCTCGACGGGTCAGATGCCATGAATCCGGATCCGGACTACTCGGCGGCTTACGTAATACTGAAAACAGACTCAACACTCGAGGGGCATGGACTTACTTTCACTATTGGCCGCGGAAATGAAATTTGCGCACAGGCCATTAAATCGATGGAGTATTTGCTGGTCGGAAAATCTCTGGGCAGCCTCACGCAAGATATGGGTGCGTTCTGGCGAATGATGACGGGAGATAGCCAGCTCCGGTGGCTTGGACCCGAAAAAGGGGTGATTCACCTGGCAACGGGGGCCATTGTAAATGCAGTTTGGGATCTCTACGCCAAATCCGAAAAAAAACCACTCTGGAAACTTTTGGCAGATATGAGCCCCGAAGAGTTGGTGCGATGCGTGGATTTTTCCTACATCACGGATGCCATCACACCAGAAGAAGCTACCGAAATGCTGAAAATACTGGAACCATCCAAACAAGAGCGGATTGGTCGACTCAAACAGAACGGATATCCGGCATATACAACCTCAGCCGGCTGGCTTGGCTATTCTGATGAAAAAGTACGCCGATTGTGCAGAGAGGCAAAAAGCGAGGGATTCCGGCATCTGAAAATGAAAGTAGGTAGTAATCTGCAGGATGATGTGAGAAGAGCCCGCGTAATCCGGGATGAAATTGGTGAAGATATGACTCTGATGATGGACGCCAATCAAAAATGGGATGTGAATGAAGCCATCAAAAATATGAAATCGCTTGCAGAATTTAATCCCTGGTGGATTGAGGAGCCCACCAGCCCGGATGATATTCTCGGGCATGCAAAAATTGCCAAAGCCGTTGCCCCGATCAAAGTGGCAACCGGCGAGCATTGCCAGAACCGGGTCATTTTCAAACAGTTGATGCAAGCCGGGGCACTGGAAATTTGCCAGATCGATAGCTGCAGAGTGGGAGGGGTGAACGAAAATCTTGCCATTATGATGTTGGCCGCCAAATTTGGTATTCCGGTCTGTCCGCACGCCGGCGGGGTGGGGCTTTGCGAGTACGTACAACATCTGTCCATGATTGATTACATTGCAATCAGCGGTACGATGGAAAACCGGGTCATTGAGTATGTGGATCATCTGCACGAGCATTTTCTCGATCCGGTAGTCATCAAAAACGGAGCATACATGCCGCCGGAAATGCCGGGCTACAGTATCGAAATGAAAGAAGAATCACTGAGTGATTATGAATTTCTGGGAGGCCGCGTTTGGCAAACATTAAATACTGACTAACAAAAGAAAATTATGGAGTTAAAAAATAAAACAGCCATTTTAACGGGTGGAGCCAGTGGAATCGGTCTGGCCATCACAAAAGTTTTTGCCGAAAATGGTGCCAAAGTTCATGTTCTTGAAGTTAAAGACGACGTACAGATCGACCTCGAAGGAAAAATTGAGATTCATCAATGTGATGTTTCCGATCAAAAACAGGTTCAAGAAGTAATCGG
>SL_3KL_010_SEDDRAFT_10002236_pt1 | contig 17736 bp, 19 predicted proteins | sample SodLakKL_010_SED_2_FD_10381 | JGI IMG/M metagenome (IMG submission 10381) | reverse complement strand
ACCTGGACTAACAAAGATTTTCCGGTAGATGAAATTAGAAGCTTATTGAGAGAAGAACTACAATCGTGATGGATCAAATCAAACCGAAATTAGCAACTACGTGCACAACTGTTGATGCGGGGTTTACACTCGCAAACCGTAAGGTGGTGAACCAGAAGGGGGAAATACCCGGCCTGAATTTTGGTGACAATACCGGGGTGTCTCCAAAAGAGTTAAACGAAAATATTGAATGCTTTTTAGAGGAAATGGACTGGTCAGAAAGTCCCTTGGCAATGGCTGAACAGGTTCATGGAAGTAATATCAAAGTAGTTGACGAACCTGGAATGCATAACGGTGTTGACGCTCTTATAACATCATCACCGGGCTTGACGCTGGGAATTAAAGTTGCCGATTGTGCCGCTATACTTTTAGCTGATGAAACAAACAGTATAATAGCTGCAGTACATGCCGGTTGGCGTGGGGCAGTTGCGGATATTCTCCCTAAAACGCTTTTTAAAATGGATGATCTTGGGGCAGAACCATCCAATATTCGCGCGTATATTTCGCCTTGCTTGAGTCAACAAGTTTTTGAAGTTGGAATAGAAGTTGCAGAAAAATTTCCTGAAAAAGTTGTTGATTATCAAAACTACAACAAGCCACACATCGATTTAAAGGGATTTTTAGTCGATCAATTACATGACTTTGGATTAGCTAATAACCAGATTGAGGTTGATGAAGGATGCACGTTATCAGATGGTAGATATTATTCCTTCAGAAGAGAACGTGAACGGTCGGGCAGAATGTTAGGCTACATCAGAATAAACCAATAACAGATTTAACTGCTTTGCGAATTAGCTATTCACCTGGTTATTTAGCTCCACTTCCTGACGGTCACATTTTCCCTATGGGGAAGTTCAAAGCTTTACATCGCTATTTAATTGATAAAGGGATTATTTCACCGTCTCAAATAGTTGAACCGAGTCTGGTGGATTTTGCAAATCTTTGTACGGTACATTCGCCCCGATACGCACATGCTGTTTGGGATGGCGAGTTGAGCCGAAAAGAGGAGAGGCGCATGGGTTTACCCTGGAGTAGAGGCTTGGCTGTACGGTCTCGGCTGGCTGTACAGGGAACTATTAATGCCGGCCTGATGGCTTTGCAAGATGGCATAGCAGGGAATTTAGCCGGTGGTACTCACCATGCTATGCCTGATTATGGCGAAGGTTTTTGTGTATATAATGATGTAGCAGTAGCCATAAAAGTGTTACGGCAGGCGATGTGGGTAAATAGGGTGATGGTTATAGATTGCGACGTTCATCAAGGTAATGGTACAGCAGAAATATTTAGGGATGAATCCGATGTCTTTACGTTTTCAATTCATGGCGAAAAGAATTATCCGTTTAAAAAACCACCTTCAGATCTGGATGCAGGACTTCCGGATAAAAGTGATGACATAACGTATTTAAATACACTGTCTGATTCTTTAGACACTATTTTTGAACGCTTTCAGCCCGATCTCGTGTTTTACCTTGCAGGTATTGACCCTTTGGAATCAGATCATTTTGGGCGGTTGTCACTAACTACAAAAGGATTGCGCGATCGAGATCGAATGGTGATTGAAACGGTTACCCAAAAAGAGGTTCCTATTACACTTTTACTTTCAGGCGGATACGCTCCAACTGTAGAGCAAACGGCTGAAGCCCATGCCATTATGTACAAAGAAGCGTTAGATATTACAAAGCCATTCTTTCACTGAAATTTTCTATTTTTAGCACAATTATGAATATAGATGAGCCATCATTGAGAAGAAAAAATCTTGTCGTTTTAGGATCTACCGGATCTATTGGTACCCAGGCTTTGGAGCTGGTTAAAAATAGCCCTGATCAATTTAACATTGTAGGGTTATCAGCCCATAAAAATTGGGAGCTGCTTGCAAAGCAGGTCGATCAGTTTAACCCTGATTTTGTTGTGCTTTCGGATGAATCAAACAGAAAAGAGTTTGAGCAGTCAATCTCCGTAAAACCATCATCATTGGAATATGGACCTGATAAATTAATTGACCTGGCTACATATGATGATGCTGATATAATTTTGAATAGCCTGGTTGGTTTTGCCGGCTTCCAGTCGACATATGAAGCGCTTAAAGAAAATAAAACCGTTGCACTTGCCAATAAAGAGTCACTTGTAGTTGGTGGTGAAATTTTATCGAACCTCTCTTCGTTTAAAACAAAGATGATACCGGTTGACTCGGAACATTCGGCAATGTTACAATGCTTGGTGGGGGAGCCGGCTGAATCGATACAAAAAATTATTATAACGGCAAGTGGCGGACCATTTAGAGATTGGAGTTACGAAAAGATGCAGTCTATTACGGTTGAGGATGCGCTGAATCATCCGAACTGGGATATGGGCGCCAAAATTACCATTGATTCATCTACGATGATGAACAAAGGTCTCGAAATTATAGAGGCCCATTGGTTATTTGGGTTGGATGTTGAAAAAATTGAGCCGGTTGTTCACCCTCAAAGCATTATTCACTCAATAGTTGAATTCGTTGATGGATCATCAAAAGCACAACTCGGCCCGCCGGATATGAAAGTTCCCATTTTATATGCGCTTACATACCCTGATAGAATAAATTATTCTAACGAAACACTAGACTATAAAAAACCTATCAACATATCTATGGAACCGGTTGATTATCAACGCTTTCCATGTATTAATCTTGCAATTGAATGCGTTAAAAAAGGTGGAGTAAAACCTGCAGTACTTAATGCTTCCAATGAGGTGGCCGTAGAAAGGTTTTTAAACAGAGAAATTGGTTATATTCAAATTCCTGAAATTATAGAGCTCTCACTGCAAAATATTGAATCGAACAGTGAGTTAACTCCTGATTTACTATATGAAGTAGATCGGGAAACGCGGAAATTTGCGAACAGACTTTTACGATAAAGAATGGAATGGATTTTTAGTCTTACCACTACACTGGCAGTTTTTATTGCCGCTATTTTTATACTTGTTACCGTTCATGAGCTTGGCCACTTTTTAGCAGCTAAGTTCTTCAATATGAGGGTAGATCGTTTTTCAATTGGGTTTCCGCCTAACATATTTGGCTTCAAAAAAGGAGAAACGGAATATGTAATTGGCGCTACCCCTTTAGGTGGCTATGTGAAAATAGCCGGGATGATAGACGAATCCATGGATGATGAATTTGTGGATAAAGAGCCTCAACCGGATGAATTTCGTAGTAAACCGGTTTGGCAACGAATGATTGTCATTACCGCAGGGGTGATATTTAATGCCATTCTTGCCGTTATTATTTATGCAGGTATAGCCTTTAGTTACGGTGAAAATGTGATTCCCGTAGAATCTGTAGATGGTGTATATGTTGCAGAAGAATCTCTGGCAGCAGAACTTGGTTTTCAAACCGGTGACAGGCTTGTTGGCGTAAATGGTGAACGTGTTGAATATTTTAATCAGCTTTTTTCTCCATCGTCCTTAACCGGGCGCAATTTAACCTTTATGGTTGAGCGAAATGGTGAAACTGTTAACATTGCCACTCCAGTAGATTTTTTAGACCGTCTTCAAAATGAAGAGTTTTTGGATCCATCCAGTACCATTCCAAGTAAAATTTATACGATAGTTGAAGGAGGTGCTGCCGAACAAGCCGGATTAGAAGCCGGTGATAAAGTAGTTCGGGTTGATGGTGAAGAGGTAAGCTTCTGGGTGCAATTGGTACATAAAATTCAACAGGCGGATGGACCGCTCGATCTGGTTGTCCAGCGAAATGGGGAAGAGTTATCTCTTTCAGTAAACCCAGATCCCGAAACCAACATGATTGGGGTTGGCGGACCTACTGCGCAAGATGTTTTTGATTTACAAACCCTGGAATATGGATTTGCTGAATCTATCAGTAAGGGATATGCCGATACAGAAGATACATTTTTTGGAATTATCCAAGGGCTTGGTAAACTGGTATCCGGCGATATATCAGTCCGGCAGAACCTTGGTGGTCCCGTTGCTATTGCAAACGTTACCAGGGAAGCCACTGATGCAGGAGGCTGGCTTGGGTTTTGGAATATTACCGCTTTCTTGAGTATCACGCTTGCGATAATGAATATGTTGCCGATTCCAGCACTCGATGGAGGGCACTTTATGTTCCTTGTTTACGAAGGAATTACACGAAGAGAACCCTCCCAAAAAGTGCGAATGGGACTTCAGCAGTTAGGATTTATCTTTTTAGTAGGGCTCATAATACTCGTAACATTTAATGACTTATTAAGAACTTTTGGTGGATAGTTAATGCTTGCAAAAGAAGGTTACCCTACAATTTTTGGCGTACTTTTATTTTCAACTCTTTCCGCTTGGGGGGCATCTTTCCTGCCGGATATATTTGCGTACACAATTTATACAGCTTTATTTTTGCTGTGCGCCTTAATTCTTTACTTCTTTCGAGATCCCAAAAGGGAGACACCTGAAGCTGATAACTTAATTATATCTCCTGCAGATGGTAAAGTAGTATTAATACAAGAGGTTAATGAACCCGAGTATATGCAGGGTAAAGCTACACAGGTAAGTATTTTTCTCTCTCCGCTGGATGTTCATGTAAACCGAAACCCGTTGCACGGAACCCTTGAGTATTTAAAATACTATCCGGGTAAATATTTGATGGCGTGGGAAGATCACGCATCAGAAGAGAATGAACGTGCCCATTTTGGTGTAAAACACCCCTCAGGGATGAAGATGATGTTTAAGCAAATTACCGGCTTTTTGGCCCGTAGAATTGTTTATCACATCGAAGAGGGGGACGAACTAAAAGCAGGAGAGAAGTTCGGAATTATGAAATTTGGATCAAGAATGGATCTGCTACTCCCCGAAAATGTAAATATAACGGTTAAAAAAGGGGAGAGAACGGTAGCAGGAGAATCGATCATTGGTGAAATAAACCAGGCATGAAATATCCAGTCCAAAAATTCAGATTTCGCCGAAAGCGCGAAAAGCGTAAAAAACGGAAACCTATTCCAAGAATTGTAATTCCGAGCTTTTTTACGCTCATGAATCTCTTCTGCGGCTTTCTATCTATCATAATGGTAGCAGAGGGTAGTTTAATATTTGGAGCTTGGCTAATCATTATTGCGGGGCTTTTTGACGCACTTGATGGATTTATGGCACGCCTTGCAAATGCTACAAGTGAATTTGGCATCGAATTGGACTCAATTTCGGATGTGGTCTCATTTGGCGTTGCCCCTGGATTCCTAATCTATAGTTTTGTTCTTCACGAATTAGCTATCATAGGAATAATTTTGAGTGCACTTCCTCCGGTTTGTGGAGCCATCAGGCTTGCCCGGTTTAACGTGGACTCAAAATATGGAGACTATAATTTTTATAAGGGGCTTCCTATACCTGTTCAGGCGGCTATGCTTGCAGGGTTTTTNCTTACCTTTACAAACCGGCTTGATTGGTTTGCTGGCTTCGAACATGGCATTTTATCGTTCATCATACCGACAATTGTAATTCTGTCATTTTTAATGGTTAGTACCATACCATTCGACAAAATTCCCCGGTTTGATAGAGAGTCTGTGATCAGATATAAAAACCGACTCCTGCTTTTCGCTGCTTACATTCTCATCATTGCAATATTTCAGGATATCGGGCTTATGATTGCCTTTAGCTTCTATATTGTGAAAGGAATAGTTTTGGGGGGGTATGTATTTTGGAAAAATACAATTACAGAGGAAGAAGAATTTACGACTACTTCCTGACTACTCCGTAAATCGGTCGATAAACTTTTTCATTGTTGCCGCATTCTCTTTGGTTAGCGGTACAATTCGCCCATAAATCTCGTTAAGATAGAGCCAATTATTTCCATCAGATCGCTGATATCGCAGCGTCCGATCATTCGTGAAAAAATCGTTGTATAGAGAGCGGTTAGGCATTTCTGTAATTTTAAGTCCGGTAATGTTATTGATGCCTATTTCCTCCTCGTAGATGATTCTATCACGAATAGAATAGGTNAACGTTAGCACGTCCAGCTCTTTATCAACATGGATATCAATAACAATCTGTCCGTCGTAGATTTTAAAAAAGCTAAGAAAACTGAGGGCAAAACAGGCGAATGCTCCAAGCCGTAAATACCCTTCGAAAAGAACGTCAGATGCGTATATATACGCTCCAAATAGTATGATAGCCATCACACCGCTTACCACCGCAACTGCCGGCCAATACTGTGAATATTTCTCTTTTATGGTTAACTCATTTTTCATGATAAAACTCGTTTAGAAATTTTTTCTCCGTTTCGATTCTCGTAATGCTCAAACAAATTAGCGGTCAGGCAGGAATGTACAGGACAGATCAAGAGGTGATTTTTCCCGTTAATGACTTTTCTTAAATGATCAGACATGCGCACAATTCCGTGCTCCTGGGAAAGAGACTCCACAAACGCACCTTCTACCGGTTTGATGACGCCATCATCATAATATACAGGCTTGCCATAGTGCACGTTTCCATCAACCGTAATATGATCTTTTGATAGGTGTACGGCCCCACAATGCATTATGAGCATATTAGACTCGTCTTTAATTTGGCCAATGGGCGCTTTTACCAAAAGGCTCACATCATCCAGAGAACAACTGCCAATTTGAGTCTGCATCCAGTCGTAAAAAACTAAATTGCCGGGTGATATTTCATTAGCCCCGGGAAAACTATCCATTAAACTGCCTGATGGTGTATCACCAAGACAGTAGTTGGCATCAGGATAAAACTCACTCAGTTTTCTGAAAAATTTCAGGTTCCGCTCGGCTATTTTACGCACCTCCATTTCTCCTTGAACTTTATAGGTGTCGCCATCGTGAGAATAGAAGCCCTTAAACTCCAAAACAGTACTTTTCTCTATCTCGGAAACGATTTGATGTATTATTTCAATATCAGCAACTCCACTCCGATTATATCCGGCATCTGCTTCTATCATAATTCCAACCGGAGCTGATAAATGTTTATCTAAATATCGAACCATCTTTGTATCATATACAAATAACCGTATGTAGCTCTTTGCTTGTAATTCTTTTATACGGTTCAATTGAGCAGGGAAGAAGGGGAAGGCAAGGGTAACATCATCCCAGCTATTGTTGATAAAATATTCAGCCATGTCAGGGGTTGAAACCGTAATTCCCGTAACGCCTTCCTCACGAAACCAGTCTCCAATAACATTGGATTGATGGGTTTTAAAATGAGGGCGAAATGTACAGTTGTTTTCTTTTGCTTTTGTGGCTATTCGACGGATATTATTTTTGCACCGTCTTTCATCTACGACAGCCACAGGTCTCGCCGGTTCGGAATTATTCATAAAATATTTACCCTTAATAGTTAAAGCTTTAAATAAATTTTATAGTGCTGAAAATAGGCAATGCAACCGAGTTTAAAAGCTGGTATTTTAAGCCATCCAAAATTACAGGTTTGTATGACAAAATCAGATAAAAAGACGATTGGGCGAATTGAGAAAATTGATTTTCCCGAGCTGTCCATTTTTAACCTCGATGCCAAGGTTGATACCGGGGCTTATACATCCAGTTTACACTGCCAGAATATTCGTCAGATTACAGAAAATGGCCAAGAGCTGGTTGAATTTAATGTTCTTGATTCAGATCACCCCGAATACGAGGACAAATTATTCCGATGTTTGATTCATGACATCAGAAAGGTAAAAAGTTCGAATGGTGAAACTGAAAAAAGGTTTGTCATCAAACAGAAGGTTCAATTTTTTAAAAAACAGCGTACAATTGAGCTCTCTTTAACAGATCGATCGGCGATGAAATATCCTGTATTATTGGGGCGCAAATTTTTAAAGAAGTTTGTTGTAGATATATCAAGAAAATATATAACTGAAACTAATTAATTTAATGACACACAAGCCGTTAAACATTGTAGTATTATCCAGAAATCGTTCACTTTACTCCACCAGAAGATTGGTAGAATCAGCTGAATTAAAAGGGCATAATGTCACGGTGCTGGATCACCTGAAATGTGATATTGTAATTGAACAGGATAATCCAACGATATATTACAAGGCAGAAAAGATTGAGAATGTTGATGCTGTAATTCCCCGGATAGGTGCATCCGTTACATTTTATGGTGCATCGGTTGTGCGACAGTTTGAAATGATGGGCGTAGCGACTGCAGTGGAATCACAAGCACTAGTACGATCGAGAGATAAATTACGGAGCCTCCAAATACTTGCTAAATCTGATGTTGGACTGCCTAAAACGGTGTTTACAAACTACTCTAAAGAGGTGAAAAAAATTATTGATAGTGTTGGTGGAGCTCCTTTAATCGTTAAGCTTTTAGAGGGAACACAGGGATACGGTGTAGTACTTGCTCCAACGAAAAAAGCTGCAGAATCTATTATAGAGGCATTTCACAGCATGAAGGCCCGTGTTATCGTCCAAGAGTTTATAGAAGAAGCTAAAGGAGCGGATATTCGAGCATTTGTAATAGGCAATAAAGTTGTAGGCGCTATGAAGCGCCAAGGCAAGGAGGGAGAGTTTAGATCGAATTTACACCAGGGTGGCTCCGGTGAACTGATTAAATTGTCACGTCGAGAACGTGAAGTTGCTTTAACTGCTGCCAAGGCGATGGGCCTATCTATTGCAGGGGTTGATCTACTTCAATCAGAGCGTGGACCTCTCGTTTTAGAAGTGAATTCATCTCCAGGTCTTGAGGGTATAGAGAAAACCACTAATAAAGATGTTGCGGGCGGTATTATCGATTTTGTAGAACAGCTGGCCGAAAAAAATAAGAACAAGAAAAGAGGCCGACGCACCAAAAATTAAAATAATGCCTGAAATATTTTCTATACACGGTGAAGATGTAGCACTTGGTGAAGATCGTCAGATACACCTGAATATTGCTCGTTTACCGACATATACCAATATAGATCTTCCTGTACGGATCATTAGAGCCAAAAATGATGGCCCTGTAGTTTTACTCAGTGGCGGCCTGCATGGCGATGAGATAAATGGTATTGAAATTGTACGGCGGTTGATTTCGAATGACCACCTAAAATTGACGTCTGGAACTATTATTGCTGTTCCTTTAATGAACGTTTACGGTTTTATTCAAAATGTACGTGGTGTTCCGGATGGGAAAGATATTAATCGTAGTTTTCCAGGGAATAAACATGGATCACTCGCCAAATTAGTGGCTTATAATATTATGAATGAAATCATCCCTAAAGTAGATTATGGGGTCGATTTTCATACGGGTGGAGCCAGCAGAGCAAATTATCCGCAAATACGGTGTGTTTTTGATATACCTAAAAATATGGAACTTGCCAGGGCATTTGCACCGCCGGTTATTTTAAACTCGAATTTAGTTGCAAGTTCATTTCGTAAAGCTGCACATAACAAAGGAAAACATATTTTAGTGTACGAAACTGGTGAATCTTTACGTATGGATGAAGCCGGGATTGAGACTGCCATTGCGGGAACAAAAAGATTGTTAAAGCATTTAGGCATGAGAGACACTGCTCCTGAAGCCGGTACAATTGATGAGTACAACAAATCAAAGTGGTTACGCGCAAAATATGCGGGTATATTTAATACGTCGATTCAACTCGGAGATAAAGTTAAGAAACGACAAATCGTAGGACGCATAACGGATCCATTTGGCAATGAGCGGTTTAATTTAAAAGCCCCGGATTCGGGTCAAGTTATCGGCTTAAATAACAGCCCGGTAGTTCACAAAGGGGATGCAATACTCCATATCGCGACAAATTAATTTCAATTTATATTTTTAGATATCCAATATGAGCTCTGATCTTTTATTTCACGTTGTATCGAGGAGAAAGTGGCCGAAGCTAAATAAAGGAGGCCAATATAAGCCTGAAGGTTTCGACTCGGAGACGGGAATTACCCTTGTGGCACCGAAAAATATTAACCAGTACTTAAATGAACAGTTTGAAGGGCGCAAAAACCTTTTAATACTCGTGATTGATAAGGCGCGTTTAACATCGAGTTTATCAACGGACAAGGAATCTGGTATTGTAAAACTTAAAGCGCCACTGCAGTTAGAGGCAATCCTGGATAAAATTCGGATAGATTGTAACGAAGAGAAGAAATTTGACCTTCAGGTTGAATCATTTGTCTAATGAAGTTTCGATAGATTCTTTAAGTTGATCGAAAGAGATAGGTTTAATTAAATAGTCGTGATATCCTGATTTTTCAGCCTTTCTTTTGTTCTTGGCGTCTGAATTGCCTGTAATATATATAATGGTGGGGTTGTAGGCCTTTACAATTTCACTTGCGACCATAGTACCGTCAATATCATCCTTCAGTGATATATCCATCAAAACTATTCCCGGCTTAAGCTCCGTAATTTTGCTAATTGATTCTTTTCCGCTCTCTGAGTTTCCGATAACAGAGTAATTCATTTTTTGAACCATACGATTAAGAATTAGCGATAGAACCGGATCATCTTCTACAATATAAATAGTCGTAATTGAGGATTCGTTTTTCATATCAACAATAAAAACTAATGCCAATCAATATACAACACATATTTAATACGCATAATATATATTATGTAAAGTTAAGATAATTTATACTAAACCCCGGTTTATCATATGAATTGCTGCCCTACTCTATCTTCTAAGTAACTGCTGTATTTTTTTGAAATCTGGTTGTTGATCGGAATCCTCTAACACCTCTGAATAAATAATTTTCTTATCCGTGTCTATTAAAAACGCAGCTCTTTTCGATACTCCCTTCATTCCGAAAAATGATTCATTTAAAACTCCGAAAGATCTGGAGAGCTCTTTATTAAAATCACTAATTAGTGTAAAATTTAAGTTGTTTGACTTTTTAAAAGCTTTTAGTGCAAACATACTATCAACACTTACACCTACAACATTTGTTTTAAATGCATTATAGAGCTTTAGGTTATCCCTGGTTGTGCACATTTCATCTGTGCAAACACCTGAAAACGCTAATGGAAAAAATAGTAGCAGCAGATTCCCATCTGAAATTAGCTCGTCTAAGGTGACATCTTCCAAATTTGTGTCTTTAAGTACAAAGTCGGGGGCCTTCTCTCCTTTTTTCAATTTCATACTCTTATCGCTCATTTTGATTAATTAATTGCGGGTATTTCATCGACGTCGTTAAAATGCCGATGCATAGCAGTAGATTTATGGAAATATTGATAATTTGATCTTCTTCAACTGCCCAATGAAGTACCGCTGCCGTTAGAAAGCAAAATGTGCTAATCAAAAGTATCCACCCATATTCTATCGTGGATTGATATCGAAATAATATAAGCGTAAACACAAGTATTGCAGTCACTTGCAGGCTTATTAGAATGATATCTGATAAAATTCCTCCATCAATAAAAAATATGTAGAAAGGTATTATTAAAACGGGTACATAGCTATATGCCCCGGGATATCTTAAATGTTTGGGTTGAAATAGCCGGATACTCAACAGAAGTGTTATTAGTGCTAAAACAGTAGTAGCTAAATGGGTTAATTCAATAGCATAATCAAAGAAGGCCTGATCAACCAGTATAAATGTGTAGGATAGCAAAATACTGCATAGCAATGCGTATGATAGAATAAAAAGATGAAATGAGGTTTCTAAGCGTCTATATATATACGCTGCGGAGAGAATGAGCGTAAGAATTAATAATACCTGGCTCCACAAAATTAATCTCCTGCTTGATTTCGTTGATCTCTTTTAGCATCAATCTCTCGTTGTGCCTGTCTGTTATTTTGATAAATCAGTACCAAATCAGCAATTTCTTTTAAAATTTTACGCTCTTCTCGAATCATCGAATTGGTAAATTCATAAAGTGTAATATGAGCACCTGAATTTGTTTTAAGCTCTCTCTCCCAATCAATTAGCGGTATTTTTTTGAAAACATTTAATAGAGCTGCCCGATGTTTAACAATTCTATTCAATACTTTTTGAACATCTTTAGAGATCTCTTCATCGTCACCCGGTACCTGAAACGTATCACGGAAATCAGCCTGTTTGCTCAAATCTACTGTACGAGCGCTTGAAAATGATTTTTCAATCAACGGTCTGTAGTAGTCAGTTTGAGCATAATCTATCAACANTAGCTGCTGAATTATGGACATCCCTCCTGATGGCACTTCCGTGTATGGAACGGCCTCTATAATNTANTTNAGAGCNTCAGCTTCNTCTTGAAGATATTGAGCGTCTTCAATNAGNTTTTCNTAATCTTCNTGCGAAACGTTGAAATCAGCCATTATTTAGAGGTTGAAATTAAACAGACCAGTGTGAAGATGCTTTGGTTGCATCATTCTTCTTCTGCTGTTCAAGCATATCAACCAATGATAAACCTGTATTCCAATCAGTATCTCTGTCGCGGACGGAATGGATATTATTCTCTTCCTGGAAATCCCAGAATTGTCCGAATTGACGATTTTTATATTCTCGCAAGAAATCAAGGCGATCTTTTAAATCTTCTTTAGGAACGAGTAGGCGTTCTTTATCGTAAACGGCTTCTTCTCTGGATTCAAATACGATATCATAATCCTGACTCATTACAATAGCCTCTTCAGGGCAGACCTCTTCGCAATAACCGCAATAGATACAACGGAGCATATTTATTTCAAAAAAGTCGGGATATCGCTCTTTTGGATCTTCCTCATCTTCATTGGCCTGCATACTAATAGCCAGTGGCGGGCAAGCTCTTGCACATAAGCCACAAGCAACGCATCGCTCTTTGCCATTATCCTCGACCAATACGGGTCGCCCTCGAAAAATTGATGGTGGATCCCACTTCTCTTCGGGGTATTTCATGGTAAACGTAGGAGCAAACATTTGCTTAAATGAATACCATAACCCTTTGAATATTTCGGGTAAGTATAAATTTTCTAAAAATGAGAGTTTTCGCTCACGTTTAAAGTCTTCGCTTAATGCGTTGGCAGCTGGTTTATCGAGGCTCATTTACTTCCTGTAGCTGATTTTGAAATATTTTTTATTTAAGAATATGAAAATAACCTTTTACTATCTTCTGTTCAAAGTTTATTGAATAAATCGACACTATTTTTGTCGAAATACCATCGTAATGGGCACACCTTTGAAACCAAACTCCTCACGGATTCGTTTTTCTATAAATTTTCGATAATTAGGAGGTAACTCTTGGGGGTTATTCATAAAGAACTTGAATACCGGCGGCTTACTTTTTACCTGAACAGCATATTTTATTTTGAGCTGATTACCGCGTTTTATTGGCAAGGGACGCTCTTTCAAAATATTACCAATAAAATCGTTCAAATTTGGTGTAGAAATTAATTTAGACCGCTCCTGAATCACGGTTTCAGCTACGTCCAATACTCGTTCAATTCGCTGACCGGTCAGTGCCGAAATGGAAATGATGGGAATATAAGTAGCCGTTTTGATACGGTCGTAAATATAGGTTTCAAACTCTTTGTGAAGATTGGTCTCCTTTTCAGGTACCAGGTCCCATTTATTAAGTGCAATAACTATCCCCTTATTAAACTTTTCAGCTTCACGTAAAATGCGTTTATCCTGAGCATCAAAGCCCTGCATTGCGTCGAGTATTAAAACTACCACATCTGCTTCTTTCACGGACCTATCTGTACGCACGGTACTGAAAAACTCAATATTCTCTTTCACCTTGGCCCGTTTGCGTAACCCGGCAGTATCAACGAGAATGTACTCTTTGTCCTTATATTCAAGATGGCTATTAATCGCATCACGTGTTGTACCGGGAATATCGGTTACAATACAGCGCTCATTTTTAAGCAGGGCGTTCATCAACGAACTTTTCCCCACATTTGGGCGGCCTACAAAAGCAATTTTAGGAGGTTTATTTGTGTCTACATCTTCAGGCATTGTCGGAAAAAGCTCTACTACTTTGTCAAGTAGATCTCCGGTTCCTGTACCGCTTATAGCTGATAACGGGTAAAGCTCATCAAATCCTAGCTCATAAAACTCAACAGCTTCCATCTTTCGACGCTCGTTATCACTCTTATTTACTACAAGAAGCACCGGCTTGTCTATTCGCCGCAGCATATTTGCGATGGATTTATCCAGTGTGTTAACGCCGTTTTCGGCATCTACTACAAACAAAATTACATCTGATTCCTCTATCGCAATATGAACCTGTTCCCGAATTCCTTCGATAATTACATTCTCTTCATCTGGCAGGTAGCCTCCGGTATCGATCACGGTAAAATCTCTGCCATTCCAATAACTTTCCCCGTAATGGCGATCGCGTGTTACACCATATTCATCGTGTACAATGGCTTTTCTCCTACCAATCAGGCGATTAAAAAGAGTTGACTTCCCAACATTCGGGCGTCCTACAATAGATACTGTCGGTAACATGTGAGTGATTTAATTGTTAGATTCATGCAAACAAATAAGGTAACGAATTTTACGCAACCATAATGATTGAAAGCGTATATAATAATTTTGGATTTGTGGGCTCTTTGTTTGTCTCTTTAGCCCTCTTTTTCTTCTTCATATTTTGGATGGCCGGAGTTGCCGGGCTATGTGAAAATCGCAAATACGGGCGATTTCAAAGTCTGGTATTACTGGTCGCAATTCTTATTCCCGTATATCCCGTTGGATGGATTGTGTGGGAAATGATTGATCAAAAACGTCAGCTGAAAAAGCTTTAACTGTTCGGCAGTTCTTTTTGTGCCTCATTGCCTTCGATAGAATTACTTGACTCCTCCACCAACAGCCAAGGTTCCAGTTTTTCATCTTCCACCTCTTCTATAAAGCGCGAAGGATTCGAAAAATAATCGCCGTAATGGCTTTGAAAAAGCGCAGGATAAGTGATAAACAACTGCTCCTTTGCACGAGTAATTGCCACATATAAAAGTCGTAATTCTTCATCAAGCTGATCCGGATCATCCAGTGCATAGCCCGACGGAATAATGCCATCCAGGCACTGCATAATAAAAACAGTTTCCCACTCCAGCCCTTTTGCCGAATGGATTGTGCTTAGCACGAGCGGTGATTCATCTTTTTCTGCCGTTTCCGTTTCAATGGCCGTAGCCTCAATCGGATCGAGCGCAACCTCTTCAATCAACTTTTCCAACGAGCTGTATTTTCCCGAAATATCCACAAAAGCTTCCAGATCCTTCATTCGTTTGGGATGATCATCAAACCTTTTTTTACAAAACGTACTGTAATAATCTACCACCGATCGAAGCTGTTCCGTTACCGCTCCACTGTTCGCTTTCAAATCTGCAAATAGGTTGCTAAGTGCTTTCAGTTGCTTCAAATAACGATCGCTGGCAGCCGGCGACCGGTCCGGATGAAATGGCTCGCTGCTTTGCTGTGCCCACTCAAATAACTCTTGCGCCGTTTTGGGCCCTATGCCATCAATCAGCATCAGCGCACGGTTCCACGAAATGGTATCCATCGGATTGATGAACACCCTAAGATGGGCCAAGACATCTTTTACATGCGCAGCCTCCGTAAACTTCTGTCCGCCATATTTTATAAACGGGATATTCTTTTTATTCAGCTCAACCTCAAGGTCAAATGAGTCACGCCCGTTTCGGAAAAGTACGGCGGTATCGGCAAGTTCTCGCCCCTGTTCGCGAAGGTTTAATATCATTTGTGATATAAATCGACTCTGATCATTCATATTCGCCGATTTTACCAGCCCCGGCAGATCTCCCTCCTCTTTTTCCGTATAGAGGGTTTTATCAAACTTCTGGTCCGCCTGTTCAAGTACGCTGTTCGCCAGGTTTAAAATATTCTGGGTCGATCGATAGTTCTCTTCCAGCTTTATCAACTTTGTACCGGCAAACTGATCCGGAAAATCGAGCATGTTGGTATGATCGGCTCCTCGGAATGAGTAGATACTCTGTGCATCATCCCCAACGGCCATCACATTTTGATGTACAGAACTGAGCAGTTGGGTCAGCTCTGCCTGGAGCTTATTAGTGTCCTGGTATTCATCAACCATTACATGCTTTAATCTGGAGGAGATAAATTCACGTACCGATGAATTCTCATGCAAAAGCTCCCGGGTTTTAACCAGAAGATCATCAAAATCCATCACATAATTCTGCTCTTTATACGATTGATAATTGTCGTATAACTGCTCTATAGCCTCGGTATGTCGCTTAAATTGAGGATATTCAGCATCCAAAATGTCTTCTATGGAGAGCTGTTTGTTAATCGAGCTACTAAATACAGAATAGAGCGTAGATTTCTTGGGAAACCGGGAGCGGTTTTTTTCTATCCGGAGCTGTCCACGCAGCAGATGAATGGTATCCATCGCATCGGATGCATCAATAATCGTAAAATTTTCGGGATACCCGATTTTCTCAGCATTTTCGTGGAGCAGTTTGCTGCAGAAATGATGGAACGTCCCTCCTTTTACTCTTCGGCATCGTTCGTCCAGAATTCCACTGGCTCGCTTCAACATTTCAGAAGCCGAGCGCCTGGTAAATGTGAGCAGCAAGATTTGAGACGGATCAATGCCGCTTTCAATGAGCCGTGCCACCCGGTAGATCAGCGTTCGCGTCTTCCCCGTGCCTGCACCGGCAATCAACAGTGCCGGGCCGTCATCATGCATTACCGCTTCGTACTGAGCAGAGTTGAGCAGATCTTCATAGGGAATTGAATAATTCTCGGGTTTTTGGGATGAATCTTCCCGGAGTACAAATTTCTTCATAAATCAATGTATCAAAATTTATTGATATGTGAAATATATGTACAACGGATAAACTAACTGTTAGGTTTCACCACAAGATTTACAATTCGGTTGGGGACAAATATCTCTTTTATGATGGTAGAGCCATCCAAATACTTCCGAATATTTTCGTGCTCTTTGGCCTTGCCCAGCACCACGTCTTTGTTTTTTGCATCATCTGCATCTACTTTCACCTGTGCCCGAACTTTTCCATTCACCTGAACAGGATATTCGACAACTTTCTCTTTCAGGTACTCTTCGTTCAGTTCCGGCCACTCTTTGTACGCAATCGATTCGCTTTCACCAAGCTCGCTCCAGATCTCTTCAGCGATATGAGGTGCAAACGGAGAGAGTAATTTTACAAATGGTTTCGCAATTTCAACGGGTAGATTATCCCATTGATTGGCTTCGTTTACGAAAATCATCAACGCAGATATAGCCGTATTAAATTGAAGGCCGTCAATATCTTCCGTTACTTTCTTAATAGCCTCATGAAGTACTTTCAGTTGTTCGTCTGATGGCTCATTATCAGAAAGTTTGGCCTCATGATTCTCATCTCCAAGTACTAGTCTCCAGGCGCGATTTAAAAATCGATTTACACCCTCTACCCCTTTTGTACTCCAGGGTTTTACCTGCTCAAGAGGCCCCATGAACATTTCGTATAGTCGCAATGAGTCGGCTCCAAACTCTTCTACGATATCATCAGGATTGATAACATTACCGCGGGATTTCGACATTTTATGTGCCCGGGAATCGACCTGGAAATCGGTCCCTTTGATGTAGAATTTTTCACCGCGTTTTTCAACTTCTGACTCATGAACCCGTTCGATCTCTACAGATTCCTTATCCTTCACTTTTTCAGCAGAAATGTGCTTCCCACCTTTCTTATATGCCGTGTACTCCATTTCTCCGAGAATCATCCCCTGGTGTACAAGTCTCTGAAACGGCTCTTTTGTTGTTACAACTCCACAATCATACAGCACTTTATGCCAAAACCTTGCGTATAGAAGGTGTAGCACAGAATGTTCTGATCCACCAACATAAAGATCTACCGGCATC
>SL_3KL_010_SEDDRAFT_10002235_pt1 | contig 17737 bp, 17 predicted proteins | sample SodLakKL_010_SED_2_FD_10381 | JGI IMG/M metagenome (IMG submission 10381) | reverse complement strand
ATAGTCCGGGGTGCCATCCATAAAAAGAAGGTCATACAGGCCGATGCGCAGGATGTTCTTGAATTGCAGGTTCATTTCACCGACTGAAACGGCGCTGTAACGCGATATGAGAAAATCCAGATAACTTCTGCGCCGAAGTATTCCCTGCACATATTCATTTGCCTGCTGACGATCCTGTCCCTCCAGCTTATTCAGTATTTTCGAGTCCGTTTTATGGAACTCCTCAAAAAAGTTTAGTGCTTGTACACTTGCTTGACGAGCTGTTACAGTCTGTTCCAAAGCTTCCTTTCCGCTTTTCAGGTTGGTGTTAAAATTCTAAAAAAAGTACGGATTTTTTTGGTAATAATTAAGCCGAGTTATCGCTTTGCCCTGTATCGGCAAGTGTCTGGGGAACACGTTGCGCGACGTACCGGCAGCCCGGTACTGCAGCAAAATAAAGACATTGGAAGAATCGGTACGTATGCGCAATTGGTGTTTTCCTTTTGCACCGGTATTTGGTAATTTTGCCAAATTACTGTGCCGGGTGATTCTGCGCGGTCTGTTTACTGAAACTCTTAAAAAAAAATTCCTTGCTGATGAATAAAGGGAGCATAGCACAAATCATTGGACCCGTTGTGGATGTCGACTTTCCAGAGGGCAACCTGCCGTCGATCCTGAATGCATTGAAAGTAAAGCGGGAGGGAATGCAGGACCTCATCCTTGAAGTAGCTCAGCATCTGGGGGAAAACCGTGTCCGCACGGTAGCCATGGATTCCACTGACGGACTGGTCCGGCAAACACCGGTCGAGGACCTCGGAACCTCGATCTCCATGCCGATTGGTGAAGATATCAAGGGCCGGCTTTTCAACATCATTGGTGATACCATTGACGGGATCAAACAGCCCGAAAGCAAGGAAAGATATCCGATCCATCGTCCGGCTCCCAAGTTTGAGGATCTCTCCACATCCACCGAAATGCTGGAAACCGGCATCAAGGTGATCGACTTGCTCTGCCCGTATGCAAAAGGGGGGAAAATCGGCCTGTTCGGTGGTGCCGGTGTTGGAAAAACGGTACTTATCCAGGAGCTGATCAACAACATTGCAAAGCAGCACGGTGGACTTTCCGTGTTTGCGGGCGTTGGGGAGCGGACACGTGAGGGCAATGACCTGCTCCGCGAATTCATCGAGTCCGGCGTCATCAACTACGGTGAAGAGTTCAAGAAAGAATTTGAGGAAAACGGCAACTGGGATTTGGACAAGGTGGATATGGAGGCACTCAAGACCTCGCAGGCCACCCTGGTCTTCGGACAGATGAACGAGCCGCCCGGTGCCCGGGCCCGTGTTGCACTGTCCGGACTGACTGTTGCCGAATATTTCCGTGATCAGGTGAGCAAGGAAATCCTCCTGTTTGTCGACAATATCTTCCGTTTTACGCAGGCCGGTTCCGAGGTTTCGGCGCTGCTTGGAAGAATGCCTTCTGCTGTTGGATATCAGCCAACGCTGGCATCGGAAATGGGAGACCTCCAGGAACGTATTACCTCCACAAAAAATGGATCCATTACGTCAGTCCAGGCCATTTATGTTCCGGCGGATGACCTTACCGATCCGGCCCCTGCCACAACATTCTCCCACCTTGATGCCACTACCGTACTTTCACGGCAGATCGCGTCACTGGGTATATATCCGGCGGTGGACCCGCTCGACTCCACTTCCAGGATCCTGGATCCCCGCGCCATCGGACAGGATCACTACGACGCGGCACAGAGTGTAAAGGAGCTGCTCCAGAGGTATAAGGAGTTGCAGGATATCATTGCCATCCTCGGTATGGACGAGCTCTCTGACGAAGACAAGCTCACTGTTGCCAGGGCACGCCGTGTCCAACGCTTCCTCAGTCAGCCGTTCTTCGTGGCCTCGCAGTTTACGGGGTTGGAAGGAAAGTTTGTCAAGATAGAGGATACCATCAAAGGTTTCCGGAAGATCGTCGAAGGCGAACTCGATCACCTTCCCGAAAATGCTTTCTTCCTTGTCGGCAGCATTGAGGAAGCCATTGAACGCGGTGAAAAGATGCTCAAAGAGGAGTAATCACAGTATCGCGCTGCAACCGAATTCACATGTAAGAACTTTTTTATGAAAGCTCACATTTTAACTCCGCAGGGCCCCATCTTTGAAGGGGAGGTCGAGGGGGTGCGGATGCCTGGCGTCGAGGGCGGTTTTGAAGTGCTCAAGGACCACTCTCCGCTTGTCTCCATCCTGGTTATCGGCAAGCTTGTTGTCCGCGTTACTGACATGCCCGAGCAGAGTTATGCCATCAGTGGCGGGTTCACCGAGATCAAGGAGAACAACGTGATCGTCATGGCTGAGGAAGCCATTCCAACCGGCCAGATCGACACGGATAAAGAGCGAGCCAGGAAGTCTGAGTTGGAAGCAGCACTGAAGAAAATGAAAATCTTCACGGATGAGCATAAACGCACGGAGCGTGAGTTGCAGATCGTGAAAAACCGCCTTTACGTGGCAGGCCAGTAGCATTTGACCGGCAGCAGCCGGCAGGGTAATGGGTGTTTACCAGCTGATACGGCTGGGACGTGTAGGCTCGCTTTCACGTTCTTCCGGTGGNTGTTCCATTACAAAGCCCTGCGGCTGTTCAAAAGCATCCCTGCTCCATGGAACATTGGGGTCATTTGTGCAACTTTGGATGAATTGCCCCACGATCGGAAGTGCCGTACGGGCTCCCTGGCCAACCTGTGTACCCTGTGGAAATATGATGCGCCGGTCTTCACCTCCGACCCAGGCGCCTGCAACAAGATGCGGCATCATGGCCACGAACCAGTTGTCCGCACTATTTTGCGTAGTTCCGGTTTTGCCGGCAATATCCTGGGTGATGTTGAACATCCAGTTCATCCTGTTGCCGGTGCCGACCCATCCCTGTCCGCCGCGTATCACTCCACGCATCATATCCACCATGATGTAGGCGATTTCCGGACTGATCACTTCCTGCTGGCTCATCGACTGGAATTCCTGGAGCACGTTACCTTCTGCATCTTCAATTCGTGTCACGGCATAGGGTTCGATGTAAACGCCCATGTTGGCAAATGTGGCATAGGCGCTTGTCAATTCAAGCAGGCTGGAATGGGCGGTCCCGAGAGCGATGGCCGGATTGGTTGCAATTGGGGTGCGGTTCATACCCATGCGTCGTGCAAATTCAGCGATTTTCTGTCCGGCCGGACGCAGGTCTTCAAGGCGGTTGGTGCCGGGTGCACCGGCGAGTTCCGGCAAAAGCCGGACCGTAACATTGTTCAGACTCCTGCCGATCCCTTCTCTGAGCGTGATCATTTCAGGTCCGCTCGGGATCACCGGATCCCTGGGTGACCAGCGATCGCCGCTGACGTCGAAAAAGTTAACCGGATACTTTGAGAATTTGTGATAGGGACGGTATCCGTTATCAATGGCCACGGCATAGACAAAAGGCTTGAACGTGGATCCGGTCTGCCGGCGCAGCTGGTGCACGTTGTCGCGCTGAATCGTACTGTAATCCGACCCGCCGACCCAGGCCAGGATATTGCCGTTGGAGGGATCGATGGCCACGAAACCGGCTTCAAGCCGTGCCCGGACACGCTTCACCGAATCCACAAAGGCTTCGTCACTTTTCAGCAGGTCCAGGATTTCAGTGTGCGATCCGTGCCCCTCCCGGCGATACTTGTCATACCGCTCGGTCTCCTCCAGGAAACTGTTCAGGAACCCGGGGTGCTGCGCCCATAATCTGTCCATGTACTGGTTGCTTCCCGACGTGGTCCATTCCCGCTCGAAACTGCGCTGATGCTGCTCCAGCTGGGACTTGAGAGATTCCTCGGCGTAACGCTGCATGCGGGAGTCGATGGTGGTGTGGATGACAAGTCCGTCGCGGTAGAGGTCGTACCCGTTATCATCTGCCCAGCCCTGGATCTGCTGGCGTACGTACTGCCCGAAATAACGGCTTTCCCGACCGGCACGGAATGGCGGGTTGTAATCCAGTTCCAGTGGTGTTGCACGATAAAGGGTGAACTCATCGGGGGTGATGAAGCCGTGTCGCCTCATCTGTGACAGTACGATATTCCGCCTGTGAAGCGACCGTTCCGACCGGGTGCGTGGATTGAGGGCCGACACCGCCTGTAGACTGCCGATCAGGATGGCCGCCTCGGGCACGGTCAGGTCGTTGGCCGGCTTGTTGAAATGGGTGTGGGCTGCCGTTTCGATACCGAACGCGCTATTGCTGAATTCCACGGTGTTCAGGTACATCTCGATGATCTCCTGCTTCGTGTAATTCTGCTCGATCTGGATCGCAGTGATGATTTCGCGAAGCTTTCGTGGCACACTGACCTCCCGGCCGATGGACCGGTACAGGTTCCGGGCCAGCTGTTGGGATATGGTTGAACCGCCCTGTGGATTCCCGCGGAGCAGGTGATAGGGGATTGCCAGCGTCCGGTACATATCAATGCCCCAGTGGGTATAAAAACGGTGATCTTCGATTGCCACAAGGGCATCAATCACATTCGGCGAAATATCCTGATAGCGGATGTACGTACGGTTTTCCGTGAAGTACTTGTCCAGGACATGGCCGTCCCGACTGACCACAAAGCTGGCGATATCGGTCTGTGGGTTTTCGAGTTCCTCAATGGACGGCAGCCCCCGTGCAAGGTAGAAAAAAAACAGGAGCCCCCCGATGAACCCGGCCACGATGATGCCGCCGAACACTCCGAAAATGTGTCTCCAACCAATGTCCGAATAAGAATCACGGGACGAATACGTGGCCTTTTTGTGTTTCGATGGCTTGCTTTTACCGGATGCCGAAGCCGGATGCGGATCGGAACCCGGAGGTGCTTTCTTTTTTCGGGCCATTTCCCGCCGGTATTCAGGGTCGTTCAGATAGCGATCCATGTCCATGTTTTCAAAATCCTTGCTAGTCATTGCCTACCGTTTCCGCTTTTATATTACCTGATATGAGCGCATTGCTTCCTACATCCCATGTAACGACTTCAAAGGTCTTGTTTGCATACAGGCCAAGTGAAAAATCATTTCCGAAACTGCCGCAGTTCATGCAGGTCAGGTCGTGTTGTCTCCAAAGTACGGGCCGATGGTGATGACCATATACGATGGCCTGGAAACGATCATCGGTCAGCACCTTGTGTCTGGCCCATGCATCCAATGCCGAGCGTTTATGGGATTTGTTGTTCATTTCGCATGATTTCCGGCTGGATCCTGAAAAGAAACGCATTCCGGTCCAGCCCATGCCTGGTGGCAGCAACGTCTGATATAATCTTACAAAATACGAATTTCTAAGGATACGATGCATCAATGGGCGTGGAAGTCCCATTTTACGATCGCTGAGGCCATCGCCGTGGAGTACCATGATGGAGACATCAGCTTCCCGTATGATCCTGTATTCATGCTCAACATCAAATCCAAGATCCCGCAGATATCCGTTCGTCCAGTTATCATGATTACCGGTGACAAAGAGCGAATGACTACCTGTGCGGAGATGAAACTGCCGGAAATGTTCGAGCACTTTCCCCCCGAGCGGAGGTACCCTGCCACCGGGATATTCCATCCAGTAGTCAAAAAAATCTCCGAGGATGACAATCTCAAGCCGATGATCCTGGCAGTGGTCGATCAGACGGATGACAGACTCCTCCAGTTCCCGGTTTTTTTCTTCGGAGTAGGCACCCAGGTGGACATCTGACAGAAAGATCAGTGACCTGGCAGGAACGACGGCGATGCTATTTTTTTCTGTAAATGACAAACCGGATAAATTCGGAGAAGAGGTCCCGGGTTTCCGATTCAGGAAACTCATTCAGGAGGATAAGGGCCTTGCCGGCATGTTCTTCCATCTTTTTTGCAGCGTAGTCGATACCGCCTTTGTCAATGACAAATTCGCGGATGTAATCCACATCTGCGGCATTTTTCCCCTTTTTCCGGAACAACCATCGCATCTTTCTCTGTTTCAGCAGGGTAGAGGCGCTCAGTGCGGCAATAAAAGGAAGTGTGATTTTCCGCTCCAGGATATCGTTCCCGGAAGTTTTCCCGGTTTTCCGCTGGCTGTAATCCAGCAGGTCATCGCGTATCTGGAATGCGATTCCGATGTGGTGCCCGATTTTCCCCATGCGCTCGCGGACCTGGTCATCTGCGGAGGCACTGATGGCCCCACACTCGCAGCAGGCAACCAGGAGACTTCCCGTCTTTTCCGAGATGATCTGGTAATACTTTTCCTCCGTCATGTTCTGGAGCTTGGAGGCCTTGAGCTGACGAAGCTCGCCTTCACTCATGCGCTTGACTGCGGTCGAAAGGACTTTCAGGAGCTCAAATTCGTTTGAATCGACAGCAACAAGCAGACCTTTTGCCAGAAGGAAATCACCAAAGAGCACACTGGCCTTGTTTTTCCACACCTTGTTGATGCTCAGGAAACCACGCCTTTGATCGGCATTGTCGACCACGTCGTCATGGATCAGTGTGGCAGTGTGCAGGAGTTCGATCATGGTTGCCGCCACATAGGACCTGTTGCTGATACCGCCGCTGATCCTGGCAGACAACAGTACAAGGATGGGACGCATCTGTTTCCCCTTCATGCGCATGAGGTAACGGATGATCCGGTTCAACAGGAAGACATCGGTGTCCAGATGTTTCCTGAAGTGGGACTTGAAGCTGGCCAATTCGGAAGCAATGGGTTGCTGAATATCGTCTAAAGAACGAATTGGGGCTGTTTTATGGTCGATGATGTCCTCCTTTACTACACTGTTCATTCAAAAGTCTGGAACATTTTGAGATTATATTTTGGTATCTTGTGTCCGGTTGCTGCAGATGCAGTCGGCTAAATGATATCTGGCAACGAATACACGTGCCAATTTAGCAGATTTTTAACCACAAATCTTGAGAAAAAGACATTGAAATCCATCAAACGCATTGCCGTTTTCACCAGCGGGGGCGACTCTCCCGGCATGAACGCCGCAATCAGGGCAACAGTGCGGACGGCCACCAAAAACGGATTGAGTGTCATGGGGATTCGTTTTGGTTTCCAGGGCATGATCGACGGGGATTTTGTGGAGATGCACCATCACAGCGTTTCCAACATCCTCCAACGTGGAGGTACCATCCTGAAATCGGCCCGCTCCAAGGAATTCCGCACATTAGAAGGCCGCCAAAAAGCTGTGGCGAACCTGAAAAAGCACAACATCGATGCACTGGTTGCCATTGGCGGCGACGGCACCTTCCGCGGTGCCACCGAGCTCTATAATGAATTTGAGGTTCCGGTCGTAGGTGTGCCCGGAACCATTGACAACGACTTGTTCGGAACGGACGAAACCATCGGCTACGACACCGCGCTTAATACGGCCATGGAGGCCATTGACAAGATACGCGACACGGCCGACGCCCACGACCGGCTGTTCCTGGTGGAGGTAATGGGCCGGGAGGCCGGATTCATTGCCCTTGAAACCGGAATCGCTTCCGGAGCCGAGCTCATTCTGCTCCCCGAGGCCGTTAAGAAACTGGAATATATCAGCGAAACCCTCAGGGAAGTATTCAAGGTGCAGCGCAGAAGCAGCCTGGTGATCGTTGCTGAGGGGGACCAGACAGGCGGTGCGCTGAACCTGGCGGAACAGTTGAAGGATGAGTTCGGGCAGTATGAAATGCGTGTCAGTGTCCTTGGTCATCTGCAGCGTGGAGGTTCGCCATCGTCACGCGACCGTGTGCTGGCAAGCCGTCTCGGAAGCGCTGCAGTTGAAACACTTCTCAACGGGCACAGCAGTGTCATGGTCGGTGTGGTAAATCAGAAAAACATCCTTACCCCCATGCACAAGACCTGGTCGGAGAAAAAAAGCATAAACTTTGAACTTCTTGAACTGGCAAAAGTAATAAGGTAATACTCTGTTATATGATTAGAATTGATAGCGAACCTGCGCGCAAATTCCTTTCCGATGAGGAGTGGAACACCGCCCGGAATATTGTAAAAGATTCCTCGGAACAACTGGACAAGAGAACGGGAAAAGGCACGGAGTGGCTTGGCTGGCAGTCCATCCTGGAAGAGCCAAACGATGCCCTGCTGGAAAACATGGAGTCCATAGGGTCCGAAATCCACAAAAATGGTGATGTACTCATCGTTTGTGGCATTGGCGGATCCTACCTGGGTGCACGTGCGGTCATTGAGGCCCTTACCCCCGAGTTCCGTGACCGGGGCCCGGAGATCATCTACGCAGGCCACCATATATCCGGCAGATATCTGAAACGGCTTATGGCCTACCTGGACAGACCCAGGGCCGATGGCTCCCCCAAGCAGGTCTATCTTAACGTCATTTCCAAATCCGGAACCACCATGGAGACAGCAATCGCCTTCCGGTTGCTCAGGAAATGGATGCACGACCGGTATGGCGACGAGGCGGTCTCACGGATATTTTGCACAACGAGCAGGGAAGGTGGCGCGCTCAACAAAATAATCCAGGCCTACGGATACCGAAAGTTCATCCTGCCGGACGATGTGGGCGGCAGGTTCTCCGTACTCACGCCGGTCGGGCTCCTTCCGATAGCAGCATCCGGGATCGATGTGAAGCGGCTTTATTATGGTGCCGTGGATTCCCGCAGAAAGTTGCAGGAGGACAGGGCCAACCTGCATGAGTACCTCACAACGCGTTTTGCGCTCTACAGAAAAGGGTACGCCATCGACCTGATTGCCTCATTTGAACCGGCACTGGTTTCAATGGGGGGGTGGCTGCAGCAGCTTTATGGTGAGAGTGAGGGGAAAAACGGCCAGGGGCTCTTCCCAGCCGTTGCACAGTACTCCACCGACCTCCACAGTATAGGCCAGATGGTGCAGGATGGGAAACGAAACATCATCGAGACGTTTTTGCATGTCAAAAATGCCGAACCGACCGTCTCGCTGACCGCGGAGTCCAGGGACTATGACGGCCTGAATTATCTGTCCGGCAAAACCATGGAGGAGGTCAACGAAAAAGCGTTTCAGGGTACCGTGCAGGCACACAGCGAGGGTGGCGTCCCGATTTTCATTGCCAATATAGATGAGCTGAGCGCCGAAAGCATTGGCCACGCAATCTATTATTTTGAGCTGGGCACGGCCATTTTTGTGTACACACTGGGCGAAAACCCCTTCGACCAGCCAGGGGTGGAAGCATACAAGAAAGCCATGTACCGGCTGCTTGGAAAACGGGACTGATGCATATGACAATAAGCAAGAAGTCCGACTTTTATTATTACGCCATCGCCGGGAACATCGGCGCGGGCAAGTCCTCCCTGACCACACTGCTTGCCAGGCACTACAACTGGCGTGCCTACTATGAATCTGTGGACGACAACCCGTATCTGTCCGATTTTTATGAGGATATGAGGAGGTGGAGCTTCAATTTGCAGGTGTATTTCCTGTCCAGCCGCTTCCACAGTCAAAAAGAGATCGTAGGTACCAGACAGAGTTTCATACAGGATCGCACTATCTACGAGGATGTCGAGATTTTTGCCAAGAACCTGTACCAGATGGGGCTGATGAGCAAAAGGGATTTTGACAACTACAGCAATCTGTTTCATGAAATGGTGGAATTCCTGACGCCACCGGACCTGCTTATCTACCTCCGGGCCGATGTGCCAACCCTGGTCCGGCAGATCCAGCAGCGGGGACGGGACTATGAAAGCACGATCAGGATCGAGTACCTGGAGCGGTTGAACACGCTGTATGAAGACTGGATCAGAAGGTATCCCCATGAAAAACTGATCATAGACACCGATCATCTCGACTTTGTGAACAACAAGGAAGATCTGGGCAAGATTATCGAGGCCATTGAGCAAAGAAGATTCGGGTTGTTTTCATAGCATTGTATATCAGCGCATAATTTGCTAAATTTATAAGCTTTGTTACAAAAAATGCTGTCCAACATGGTTTCGTTTCGATTCAATGAGATACCCAAGGGATTGTCTGAGGAAATCCTTGATATTGAAGCCGATGAGCTCGGTATCGAGGAATCGGACATTACGGGGATTCGGATCCGGTTGATTTTCAACAAACAGGACGAGAATCTCAGGGTGCAATGCCAACTGCGCGCGGTGGCAGAGCTGACGTGCGACCGGTCGCTCGACCCATACGAAACCACATTGGAAAGCAGTTACGAGGTGGTTTTCCAGCATGATGTCCAGGATGAATATGAAGAGCTTTCCGGGACTCTCAGAAAGTTGGACCCCTCACAGAACGTCATTGACTTAACCCGGGAACTCCGGGATACGGTACTGCTGAGCATGCCGGTAAAAAAACTCCATCCAAGATATATCAAGGATGGGGAAATCACTGAATTTGAAGCCAGTTTTGGTGACAAAGAGCTTGATCACGATCCCAGATGGGATGCACTAACGGAATTGAAACAAAGAATTCAAAAGAATTAACCTAACGGAACATGGCACATCCAAAAAGAAAAACATCCAAAGCCAGAAGGGATAAAAGACGTACACATCAGAAACTGGACGATCTCACCCTGACGGAATGCCCCAACTGTGGAACGGTACACCAACGTCACCGTGCCTGCACTGAGTGCGGATACTATCGTGGACGTCAGGTCGTAAAAGCGGCCAGCGAAGTCTGAGCAAGTACCACATCCACGGGGCAACTTTATCCACAATCACATAGACCCACATGATGAAAATTGCCGTTGATGCCACTGGCGGTGATCATTATCCCCAGAATCCGGTAGAAGGAGCGGTTCTGGCCGTGAAGGACAATGATCAGCTTGCCGTAGTTCTTACTGGTCCTGAACAGGAAATCAGCAAGGAACTTTCGAAGCACGACTATCCAAAAGGACGTATCATTTTGCAGGATGCGCCGGAAATCATTGGAATGGACGAATCGCCGGCACAGGCGGTCAGGAACAAGCCGCATTCTTCCATTGTCGTGGGCCTTGGCATGCATCAGAAAGGAATGGTGGACGGTTTTGTGAGCGCCGGTAACACGGGTGCGCTCATGGCTGCCTCAGCGTTTATCCTGGGCAGGCTGGACGGGGTCATCAGGCCAACGATTGCGACATACTTTCCCACTGTGAAGGGGATGGGGTTGATGATCGATGCCGGTGCCAACCTGGAAGTCAAGCCGGAAATGCTCTTCCAATTCGGTGTGATGGGTAACATCTATGCCAGGGACATCATGGGTTTCGAAACACCCAGGGTTGGCTTGCTGAATGTCGGTGAAGAGAAGGAAAAGGGATCTGAAACGCTCAAGAAGGCATATGTACTGCTGCAGGCGTTGCCCAATTTTGTTGGGAACATTGAAGGAAGGGACATACTGGCGGGACAAGCCGACGTTTTTGTCTGTGATGGCACTACAGGCAATATCCTGCTCAAGTTCGGGGAATCGATTCCCGATGCGCTGAAAATGCTGCTAATGGGTGCGATCAAAAAACGGCAGCTTGAGAAAGAGCAGGTCGCCCTGATCATTTCGCTTCTTGAGGAAGCTTTTGCACCATTTGACTACCAGCGTGTCGGCGGTGTCCCGTTTCTTGGGGTGAACGGCATAAGCATGGTCGGCCACGGTGGAAGCAGCCCTGTTGCCATCAAAAACATGATCCTGAATGCGGTCAAAATGGCCGAATCGGATATCAACAAGAAGATCATCGCGTCCGTGGCGTAATTTCGGATTTGGCATCAATGGCACCATGCATCGGGATGCCTGTACGTGGACTGTATAACAAAACTTTAGAATGCGTTCTGAAATCAAAGCAAAAATCTCTGCTGTAGGGCACTATCTGCCCGAGTATATACTGACGAACCAGGAGCTCGAGAAGCTGGTTGAAACCAACGACGAATGGATCCGGACCAGGACCGGTATCACGGAACGGAGAATCCTAAAGGATCCGGACAAGGCTTCTGGTTACATGGCTGCCGAGGCCGCACGTGAAATACTGCAGCAGCGGAACATTGATCCCGGCGAGATCGATGTCATCATCGTGGCAACGGTCACCCCTGACTACATGTTTCCTGCTACCGCATGCATAGCGCAAAGCCTTATCGGCGCAAAAAATGCGTTCTGTTTTGACCTTTCGGCTGCCTGTTCGGGATTTCTTTACGCACTGGAGGTGGGATCCAATATGATATCGTCCGGTCAGTACAGGAAAGTATTGGTGATCGGATCGGACAAAATGAGTTCCATCGTGGATTACACGGATCGCTCGACCTGTATCCTGTTCGGCGATGGTGCCGCAGGGGTGCTGCTGGAGCCGGCCGATGATGAAAACGCCATTATTGACAGCATCATGTATTCCGAAGGAGACATGTCACAAAACCTGATTCAGCAGGGTGGTGGCAGCCGTAACCCCGCGAGCCATGAAACAGTCGATAAGAAAATGCATTATATTTATCAGGAAGGCCGCCCCGTGTTCAAGAGGGCTACGGAGGGCATGGCCGATGTTTCTGTCGAAATCATGGAAAAAAATCAGTTGACCGGAGACGATGTGGATTGGCTGGTACCTCACCAGGCCAACCTGCGGATCATCGATGCAACGGCACGCAGAATGAACCTGGATCCATCAAAGGTTATGATCAACATAGACAGGTATGGAAACACAACGGCAGCAACCATCCCGCTCTGCCTCTATGACTGGAAAGACCGGCTCAATAAAGGAGACAAGATAGTCCTGGCTGCTTTTGGCGGCGGGTACACATGGGGTGCCACCTACCTCAAGTGGGCCATGTAATCACGACATCCATGAAGAAAGCTTATCTGTTTCCCGGGCAGGGATCACAAAAAACCGGAATGGGTGCTGAACATTACCGCTTCAGCAGCGATTTCCGCAAGCGGTGTGATGCGGCTGATGAGATACTTGGATACCGGTTGACCGATATCATGTTCGAAGGTCCGGATGCGACACTGACACAGACGCGGTACACTCAGCCCGCACTTTTTGTCCACGCCTTCGCGCTGTTTGAGATGCTTGGCCACCGGCCTGACATGGTTGCCGGTCACAGTCTTGGAGAATATACGGCACTGGCTGCATCGGGTGTCCTTACATTTGAGGATGCGCTTGGGGCCGTACAGCGCCGGGGTGAATTGATGCAGGATGCCGGTGAGTCACAGCCGGGTTCCATGGCCGCCATCATCGGTCTGGATGATGAAGTAGTTGAGGGTGTATGCAATAAGGTCCAAAAAGATCCCGATCATATCGTCATTCCGGCCAATTACAACACAAGCGGGCAGCTGGTTATTTCCGGACATGTTGCAGCCGTGGACGATGCCATGGANCAATTGCGCGAGGCCGGAGCCAAGATCGTCAAAAAGCTGCCTGTCAGTGGTGCTTTCCACTCCTCACTCATGTCCTCAGCGCGTGATGAGCTGGATACCATACTGGACAAAATTGATTTCAAAGAGCCGGTGGCCGGTGTCTATTCCAACGTCAGCGGTACCGCGTCCGTGGATCCCGAGGAGATAAGGGGCCACCTGAAACAGCAGTTGCTGAAACCGGTTCGATGGGTACAGACGATGAACAACATGTATAAGGACGGAGCACGGCATTACGTGGAAGTAGGATCCGGAAATGTACTTCAGGGTCTGGCAAAAAGAACACTCACCGGTGTCGGCATATCCGGATTTCAATAAGAACAAAGCACCTAAATGTGGTATCTATGAATTTGGAAAAGTTTGCACTTGAAGGCAAGACTGCCCTGGTCACCGGTGGGAGCCGGGGGATTGGTAAAGCCATTGCCCTTCAACTGGCCCGTGCCGGGGCAAATGTGCTCATTACATATGCGCGCTCTGCCGAAGCCGCCGGGGAAGTTGTTCGCCAAATTGAAGATATGGGAACCAGGGCAATAGCAATACAGGCAGATGCCGTGGATTTCAAAGAGGCGGAAAAAGTCATTGGTGCTGCACTGGAAGCGTTCAATGGGCTGGACATCCTGGTGAACAATGCCGGTATCACCCGTGATACCCTGATCATGCGCATGACGGAAGAGCAGTGGGACGAGGTGATCAGCACCAATCTGAAAAGTGTGTTCAATTACTCAAAAGCAGCCATTCGTCCCATGATGAAGGCCCGATCCGGTTCCATCATAAACATCAGTTCGGTGGTGGGTATTGCCGGAAACGCTGGACAGACAAACTACTCGGCTTCCAAGGCCGGTATCATCGGTTTTTCAAAATCACTGGCCAAGGAAGTGGCCTCCAGGAACATCCGGGTGAATGTCATTGCGCCCGGATACGTTTCCACCGAGATGACCGGGAAGCTTGACGAGAACATCCTCAAAAGCATTGAGGCGCAAATACCGCTCAAACGGGCCGGTGAACCGGATGAAGTGGCTCTTGCCGTTTCATTTCTTGCATCCGATGCCGCTTCCTACCTCACAGGAGCCGTACTGAACGTGGACGGAGGCATGGCGATGTAGCGGTGCTCTTCATGTTGATTTAACTGGAATCTATTTTTATTATAAAAGGCGTTTAAGCGAGCCCATTGGTATATTCCAAGAATCGCGAAATCAAACAGATAACTCACAATACACAGGTAACACATTATGTCGAAAGATATCGAAGTAAAAGTAAAAGCAATCATCGTTGACAAGCTCGGGGTCGATGAGTCCGAAGTGAACAACGAAGCCAATTTCACCAACGATCTGGGAGCAGATTCACTTGATACCGTGGAACTGATTATGGAATTCGAAAAGGAATTCGACATCAGTATACCCGATGAGGATGCCGAGAACATTGCAACCGTCGGCGATGCCATTGACTATCTGAAAGGGAAGATATCCTAACAGTCACCTACACATTCTTTGATGTCTAAACGTAGAGTAGTAATTACCGGCATAGGGGCCCTTACACCTGTTGGTAAAGGTGCCCCAGAGTTTTGGAACGGGTTGATATCCGGAAAAAGCGGTGTCAAGACCATCGATAATTTCGATATCAGCACTTCACCCACCAAGTTCGCAGCTCAGATAGAGGATTACGACGCCTCGCAGTACATGAACTCCAAGGAGGCCCGTCGTATGGACAAATTCTGTCAGTATGCGATGATTACGGCCGAGGAAGCGATCAATGACTCCGGGCTTGACCTGGACCAGATCGACAAGAACCGGGTCGCAGTCATTGTTGGCAGTGGGATAGGCGGCATGCAGGTCTTCTATGACCAGGCTGTCGAGTTCTATAAAAAAGGGCAGCGTGGTGTCTCACCGTTCTTCATTCCCATGTTGATACCTGATATCGCTGCCGGACAGATATCCATCAAGTACGGGTTCCGTGGACCCAATTTCTGTGCTGTCTCCGCTTGTGCTACAGGATCACATAATATCGGTCTGGCATATGATGCCATTGTAACCGGTCAGTCTGACTATGCTGTGACTGGCGGGGCGGAAGCTCCGGTCTTTGGCATGGGACTTGCCGGTTTCAATTCCGTTAGGGCCCTCTCCACACGCAACGACAGTCCGGAGACGGCGTCACGACCCTTCGATAAGACCCGGGATGGTTTTGTTCTTGGTGAAGGCGCCGGCATGATGATGCTTGAGTCTTACGAATCGGCTGTTGCCCGGGGAGCGCGTGTCTATGGTGAGATCGTGGGATATGGTTTTTCCGCGGATGCACATCATATCACGGCACCGGATCCGGAAGGCAAGGGGGTCATCCTGGCCATGACCAGTGGCCTGAAAGCAGCCGGCATCACGACCGAGGATGTGGACCATATCAACATGCACGGTACTTCCACACCACTTGGTGACATTGCCGAATCGCAATCCATCAAAAAAGTCTTTGGGGATCACGCCTACAAAATCAATCTGAATTCCACCAAATCGATGACAGGACACATGCTTGGCGCCGCAGGTGCCGCTGAGTCCATTGCCACCGTTCTGGCGATTTATCACGGTATCATCCCCCCGACGATCAACTACCAGCATCCGGACCCTGATTGTGACCTTAACTACACCACAAATGAGGCGGTAGTAAGGGACATCACATACGGAATAAACAATGCATTCGGATTTGGTGGCCATAACACAACCGTGGTATTCAAAAAATTCGTGGAATAGTGATTAAACGAATCCGGGCATTGCTTGAGTGGAAGCAGCTCGATTCTGACCAAAAACAGAAGATTAAAGCCATCAGTATACTGATAGGACTTCCTGTGTCCCGACCGGCATTATATCTGAAGGCATTGAGGCACAGGTCGATAGTTGCTGAAAAGAAATTGGCGGCCACCGAGTCCTATGAGCAGCTTGAGTTTATAGGGGATGCTGTTCTTGATCTTGTAGTCTCGGAAATTATTTTCAAAAAATATCCGGATGCCGGGGAAGGGCTCCTGACCCAGCTGCGTTCCCGGTTGGTGAATGGAGGAATGCTTGCCCAAATCGGTCGTAATATCCGGTTGATGGAGTACATCGAGCTAGGGGACCGGGTGAAGAACCAGGGGGTGGAATACTCCGAAAGTGTATTGGCTGACGCCTTTGAAGCCCTTGTCGGTGCGGTATATCAGGATCACGGCTATGATATATGTCGTGACTTTGTTGCCCGTCTCTACCATCAATTCGTGAATTTTGATGAGATGGTCAGTGCGCGAGACAACTACAAAAGCATGCTTTTGGAAGCAGCCCAGGCTAAAAAAATGCCCGCCCCTGTGTATCGCATTGTTCAGGAATCAGGCCCCGGTCACGAAAAGGTTTTCGAAGTGGAGGTTCGGGTGAATGACAATGTTCTGGGAACCGGCAGTGGAAAAAACAAGAAAAAAGCGGAACAGGTTGCCGCCCAGCAGGCACTCAATATCCTTAAGAACATATAGTTAAACTGTTGTATCTTCCATTCAACAATATTAGGTTTTCCCGTTTGGTATCCTTCAAAATAATTCCCAGCAGTGTATGTCACAATTGACCGTTGAAATCAAAAGGACTCCCCATTCCCGGCTATCAGAGATAGATTTCGATAATCTGACATTTGGAGAACAGTTCTCTGATCACATGCTTGAGGTCCGCTTCAGTGAAGGTGCCTGGCGTGACCCCCTGATCCTTCCTTACGGACAGATTCCGATGTATCCGGCTGTTTCCACACTTCATTATGGCCAGGCGGTTTTCGAAGGGATGAAAGCGTTCCATTACAGCGGCGGCAAAGTGAATGTTTTCCGGATGGACAAGCACTATGAGCGATTCCGGCGCTCCTGCGAACGTGTGTGCATCCCCGAGGTCCCCGAGGAGATATTCAAGGATGGCATGAAGACCCTTGTTGAAACCGACAGGGATTGGGTTCCAAAATCAAGATACAAATCACTGTACATCAGGCCGATTGTCTTTGCATCAGACCAGACTTTGGGGCTGCGGGCATCCGGGAACTATCGTTTTTATATCATCTGCAGTCCGGTCGGAAATTATTACTCGGAAGGGATCAAGCCCATCCGGCTCACCACCATGCCCAAGTATGTGAGGGCCGTTATGGGTGGGGTCGGTGATGTAAAGGTGCCCGGCAACTATGCAGCAAGCCTGCAGCCGACAATGAAAGCGCAGCAGCTTGGCTACACACAGGTATTATGGCTGGATGCCCTGGAGCACAGATATGTCGAGGAGGTGGGAAGCATGAACATTTTCTTCGTTATCGGTGATGTGCTCGTTACGCCTCCGCTCAACGGAAGCATTTTACCTGGAATCACCCGAAACAGTGTTCTTGAGCTTGCCAGGGCAAAGGGTATGCCTGTTGAGGAGCGTCCCGTAACCATTGACGAGCTGGCCGATTACCACAGGCAGGGCAAGCTGAAAGAGATATTTGGGGCAGGCACGGCCGCCGTGAT
>SL_3KL_010_SEDDRAFT_10002233_pt1 | contig 17746 bp, 15 predicted proteins | sample SodLakKL_010_SED_2_FD_10381 | JGI IMG/M metagenome (IMG submission 10381) | reverse complement strand
CCTCTTGTATGTTTTGCGCCTGAGTATCGTCACAGCCAGCAGGTTAAGAAGCATAAGACCGGAGAAAAAGAGAGATATGCGACCGGGATAATCGCCATAAACAGTGAAGATGGTGATCCTGTCATTTTTATTTGCCGTAACTTCAAGAACGGCCTCCTCCCACCAGTCTGTCTGTTCAGTAATCTGCCCCGTTGCCGCAATATGGCATGATATTCCTGTATTCGCTGCTCTCACAACACTTCTTCGTGTTTCAACAGCCCTTATTTGCGAAAGCCGCAGATGCTGCCTGTATGCACCTGTGTTTTTAAACCAGCCGTCATTACTGATAATGACAAGAATCTCAGCACCCATTGCAGTTAGCCCCGCCGCATATTCTCCGTATGCCGACTCGAAGCATATAAGTGGTCCTATTACTGTCGAATCAGAAAGCGGCGATTTGAATACCTCCCTCCCCGGTCCTTTTTTAAGGCCACCGGAAATCCCGCCGGCATCAACAAAGAGCCTGTCCATAAAACCGAGAACAGACTGAAAGGGTACCTGCTCGACGCCATTTGCCAGGTAATGCTTGTGATATACCTCCGGGGGTCTTTCTGCAACAAATAAAAGAGCAGAGTTATAGATGTCATAAAAGGTTCCATCATCATCAACCCGTGAAGTAAATGTTTTACCCTTCCGGGGAACCGAACTGAAAGTGGTGGCACCGACAAGCATGCCCTTGCCGGGATAGTTATTTATGAAGTCCTGTATCTTCTGGTTGACAGGATCAGGTGGACCGGTAATCCAGATACTGTCGACCGCAGTTTCCGGACTTATTATATACCTTGTATCATTGCTTATTTTTTTCCCGGCAAGGGCAAACATTTGATCTGCCCTGCCTTCATTGGATTTACCACTGAATTTATCTTCATACGGATCCAGTCCCGGCTGAATAATCAGAAACTCAACAGGATCTTTCCTGATTATGTATGAGTGGTAAAGGTAATAGGAAAACGCGGCAGGAAGGGCTGTAATGAGAAGCAGCAGCGAAGCGAGTATAATAATTCTCTTACGCCGGTATGGCATTTGCAGGCTTTTAATAATACTGAAAACCATAGTATTAACAACCAGCACCCACAGAGAACCTCCTGTTGTCCCGGTATACTCATACCATTGTATAAGTTTTATATTACCGGCCAGTCCGTTACCAAGACTTAACCATGGCCAGGAAAGATCACCGTGGTAATGGAGAAACTCAAAGGCAGTCCATAATACAACAAAAGAAAATGCAGTGCCTCCCGTTTTCCGTTTTATAACGGAGAACAGCATAAATACAAGGCTCATCAGAACAGCATTAATAAAGATCACCGCTAATCCACCTGCCAGATGTATCCTCGCCATCCACCAGCAAACGATAAGATTCCAGAAAAAGAAAAAAGCAAATGAAAAAGGCAGCAGTGAAACCGGATGTTCATTCTGCCTGCTGACATCATCCTCAACAATAAGAAGAGGGACAAAGCATATCAGCAAGACAATCACCGGAGCGCCCCACCAGGCAAGAGAAGCAAGGATGCCTCCTGACAACGGCAATATCCATCTTTTCTGGTCACTCATATTTTTGATTTCTTCCGGTTCACGAGATAAACCCCCGCGAGAATTACAGCAGCCCAGAAAACCTGTATCAGCATAAATCTCTCTCCGTCAAGTAACCCCCAGAAAACCGCAAAGATGGGTATTATATATGTTACAGAGGCTGCAAACAAGGTGGTAGTATATTTTATGAGTATATTCATGAATATAATTGCTATAAAACTCGAAAAGAAAGCCAGACCGATTACTGCCAGTAAGCTGGGTAACAGTTCGGCCGAACCGGCAGTTACCGAATAATCGCTCATAGCAAGAAAAATCCCTGCAACCGGACCAATGAAAAGAAACCCAAGTGAAGCAATGGCAACTCCGTCAAGCTCCTGAAGCCTGAACTTGATCTCATTAACATTTATACCATAGCATACAGTTGCAATTACGGCAAATACTCCATACCAGTTATTTGATCCCTCAAGATCAAGACTGTTGATACTGATGATAAGTCCTATTGCCCCTGTGAGTCCTAAAACCAATCCTGCAATACTAAGCCATTTCACTTTGTTAGCATAAAGTATTATTCCGACAATCAATGTAAATATCGGAGTAAGGGAGTTGAGAATCCCTGCAACCGAACTGCTGATTTCTGTCTGCGCAGTTGCAAAAAGAAAGGCCGGAGTGGCATTGCCTACAAACCCGACAATAAGTAATGATTTCAGGTTGGATCTGTTTATCCTGCCAATATATCTGATTATAAGGGGCGTATAAAACAAAAATGAGAAAAAGATTCTCATACCGCCAACCTGGAGATTGGTGAAAGACTGCAGCCCCTTTTTCATGAGGATAAATGACGCCCCCCAGATGAAAGCAAGGAAGATCAGCATAGCCCACTGCCAGGACCTCTTTTCCAGATCAATAATCATAATTTCAGGATAAAGCAGGCAAAGATAATGAATTATGCATTTTTAGTATCAAACAACCGGAAATTGCATATTTTTACAAACAGGGTGATAAACCCGAACCATTCTAAAGGATATTCTCATAATATGATACAACCAGTAGTTCTATTACTTATAAAGAGTGTGGTCATAGGGATCCTGGGGTCTGTTCCTCTCGGGCCGGTTGGAGTGCTTTGCATTCAGCGCACCCTTAGCAGGGGCCGGCTATCAGGATTTATCTCCGGAATGGGAGCGGCTGTTGCCGACGGGCTGTTTGCTGTTGTTGCCATCCTGGGATTAACCGTTATTATCAATTTCATTGAAGCCCAGCAGTTTTTTCTGAAACTTTCGGGAGGAATAATTTTACTTATTATCGGATCAAAAATACTCTTTTTGAACCCGGTAAGGAAACTAAAACAAGATCACTCCGGCAGACAGACTTATTTCAGTGATTTTTTTTCTGTCCTTATACTTATGCTGACCAATCCACTGGCAGTATTCCTGTTTCTAGCCGCATTTGCCAGTCTGCAACTGGTATCACCTGATCCTGGTCCGGTACTCTCCGGAGTGATTGTATCGGGAATCCTTGTTGGAGCATCCTTCTACTGGTTCATGCTGAGCAGCTTAATCGAGCGGTTCAGAGGCAGGTTCAGAATACGGCTGCTAATTAAAATTAATAAATATACCGGTGTCTTAATTGCAGTTTTTGGATTCGTGGCACTTATCAGTCTGTTGTTTTAATAAAAATCCTAATTCATCATGAAAATTATAGGTACCGAAGACATTCTTAAGGCAGGCAAACTCAATAAGCTGGGTGGAGAGAGTATTGCCAGGTTTTTAATGCTTCTGCTGAAATTCAATAAGATAAATAAAATCTACTCACGGGCCTGGCAGAAAGATGGTATGAAATTCATTGATGCACTCCTCAACGAGCTGGATATTAACTACGAGATAACCGATAATGAATTGATGCGGCTGCCTGAAAAGGGTGCATTTATAACTGTCTCCAACCACCCTTACGGGGGTATAGACGGGCTCCTGCTCCTTGATGCGATAACCGGCCGGAGACCCGACTTTAAGGTGGTACCCAATTTTCTTCTTGCCCGGATTGAACCGATCAGCGACTTTATCCTTACCGGAAATCCGTTTCAAGAAAAGAGAGAACCCGGATCGGATATCCCCGGCCTGGAGGAGGCAGCAGGCCATATTGCTGCAGGTTCTCCGCTGGGCATCTTTCCGGCAGGAGAGGTGTCAAGGTACAATGATGACTGGACGGATGTAACCGACCAGCAATGGCGAAATTCAGCAGTAAAATTCATAAAGAATTCACGGGTACCGGTTGTCCCTATATATTTTGAAGGGACAAACAGCCGGATATTTCACCTTCTTGGCATGATCAATCCGGCTTTACGCAACATAAGACTGCCCTCCGAACTGCTCAATAAAAAGAATAAAGTGATCAGGATCAGGATCGGAAATCCGATTACAGTAAAGGATCAGGATGAGTTTACTGATATCTTCCGGTACGGGAGATATCTGAGGGCAAAAACTTATTCACTTGGAACCACACTGGAGGTGAAGAGGTTTTTTTCCTACAGCCTTAAAAGATCTTCTGCAGAGGAGCCGGTAATAGATCCTTTACCAAAAAAGAAACTGCTTGAAGACATACACAAACTTAAAGCTTTTCGTCTTTTCAGCAGCGAAAATTTTGAAGTCTATTGTGCGCCCTCCATGCTGATGCCATCCATTACAACAGAAATAGGAAGGCTTAGGGAGATAACATTCAGGGATATTGGAGAAGGGACAAACCGGAAGATTGATATAGATGAATTTGACCTCTACTATCACCAGTTGTTTGTGTGGGATGAAGATGAAAAACAAATCGTTGGTGCATACAGGGCAGGGAAAGGAAAAGAGATCATAGATAAATACGGTTTGCAGGGTCTCTATATACAAAGCCTGTTTAAGATAGATAGGAATTTCATACCAGTTCTTAATGAAAGCATTGAACTGGGCAGATCATTTATAACAAGGGAATATCAGAAAAAGCCCCTCCCGCTTTTTCTTCTATGGAAGGGAATACTCTATTTCCTGATCAAAAATCCGGATTACCGTTATCTCATTGGACCTGTTAGTATCAGCAACAGGTTTTCAGACTTTTCAAAAGGTGTAATAATAAAATTTATCAAAGAGAATTATTTCAATCACGAATTTGCAAAGTATATAAAGCCCAGGAATAAATTTGAGGTCAGGCTCAGAGATGTTGACACTGATATAATCCTTGGCGATTCAAAAGACCTGGCAAGGCTCGATAAATTCATAAAAGACATTGAACCCAGAAATTTCACTGTACCCGTGCTACTGAAAAAATATCTGAAACAGAGCGGAAAGATAATCGGGTTCAACATCGACCCAAAGTTTAACAATGCACTTGACGGACTGTTGATACTGGATCTGTATGATGTGCCTCTCGAAACAGTCACTGCTCTTTCACGGGAGATCAGAGATGAATCACTGCTGGAACGCTTTTACCGGACTGATAAGGTTTAATGGTCTTTAGAATTCAGTTACCTCTATAAAACAAATTTTTCGGCATAAGTTGGATACCCCGGTTCGAGAGGCGATTCAACAATAAACAACCTTGAGTCGGACAAAGCTGTAATATTCAGTCCTGCCTCCCCTTTGGCAATAAAAAAATCATTGGCTTCAAGGGAGTTATTTTTTATTGTAAGGCTACCTTCTATAACGAACCCTGACACAAAGCTGTGGCCGCTATCAGTGTATTTATGATTGCCTTCAGCAAGTGATACCTCTTTAATAACCACCCCTTCTGTTTCCATATTCATTGGTGATCCCGGTCCGCAATAAACCTTTGTACTGATTCCCTTTCCGATAATGGTCCGGAACATGTCTGATGAATAGTTATCGTATGAAGAGGGAGTATTAAGGCTCTTTTCAAGGTTAGGATCAGTCCATATTTGAAGCACCGAAGCACCAGGTTCAAGCCTTAGAGATCTGATAACACCATTTCCGGATCTGAGAACCTGTGCATCACCTGAAATAAGACTCTTCCACCTCTTTAGTTTATAGTCATAATGTTCAATGACTCCGTCAAGAACAAATGTAAGGATCTCGAATCCTTTATGAGACAGTTCGCCAGTCTCACCTCCCTTAAGCGAATAGAAATGTGACCAGTAACAAATAACTGAATATGGACTCAGGAGACCATCATCTTCTCTGAAGCCCAGAGGTTTTTTTTCGAACAGACCTGTTTCTCCGATTCTGCCACCAGCCTGCTCGGCACTTGTATAAGAAATTACAGCCATCCCGGTTATAATAAATCATTAAAAGTTGTTAAGTATAAAGATAATCAAAAATCATAAAACATCATTGAACCGCCTTTGATAATTAATTAGTCCGGTTATCGGGAGATTCCTTTTCACACGGGTTTGATTTTGTCACATTGGAAAATATTGGTATTTTAGTAAGGTTTTTCCAATAAAAAACAATCCTTCATAAATCCCCATGATACTGCGTATCACAAAAAGCTATGAAAAGAGACAACCTGATTATTCTATCCCTGGTGCTTGTATTGAGCGGCTGTGGCATTTTTCCCCGGTCAGCCGGGGACAGTTCTTTAATAGCCGATAAGATTCACAAACAAGTATTGACTATTGATACGCATACTGACACACCGCTTCTATTCGGAAGGGAAGGATACGATATAGGAAGAAAGAATAATCCGGCGCAACGAGGGGGACAGGTTGATTTCCCCAGAATGATTGAAGGGGGACTGGATGCAGCATTTTTTGCTGTCTTTGTGGGACAGGGTGAAAGGACTAAGGAGGGAAACAGTGCAGCAAAAGAGAGGGCTCTGAACATTTTCCGGCAGATACATGATGCACTTGAAAATAACTCTGAAGTGGCCGGACTGGCACTCACTCCTGATGATGCATACAGACTCAGAGATGAGGGCAGGCTGGCAATATATATAGGCCTTGAAAACGGTTACCCGTTAGGCATGGATATTTCAATGGTAGAAAAATATTACGATCTGGGAGCCAGGTATATAACTCTCTCACACTCCAGGAACAACGACATTTGCGATTCATCTACCGATCCGAAGGGACCCGAGCATGGGGGACTGTCACAGTTTGGCAGGGAAGTGGTAAGGAAGATGAATGAAACAGGTATGATGATCGATGTAAGCCATATCTCAGATGAAGCTTTTTATGATGTTATAGGAATCACAAACACGGCTGTCATTGCCTCACATTCTAATGCCAGGGCAATATGCGACCATCCCCGGAATATGGATGACAACATGCTGTTGGCCCTGAAAGAGAACGGAGGAGTTGTCCAGGTATGTATTCTAAGTGCTTATGTTAAGACTCCTGAACCAAATCCGCAGAGAGATGCAGCACGGCAGGATTTGAGGGAGCGATTCAATAACTTTGAAGGTCTCTCGGAAGAGAAGATGGAGCAGGCCCGCGAAGAATGGCACCTGGTAAATGAGAAATACCCGCAAGAGCTTGCCACTGTAGCCGATCTGGTAGATCATATTGATTATATTGTTGAACTTATCGGGATTGACCATGTAGGCATAGGTACAGATTTTGACGGCGGAGGATCACTCGCCGATTGTATGGATGTAACAGAGATTGGTAACATAACTCATGAGCTTGTAAACAGGGGCTACAGCAAAAAGGATATTGAAAAGATATGGGCCGGAAACTTTATGAGAGTGTTCAGAGAGACCGGGGCAGCAGCCCGGATACCATCCATAGCCCACACCAGCCGGCTTCCGTTAGCAGATCGTTAAAAAGAAAACAGGAAATAAATTTAACTAATTTTATATCGGTATCGTTTATAAACAGAAAATCCCGCCTTGTGAGCGGGATTTTCTGTCTGGCAAGATGTTTTATGCAGGTGCTGTTCCCGGGGTCGGTGGCACTGCAGGTATATCAACCGGTCCCATCTCAAGATTCTCGGGGCCAAGTCTCATGGCAGAGTTCATCATCTCATCCCATGTCACTTCTCTCCCGGTGTAGGCTGAAACGCGCCCCATGATTGCACACATATTTGATTCTGCAACGTTCTGTGTCTCATTCAGGTAGTTGCCTGTGCGAATTGCCGTAACCAGGTTTATATGTGTCTGGTCATAAGGGCTTATAGCAACCCTGTTCATTGGCTCTCCGTCATCACCAAGCGGATATTCATATTCCCAGATCACATTCCCGTTATAGTCCCATATACGGTTCTGGGCGTTTGTATAACCTTCGGTACCGAATATCAATTCAGATACATTATTGGTACAACCGTCAATCTGGCGGCACATACTGTGCATATGCCTGTTATCATCAAATACAAAGTCTACGCTGAAAAAGTCATACTGATCACCCGTAGGTCTTCTGTGTCTTCCACCAAAACCGAGAGCTTTGACAGGATGCTTCTCGAAAAACCAGTTAACAACGTCAATGTTATGAACATGCTGTTCTACAATATGGTCTCCTGACAGCCAGGTCCAGTTAACCCAGTCGCGAATCATGGCTTCCATATCAGTCCAGCCTTCCTGCCTGTTGACATGCCACAGCTTGGACTGGTTCCAGTAGCAATTGGCTGAAACGAGATCTCCAATTGCTCCGTTCTTTACCATTTCAAAGGTCTTGACATAATCGCGCTGATGCCTTCTCTGAGTACCGGCAGCAACATACAATCCGGCTGATTCGGCCATCCTGCCTGCAGCCATCACCTGGCGCAAACCGACAGGATCAACGGCAACCGGTTTCTCAAGAAATACATGTTTACGTGCCTGTATTGCAGCTTCAAAACTTCTGGGTCTGAAATAAGGAGGCTCACAAAGAATTATATAATCAACATCTGAGTCAATGACTCTCTGATAGGCATCGAAACCGGTAAAACAATTCGCATCGGGCACCTCAACGCCAACCCTCTCCTTAAGCTGTTCCCTGCACCTGTCAAGTCTGTGCTGGAAAACATCACCCAGTGCTGCTATTTCAAGATTAGGTCCGCTATTGATAAAGTTTATAGCAGCTCCGGTACCACGGCCACCACAACCTATTACTCCTGCCCTTAATCTTTGTCCGTCAGGAGCCTGATCAGGGAATGTTGGACCAACATATGTCGGACGTCTGCTGCATGAAGATACAACTGCACCTACACCAAGGGCACCAAGGGCACCTATGGCTGCAGCATCACCAAGAAATTTGCGCCGACTTAAAGCTTTTTTTTGATTCATAATGAATTTTATTAGATTATTAGAATTGGTTAAAAAAGGTTATTTAGTGCTTGTCCATAATGTCCGCCTGATGCGTTACGCTCGTCAAATTTTATCAGATGTGACTTTTTGATTAAGACACTGACTTTATGGACGGATTACATTTTGATTTTATTAATATTTCGAATTTTTGTCAGTTATCGGGATCCCAATCCATTACGACCCTGAAGCCAACCTCTCTTGTATCGGTAAACCACCATTCACTCTTTGGTATCTGGGGGTCAGTCATCTGCCATGCCTGATGCCTGGTGTGGCTCCTGGCAGCAACCCTTACGTCACCTGCATCTGAAGTGAATGATCCTCCCCTGATGACTCTCTCAGTTCCGGAACCGGGTCCGGTCGGATCAACAACAACCTGTCCTGCCTGGTACTGTGAATAAGCATCCGGAGCATACCAGTCGGAGCAGAATTCATAAACATTGCCAAGCATATTTTCAAGTCCGAACGGATTCGGCCATACTGTTCCGGGTGGCTGTGTTCTTGACTGGCTGTTTTCACTGTAAATTACGTAGGAATTGATTACAGCCGTATCAGGTCCGAAGATCCTGTTAAGAAATCGGTCACTGCTGAACTTTCTTGGATCACCCTCAAAGAAATAGGGACCTGTAGTACCTCCCCTTGCTGCATATTCCCATTCGGCCTCTGTCGGTAACCGGTAAGACTTGCCCGTCATTGCAGATAACCATTTGGTATAGGTCTCGGCAGCGTGCCATGTCATTGTAATGGCTGGTCGGGAACCCATGCCCCAGCCCTGATCAGGCAGTCCCCATGGAGGAGTTGGACCGGTTATTGCGTCAACCTCTCCGAGATTTGTGGCATAAATATTGTCCTGCCTGCCTTCCGCTGCTGTTGACTCATAAAAGGCAATAAACTCTTCCCAGCTCACCTCGATGCGGCCCATGAGAAACGGACTGATCTGAACTTCCACCTGGGGACCTTCGTCATCATTTCTGTAAGGCTCATCCGGCGGACTTCCCATTGTGAATGTACCACCCGGTATGGCAACCATATCAAAAGCAATGGGGGTACCAGGGATTTGCTCGGTAAAATCGCCGAAAGTCTCTACAACAGCTGGTTCGGTAAAAACCTCACGATCGGTGTCATCGGCTGTTCCAAATTCGATCCCCTTCTGTGCGATTTCAGAATAGTGCCCCACATGCAGATGGCAGTTAAGACAACTCAGGTCATCCTGGTTCTGGTTATAGTACAGATGAGCCTGCTGCCCGTCTTGAGAAAGCTGCATGGGAAAAAGATTCTGATGGCATTTTGTACAGGATTCATCATAGACAAAATCCACAGCTTTTTCAACAGTTCTTTTAGCCTCCCAGTTTATCGATTCGGGATCTTTGAATATCCAGCCATACACATCTTTGGATCCATGCTTGGCCTTTGCAAGCAGATAATTGATATCCCCCGGAGGAGGAAGATGACATTCTGCACACTGAACATATATCCCACTCTTGTTGTCATAATGTGTTGACTTTTTCCATGACTCTTCTGCATGAGGGTGTACGTGACAGGCATTGCAAAACTCATTTGTAGAAGTGTACCTGACTATCCTGTCGCCCAGAAAAAGAAATAAAGTAGTAAGCACAACAGGCACCAGTATGATGAACCTGCGACCACGTCTAAAGGATTCTCTCTTGATCATTAATTAGTAATATTGAAAATAAATCAAACTATTTGGAGTATCTACAACTTGCTATCCTGCAGGACATTAAGGGTCGCCTTCATTGTTAAGGCTGATAACCGCAATTATCCATAGCAATTATAAGCATTTTCTTTAAAAAACCTAATGATATTTACTTTTATTTGATGTGTTTATATAGATTTTATTTAACTCGGGCCGTATGGTCCTGTAATCTTGCCCGGGTTCTTTCAGCAACCGGAGTAAGGATTTCTGTTATCCTGCTTCTGAGGATTGAAATATTTCTGCCGTGGGAACTCTCATTTTTGCACAGCCTTCTGAAATACAATTCCTCCTTTAACGCCCGGGATGACCGGCGGCACCTGTATGCATAGTACCCGATGAAAGGCATGGCAATAATCATTGGTATAGTTATGCTAACCGGCAGAAAAGAAGAAAACAGGACTGCAAGCAGCACATAATTTAGAGGAATAAGTAAAAATCCCAGAGCAAACTTAAAGGAGCTGATAAACTGGGGGTCCTTTAGCTTTTTCAATGCTATTCTGATAACTGCATATGGAAATATATGCAGGGCAAATCCGGCAAGAAATAAAGGGTAGCACAATACCTGTTTGACAAATGAATAAACAGGGTTGTGACCAGTATTGTTTTCAAGTGCCTGGGGAGAGATGCCGTAGTTTTCTGTTAACCGGAGTAACTCATCACCCAGTTCCCTTAATTTTTGAACCTTTTCAGGATTCTCATCAAAAAACTCATACATAGATTGAGAGAATGTCTTTGAGATTAAAAAATTACTGCATGTGCCGGAAATCCCTTTACCAAATTGTTTTCTCAAAGCAGCTGATCCGGTTACCATCAGCAGGTAGTCCTTGTCATAATGATGCTCGTCTCTTACATTTATCATCAAAGAACTCAATGATTTTGCGAGATCTTCCCTCATAGAGTTAATTCCTTTCTGGGGATGAGTTGCATAAAGTTCGCGATAATCAGACACACTCAACGGCTCACCATAATTAACTGCAAGTTCCTCAAACACGCCGGAGGTGTCGCTAAAATCAAGTCCTACCGGAACAATCTTAACATCAAGATCTCCTACGTAGATCTCATCAGCCCTGAATGCGATCCTGAATATCCCTTTTTTGAGGGTACGCAACCGTTTTTTATCCCCATGATTACCTTCTGGCATTATTCCGATACTTCCTCCCCCTGCAAGTACTGCTGCAGTACTTCTGAATGTATCCTCATTCTGGCTCATATTGCCTACACCATCCCTGATACGGTAAACGGGCATTATCTTTAAAAAATGAAGCACCCTGGCTATAAATGGATTCCTGAATAAATCGGCTCTGGCAAGATATACCGGCTGATATTTATTGGTAAGTAAAACGGCAAGAGCATCCATCAGGGCATTCTGATGGTTGGCAGCAAAAATCAATCCGCCTCCCTTCGGGAATATTCTCTCTTCCATAAATATGCACCTTTCTGTAAAACAGATGAAATGCAATCCACGTAAAAAACTTAACTACTGCATATTTCCATGACCACCTGCCGGTATTCAGATTTGGATCCATATCAGGTCAGGTTAATTGCCGGCAAGATAATTATTATTTCAAAATATACAATATGTCTCACTGACGGTTCCTCTTACTCATGTAAAATTTTACTGGTTAATGGTATTATTTGTAATTTAGCAGGATGAAACACTGAATACGAATTATCTGCAAAATATAACTCATTGATTACAAAATTGATTAACCTGATTTGTACGTATGAAGCCGGTTAAGATGACAAAGGGAGCTGACAACAAATCGCTGATCCTTTTCGACGGAGTATGTGTACTCTGCTCAAATGTAGTCAGGTTCATCATCAGGCACGATAAAAATGACCATTTCAGGTTTGCTGCCCTTCAGAGCCGGTGCGCCGGCAAAATCCTGGCTGACGAAAAGATCCCGCCCGGGAATTTTGATACGGTTGTACTTGTTGAAAACGGGAAGGTGTACCAGCGTTCTGCCGCAGTTTTAAGGATTGCAGGGAAATTATCAGGCGGATGGTCTCTTCTTCGGTTCTTTATAATCATTCCGGCAACTGTTCGCGACTTTTTTTATAAATTTGTCGCCAAAAAAAGATACAGATGGTTTGGTAAATATAACCAGTGCATGATCCCAGACAGCAACATTGCAAGCAAGTTTGCCGATCAGTCGTTTCTTGATAATTGAATATAACTATTATGAAAAAATCCGGAGCTACACTCCTGACAGGAGGAGTTTTTCAGCTTATATGCATTCTGTATGCCTCTGCTGCACCCTCTCACTATACTTCACCATTAAACAGCACACGTTATTCCGACACAATTCACCTGGTCGATACTATAAGACTGACAGATCCAGTTCAACCAGCTGACACTATCCTGCTGAATGACACTATAGAGATTATTGATGCCATTCAGCCGGGTAATACTGTTAAGATGAATGACACCATAACTTCTCCTGTGGCCGGCCAGCAAAAAGCTGAAGAGGAAGTGGGGGAAGAGCCCAAACCATCAAACTGGACAAAAGGTGTTCACTCCTCCCTGAGCTTTGCACAAATCTCACTCTCCAACTGGTCTGCCGGCGGACAAAATTCCATGTCTTTCAATTCATACTTTAACTCATTTATTAATTACAAGTCGCCGGATGAGAGATTCACATGGGAAAATTCGCTTGACCTTGGTTATGGTCTTATAAACCAGGAACACCGGCGAACGGTAAAAAGCGATGACAAAATAGATTTCTCAACAAAAATGGGACTCAGGGCGTCAGAATTCTGGCAATATAGTTCACTTATCAACTTCAAGACACAATGGGCCAAAGGATTTAAATCGCCGGGTGACACGCTTAAGATTTCCAATTTCATGGCACCTGCCTACCTGAATATTTCGATTGGGATGGACCACAGGTTTGACGAACAGCTCAGATTTTATCTTTCACCTCTTGCAGGAAGGGTTACCTATGTCCTTGACGACGATTTGTCGGCTGCGGGAGCCTTCGGAGTAGAACAAGGAGAGAACAAAAAATATGAATTCGGTGGTTTTATCAGGGTGCAATTCAACGCAACGCTTATGGAGAATATCACTGTGAGTTCAAGACTGGAGCTTTTCTCCAACTACCTGGATAAACCACAAAATATGGATGTCAACTCCGACACAAGGATCAATATGCAAATTACCAGGTTTATTGCTGCTAATCTGCAGATCCAGATGATGTATGATGAGAGTTCCAAGATCAGGGTGGATACAACGGGTGATGGCGCCCTTGACACCACAATCGGTCCGCGGGTGCAACTTAAACAGGTTTTCGGACTGGGACTGTCATACAGGTTTTAGGCATCAGCTAAATTGTGTGTCATACGCCTGTGCATAAACACTCAGGCTTCAGCCTCGCCGGAAGCATCCTCAAAGGCCTTGAATTTTAAGCTAAGCATACCCAGAAATTTTATAAAATGATCCATAGCGCCCGATGTTTCCGGGGTAATTTTGTCATTTCTCAGGCGCATCATCAGATACAGGTAAACTGCATTCAGGCAGGTTTCAATTTCATTATTAGCAGACCACTTTTGCCTGGCATTCATCTCCCTGATGAGAGGCATAACCGATGCATACATCTGATTATAATCTGATTCTTCCGGCTTATTGAGAAGTAATAAATGAAACCCGTAAAGTTCGTTAATGACATTCGTGATAAAACTGACGTGGCCCACCTTTTCAACCTTATCATTCTTCATGTTAATTGCAAGATTTTCGTACCAGTCCCTTATCTCTTTTTTAACATTACCTGGCTGGTCAAACTTGCTTATGAGGTCCCTTTCAAGCCTGTCAATATCAAATTCAAATGCCCTGATAGTATCTTCTACCTGCCACATATAAAGTATATATTCGGCTATGTTGGTTTTTCTTTTTTCACGTGAAATAAGCATGGCGTTAGTTTTCAGTTGTACTATAAATCGGGTTTGCTAAGTTTATCAATTATTCTTCTTTCTTTTTTGGTTGGCCTGCCTGCCCCTCTGTCACGTTTTGCAAAAACAATGAGGTTTTTATGCATAAACTTATCTTTCTCTTCATCGGGTGTTATATCTTCAAAATATTGAGCAGCAATTTTTGCGGACTGGCGCTTCTCAACCGGGGCGAGCACCTTGTATCTGAAAACAGATGGTGGTTTCCTGATATATATTATGTCTCCTGCCTTAACTGCTCTTGATGGTTTAACCGGGATATCATCAATCGTTACTCTGCCTTTCCGGCAGGCTTCGGCCGACTGGCTCCGGGTCTTGAATAACCTGACAGCCCATAACCATTTGTCGATTCTTATCTCCTGAGTCTCATCAACTCTGTTTTGCATCACTGTTTTTATTAATTTCGAGCCTGAAACCAACTTTGTGAATGTTGGTTATTGTTACCGACTTGTCAACCTTGATAAGTTTACGCAGTTTTGCTACATAAACATCCATGCTGCGGGATTTAAAATAGTCGGATTCTCCCCATATAGTCTCCAGGGCAAGCTCACGCGGCAGAATATTATTCCTGTACAGGCAGAGAAGGTGCAGAAGTTGTGCCTCTGTTTTGGTAAGGTTTATTATACCTGAAGAGGTATGCAGGGCCTGATTTTTAAAATCGAAAATCATATTTCCAACGGGAAACCTATCGCGTTGCCCGACTTCTTCTCTCCGTGAGTGACATGACAATACCAGGTCTGCTCTTAGTATTAGTTCTTCCGGCCGCAGGGGGTATAAAATAAAATCATCGGCACAGCTTTTTACCTGGTCGAGATAGCCTGAACTGACATCGGCTGAGATTAAAAACAGCACCGGAACCCTGCAAATACTCCTTATGGTTGCCGAAAGATCGGTAATATTCTCCTGACCTGGTGAAACTCCGAATATGGCTAAATCAAAATCATTTTTACCAAAAGCATTAAGCAACCAGGGAAGTGTCAACACCTCAACAACATCATAATTATTATCTCTCAGTGCTATCGAGACATCCTCCCTTCCTTCAATGTCAGGGGCAAAAACGACTATTTTATTTCTGTTGCCTCCCATAGAACAAATAGTATAAACAGAAAAATCCGACTATTTGTTGTTGTACAGGTTCATTGTCCGTTCTATCCCCACTGTAACAAAACTCCTTACCGAATCAACTACCCTGTCAATTCTTTCAGGCAGAACCTGCTTTTCTTCCGGGCTCAGCTCACCCAGTACATAACCAACCTGATCACCACTGCCGTAATCCCCTCCAATGCCAAACCTGAGCCTTGCATACGCCTGGGTACCAAGCACCTGACTAATATTATATAATCCATTGTGTCCGCCGTCTCCCCCCCGGGCCCTTATCCTTACCGTACCAAAAGGGAGGGCCAGATCATCAACTATTACAAAAAGGTTTTCTAAAGGGATCTTCTCCTTCTGCAGCCAATAATTTACAGCACGTCCGCTCAGATTCATATAGGTAGTAGGCTTTAAAAGAACGCATGTCCTGGACCTGTAACGATAATTTGTCACGAAACCATAACGCCTGTCCTCAAAAGAAATATTGGACACCCCGGCCAGGGTATCCAATACCATAAATCCTATGTTATGCCGGGTATTGGCATATTGTTCTCCAAAATTACCCAGTCCGGCAATCAGATACTTCATATTTATAAAAGTATTTCGAAGTCATGATCCGGTGTGTGAACACTTCCCTGCAGAGGGAAAATGATTCATGCGATCGCATATTCAGATCAGCTTTCCTTCTGAGTATCTTCCCCCGAACCTTCAGCCTGGCCTTCTCCGGATTTTCCGCCTTCTCCTTCTCCTTCGCCTTCACCTTCTTCGCCTTCTTCACCTTCTTCACCTTCTTCGTCATCCCCGGCTATACCGCGTGCCGACCTTGTAAGTTTCACAGATGCTAAAACAAGGTTTGGAGAATCAAGCAACTCAATGTCAGGAAAATCAAGTTCACCTACCTTGATTGATTTACCAAGTCCTATACCTGACACATCAACCTTCAGGATATCCGGCAACAGTCCCGGCAAAGCCCTGGCTCTGATCCTCCTTGCCTCCAGCGCAAGCTTGCCGCCCTGTTTCACACCTTCCGGTACACCATTAAGCTGAACCGGAATATCTATTGATACAGGTTTATCTTCAAAAACCTGGTAAAAATCCATGTGCAAAGCCTTGTCTGTAACAGGATGAAATTGAATATCCTGTAGAACTGCATCATAAATCTTTCCTGCTATGTCAAGCTTCAGAAGATAAACATTGGGGGTGTAAACCAGATGCCTGAAATCGTTCTCCGGAGCAAAGAAATGAATATTCTCCTCACCCCCGTACAATACACATGGTACATTACCTTCTTTTCTGATTTTCTTTGAATCTTTTTTGCCTACTGATTCACGAAGGCTGCACTTAATTTCTAACAACTTCATTAAAATAAATTTAACAATTAATAATGGGTGCTACTTAGTTCCGGCTTTACATTCCGGTACTCCATCACACCATTGGCTGTAAATTTTTGAGGTGCAAATATAATAAACTTAAACTATAAACGTGGGACTGATTGACTGATAATTATAAACTTTATCAATAACCTTTGCGAACAGATCTGCCACGGTTAACACCTTTATTTTGTCAGATTTATGCCTCAGAGGTATAGTGTCGGTTACCACAACCTCTTTGATCTCCGACTTTTCGATCTTCTCAATTGCCTGTCCCGATAATACCGGATGTGTTGCGGCCGCACGTACAGATTTAGCCCCCATCTGCATCATAAGATCTGCTGCCAGCAGCATGGTTCCTGCAGTATCAATCATATCGTCAATTATAACAACGTTCTTCCCGGCAACATCACCTATAATGGTTATTTCATCAACGAAATTTGCCTTCTTCCTCAGTTTATAGCAAATTACCATTTCTGAATTCAGGAACCGTGAATATGCATTGGCTCGTTTTGTGCCTCCCATATCGGGGGCGGCAATTACCAGATCTTCAATTCCAAGTTCCTTAATATAAGGAACAAATATTGATGAGGCATACAGGTGATCTACCGGCACATCAAAAAAGCCCTGTATCTGGTCAGCATGCAAATCCATCGTCATCACGCGGGAAACTCCCGCTTTTGAAAGCAAATCGGCAACAAGTTTTGCACCTATTGAAACCCTGGGCTTGTCCTTTCTGTCCTGACGGCCAAACCCAAGATAGGGAATAACGGCTACAACCTTATAGGCTGATGCGCGTTTTGCCGCATCAATCATGAGCAGCAGTTCAAAAAGGTTGTCTGTTGGAGGGAATGTT
>SL_3KL_010_SEDDRAFT_10002232_pt1 | contig 17749 bp, 4 predicted proteins | sample SodLakKL_010_SED_2_FD_10381 | JGI IMG/M metagenome (IMG submission 10381) | reverse complement strand
CCGGTAAGATCAATTTCAAAATTATCATTGGAAAACCCCTCCATTGGATTCTCCTGGTTGTCAATGACTGTAATCGTTACCGTGGAGGCACTCTCGCCATCAGCAAGGTGCGGGCTCGTAGCATCAACACTGGAAGCCGAGGCGTCGACCACCGGTTCTTCTTCCTTAAATACTATCTCAGGAGTATCATCCAGCTCCGTACCATCCACCGTTACCGTGACGGTTATCGTCTCCGGTGTGGTGTTGGTTACTTCAAATTCATACTCTCCTTCTCCCTCGTTGGAAACATCGGTTGCACTGGCATCGCCGGTAAGATCAACTTCAAAATCGTTATTGGAAAATTCATCCATTGGATTGCCATCATCACCAATTACCGTCACCGTTACCGTGGAAGCATCCACTCCGTCGGCAACATGCGGGCTCGTAGCATCCACACTGGATTCCGAGGCGTCGACCACAGGTTCTTCTTCCTCAAATACTATCTCAGGAGTATCATCCAGCTCCGTGCCATCTACCGTTATCGTTACGGTTACTGTCTCCGGTGTGGTGTTGGTTACTTCAAATGCATACTCTCCTTCTCCCTCGTTAGAAACATCGGTTGCACTGGCGTCGCCTGAAAGATCAACATCGAAATCGTCATTGGAAATCTCATCCATAGGGTTTCCCTGATCATCAATCACCGTGATGGTTACCGTGGAAGCATCCACTCCATTGGCAATGTGCGGGCTTGTGGCCTCTATACTGGAAGCTGAGGCATCCACTACCGGGTCGGGTGCCTCGAATACAATCTCTGGAGTATCATCCAGGGATAGTTCTCCGGCAACCGGGTCCTCAACACTGACGGTCACCGTTACAGTCTCAACCGTGTTATTGACCACTTGGTACACGTAGATCGCATCAAAAAATTGATCCACAATTTCAGCATCACCGCTTAGCTCTACGCTGACATCCTCCATCGGGATGTTTGTTATGATATTCCCATCATGATCTCTGAGCTCGACAACCACATCTGCCTCATCCTGCCCATCGGCTACATGAGGACTGGTAACCGTTACGCTGGAAGCCATCACATCCACAAGCGGGCCTTCTTCTTCAAACACAATCTCAGGGGTATCGTCCAGCTCCGTGCCATCCACCGTTACCGTTACGGTTACCGTTTCGGGGGTAGTATTGGTAACCAAAATTTCATAGACGCCCTCGCCTTCATTGGAAATATCAGAGGCAGGAATGGCATCACCGGTCAAATCCACTGAAAAATCATTCACATCATCCATCGGGTTCCCCTGATCATCAATCACCGTGATGGTTACCGTGGAAGCATCCACTCCATTGGCAATGTGCGGGCTAGTGGCCTCTACACTCGACGCGGATCCATCTACGAACGTTTCTACTTCTTCAAATTCGACTGTAACTGTAGGCAGTGATGTGCCGCCAGCTTCAATATCAATTTCTGTTGTACCGGGTTGATTATTGGTCACGCCAAACTCATATGTACCGTCATCATTCACTTGTTCTACATCGGAAGCAATACCATTGTTGGACACGTCAATATCAAAGTCGTTCGAATCAAAATTATTGATCGGTTGATTTGAGCTATTTCTCAATTCAATAGTAATTATAATTTCATCTTCTCCGTCAGCGTCTGCTGAATCATCCGATGTGAATACAACACTTCGTTCAGGATCAACCTGGTCATCAGCTTCAAATATAATCTCCGGATTTTCATCCAGTTCTGTACCATTTGCAGTAACAGTTACCGTAATGGTTTCAACTACATCATTGGTTATTTCAAATTGGTACTCTCCTCCACCTTGGTTCGAAACGTCTGAGGTTATTGCACTTCCGCTCAGATCGATTTCAAAATCTTCATTCTCAAGATCATCAACAGGGTTTCCAATTTCATTAATAACATTTACGGTAACTGTTGAAGCATCAATGCCATCAGCCAAATGGGGGCTTGTGGCTTCAACCGATGAATTGGATGCACTAATATGAGGAGCTACAAATTCAACTGTATCAGTTTCATCCAGTATTGTACCTCCAATATTGGCACCAATCTCCACTGTCGTTTCAATCATGCTGGTGAGTTCAGCTTCAAAAACTCCTGTTTCAACATTTTCCACACTACTTAAACTCATCATATCGGGATTACCACCTTCAATAATTATTGAAACATCATCTTCATCTATACCATCAATCAAACTCCCATCTCCATCCCGTAAAGTTACTGTTATCAAAGAAGCGTCTTCACCATCAGCAATATGCGGTGAGGTTACTTCAAGTTCTGATTCATCGGCATCTACAAATTCAATTGCTTCTTGAAAAATAATATCTACTGTACCAATTCTTTCGTCCCTTGCATCGACTGTAACACGAACCTGTTCTGGGTCAGTGCTGGTTACTTCAAACTCGTACTCTCCCCCACCTTCATGCGAAACTTCTGTTGCAGAAGCATTGGGAGTTGATAAATTAATTTCAAAATCATCTAACTCAAGAGTTTCTATTGCATTGTTGCCTCCATCCCGTACTTCGACCGTTACTGTTGATGGATCAGAACCATTTGCTATATGTGGAGATGTTGCATCTATACTGCTCAGCTCTGTTTCCGGGACAGCAAGAAATTCTATTTCAGGTTTTTTATCCAATTCAACTTCCACAGTACTTCCATCATTATTTACGTATATAACAGTAACTGTAACTGTTACGATTTCCTCAACCGTATTTCCAACACCAAAAACGATCTGGTTATCCTCATCTCCTTCCTCAAATGTTTGTCCAATATCCGCACTGCCTGTTATATCTACATCCACACCACTAATGTTATTGATGTGAACAGCATTACCTTCTAAATCCTTTAGTGAAACTCTCACTTTTGACAGATCACCAGTTCTTATACCATCTGCTCTATGTGGTGATGTGGCTTCCACAATGGATTTAGATGCTGATATTACTGGTGAAAAACTTAAACGGTCCGAACCGATACTTCTTCCTGCAACGGATACTTCTATTCCTAAAGCTTCTCCTTTTATATGGGTTAATTTGATACTGTAAAGACCTTCTTCACTTAATTCCTCAATTTCAGTCACATTAGGATCTTCCTGGTTATCAACAAACTCTATTTCAAAATCATCTTCACGTATTCCATCTATACCTATTTCACCTAAAGCGTTAACTCTTACCCATACTTCGGCTTCATCTTCACCGTCTGCATCCGCATTACTTTGAACCGAAATGGAGGAAAAGCGAGAACTTATTTCCAGAAATACAGTTTCAAAGGTTCCCAAAGTTGTTGGTCGAATTCCACCGGTATAAGACACACGTCCTTCTAACTCTTGAGCTTCAGAGCTTGAAATCTCTGCTGTATAACCAAGTAATTCTCTTTGTACTATAACAGGTTCAAAATCGCTAACGTCAACATCACCAGAAAATTCACTGTCAAAGTTAACGTTTAGATTATCTGGATCAATTTGTACTATATCTCCATCAGAATCTCTGGGCGCGACAGCTACTGTAGATGTGTATTCTACAAATACAGCATCATCAGCATTAACTGTCGATTGTCCATGATCTACTTGCGCCCAAACTGTTTGAAAGGAAAATAGTTTAATGGTGAATAATAACAGAAATAAAAATATATAACGTTTATCTCTTGCCACAGTAATTAATTTTAGTTTTAAACCAGCGTTGCTCTTCTCTTTTTATAAGCGTAAAAGCTTGTGAAAAACTTTCAAAAAAATATTCCTGTTATCAGAAATTATTTTGATAACCGTGATCATTATAGGCAAGTAAATGCGCTGAAATAAGTTAAGAACCTGACTTCAACTCTTTATAGAGAAAACCTTTCGCCTTTTTCCAGTCTCTGTGAACGGTACTCTCCGATACATTCAATACTGATGCAATTTCGCTGATTTTCATCTCACCGAAAAACCGCATGGTTACCACATCACTCAATCTCCTGTTCATTTTTTCAAGTTTAAGAAGGGCTTTTTCGATTTGAAGCAGGTTACGAGCACTCTTTTCATGCCGGTTGTAAATTCCGTCGATGTATGTAAGATTCTTTTTTCCCTCTCCCCTCTTTTTGGCTTTTTTCTTTCGGGCATGGTCAATTAATAGCTGCCTCATGCATGACGAGGCCAGGGCCATAAAATGATTTTTACTTCTCAGGTCAATTTCATTCTGATTAACCATCTTGATATAAACTTCATGCACAAGTTCTGTTTCGGTGATTGTATGATCATTTCTCTCCCTTGAAAGCTGTATCCCGGCCATCTTTTTCAACTCCCGGTACACAAGCGGATAAACAACATCATACACTGTATGGTCATCTGAAAGCTGTTGAATTTGTCGTGTAAATTCTGATTTATTTCTCACTTTAATACTGAAAAATTGAAAAATTTATTATCTCAATTTTCTAATTACCTGTTATATTAATTTATAATTTTAAAATATTGTAAAAGATTTTAAATTGCTCAAAAATATTTGAAAAACTGTATTCATGGTAAAAGTCCAAATTGATAGTTATCCAATTGAATATACTTCATCATCGATAACATATTGGCGTAGTTCAATTTGTCCGGTTTTAATTGGAGACAGAAAATAAAATGGTTCCTGAGCTTTTTTACCCCCTATTTTCGTGAATATAAGTAAACGGAGTAATGTCAACTATGATTAAATAAACTATATCATTCGCAATGAGCCGATACTTGTATATTCGTAAAATTGATCAGATTATTGATGGTGCACTCAGGCTGGAGGAGAATGAACAGGAAAATTTCATCAGAGAAGCATGCGGTAATAACCAGGATCTTTTGAAGGTAGCCCTTGAATATTATTCGTTCATCATCAAAGCAGATGAGCAGGATTTTCTTGAAGGGGGTTTAGGTGAATACGCATACTTATTGGATAAAGAGGCTATTCAAGATCAAACCGAATCGCTATCGGAACAGGTTATTGGGAAAATAATTGGTCCGTACCGAATAAAGGAACCCATTGGCGAAGGAGGCATGGGCATGGTCTATCTGGCCGAACGGGTAGACGGCGAATTTGACCAATCCGTTGCTGTAAAATTTGTTAGGGGCGGTCTGTTTTCGGACTATATGAGAAAACGATTTGCCATCGAAAAACGGATTCTTTCCAAACTTGATCATCCGAACATTGCCCGGCTGTTGGATGGCGGCATAACGAATGACGGCATTCCTTTCCTGATTATGGAGTATGTGGAAGGATTGCCTCTGGATGAGTATTGCAACGAAAATAATATCGATTTTCGGGACCGGATTGATCTTTTTTTACAGATTTGCCGTGCCGTTCAATCTGCACACTCAAATTTGATTATTCACCGTGACCTTAAACCTCAAAATATCCTGGTAACCTCAAAAGGCCGGGTAAAGGTGATGGATTTTGGTATTGCCAAATTCACAGATTCGGATGCGGATGAAGAATCTGTATTTCGCACCAGTGACGGAAATTTTATTGCAAGCCTGGGATATGCAGCACCTGAGCAGTTTCGTTCTGAAGACCCGACCCTGGCCACCGATATTTACCAACTGGGGCTGGTACTCCACAAATTACTTACCGGACGGCTGCCTTACAGCGTAAAAGAGTGCTCACCCGCAGAGGCCGAACTGATTATTTGCGAAACGAAACCGGCAAAACCCAGCTCACAGATAATCGGCGTAAAAGACGATGATAAATGGCCGGTTCAACCCGATCAGCTTAAAGGAGACCTCGATACCATCATTCTCAAAGCCCTGCAAAAAGAACCGGGTAAACGCTACGGTTCTGCCGAAATGCTTGCCGGTGATATTGAACGCCACCTGGCCGGCCTTCCCATTCTTGCCCGCCCGGCAACGATGAGATATCGTGCAGGCAAGTTTATAAAACGGCATCGCAAAGTGTTAGCCGCTGCATGTCTCGTGATTGTGGGTTTGGTGGGTATAATTTTGCACTATACCTCGCAACTCGCCGAAGAACGGGACACCGCACAGTATGAAGCGGAACGGGCAGAGGCCGTCAACCAATTTTTGATTGAGGTGTTTGAAACGGCAGACCCCGAAGTGAATCGTGGTGAAGAGATCTCTGCCGGCGAAATGCTAAACCGGGGTGTGGATATGGCCGCCACTCTCACATCCCAACCCGAATTGCAAGTTGATATGCTTTCCGCAGCGGGTGAGATTTACCTCTCATTAGGTGATTACGATAGCGCCGGTGACGTAATTGAGCAGTCACTAACACAAGCGCAGGAAATATATGGAGATGAACATGAAATTGTAGCCGGGATAAAATATTCTATGGGCAGCGTATTAAAGAGCGAAGGAAATTATAAAAAGGCCGAGCAGTATATTTTAAAGGCCCTCGAACTTCAGCGTCAAATCTTAGGCAACAAACATCCAGATATAGCTGCCAGCCTGAATTCACTTGGTAATATTCGTATGGGATCCGGAGATTACACCACCGCCGATGACTTTTTTCGTGAAGCCCTCAAAATACGACGATCTGAATTTGGGTATGCACATCCCGATGTTGCTAATTCACTGTCTGGTTTGGGAAATTTAGCACGGCGTGTCAGAAATTTTGATCTGGCTATAGATAAACACAAAGAAGCACTTGAGATTCAAAGAAACGAATTAGGAGATGATCATCCATCTGTTGCAAAAAGCTTTAGTTATTTGGGTATAACCTACGGTAATTCAGGAGATCATAAACAAGCAATGGAAATGTTCACAGAAGCATATGATATTCTCCGAACAGTGTATGGCGATAGACATCCAGCAGTTGTAAGAGACCTGAATAATATTGCGGTTACCCAGAGCCGCATGGGAAATTATAAGCAAGCTCAAGAATTGTACAAAAAGGTAATTGAAATCCGGAAATCTATACTTGATAGTACTCACCCTGATATAGCACGTTCATATAACAATTTGGGTGCTGTATATCGATACACTGGAAATTATCAAAAGGCCCGCGATATGAATGAGAAGGCACTGCAAATCCGGCGATCTGCACTCGGAAATTCCCATCCCGATGTTGCCAATTCACTAAATCATTTGGGATTAATATTGAGACAATTAGGAGAATATGAAAAAGCCAGAGCTATGCACGATGAGGCATTAGAAATACGTCGCTATTTATTCGGAGATGAAGATCGGTCAGTTGCAACAAGTTTGAATAATTTGGGCGCATTATTGCATACTACAGGAGACCATGAACAAGCTCGTCTATCGTACAAAGAGGCAATAGAAATCCGTCGTTCTGTTTTTGGCAGTGATCATCCTGCTACAGCTACCATTTTAAATAATTTAGGTGTTTTATTGAGGGATATTGGAAAGTATGAACAAGCCCATGAAGTACACGAAGAAGCGCTTTACATTCGGCAAAAAGCCTTAGGTGATGATCATATACACGTTGCAAGGAGCCTCTCCAACCTTGGGGCTGTTATTAATGATTTAGGCTCACCAATTAAAGCCCGCACAAAATTTGCCAAAGCCAAAAAAATATTTTCAGAAAATGATGCAACAAAGAGTAGTAGTTTTGCTACTCTTTTAAAAAATATCGCTGTTAGCTATCAAGTGGAAAATGAGCATGACACAGCCCTGAATTATTTGCAAAGCAGCCTGGACATTCGTTTAGAGTCGCTGCCCGAAACCCATTGGCGTATCGGCAAGCTCAGAAACCTGGTTGGCGCTTCTCTATTTGAACTGGGCAAGCATGAAGATGCTGCCAACGAGTTTTCGGCCGGATTGGACATTATAACGAATGAGCTGGGTGAAGACCATCCTGAGACAAAAGCCGCACGGGAGCGTATGGATTATTATGCTGCCCGATGATTGTTTGTTTAAAAAAGGCAAGGTTCTTTAATCTATTACTGCGAGGCTATTTCTCGTGCTTCACTGCTTCTGCCGGCCCGGTGCAGTGCATCGATAAGATATTGTTGAAATTCCGGGTCTGTTCTTCTCTGCGATTGGTATTTGATTAACCAGCGATTCACTAACCGGTCAAGCGTTTCAGCTTCGCGGTGTAAACGAATCAATGCTCTGTATACATCAGGTGACGTTTCAACACTATGAGCCCTTTCATACCAGAGTATAGATTCATCAATTTTACCCCTGTTCTCTTTAATCTGAGCAATGGCTATTATGATCGATGCATTATCGGAATCAACAACGATTCCATTTTTATAAACCGATAAAGCCTTATCCTCATCAAAATTTTTGAAAAAATTCCCAGCCATTTCATAGAGAGCCGGAAAGTCGGGATGGCGATCTTTCAAGCTCCAGAGCAACTGCTCGAACTTGTTCTTCGGTAACGCCTGCCACCCAAATTCATAAAGATCCCACAACGATTCTTGCAAATCCCCAAACTGTTTATCCTTCGGATAAAATGAATCATCCTGAACAATATCCATTTCCTGCATGGCAAGCTGTGCTTCAATCATCAACACTTGTTTGCGGGCTTCTATGTTTTGAATGGAGTTGCTAAATGCATTGAGCCACTCCTCCATTTCATCCTTTTTTTTCTGGTTTTGTTGAAGCACGTAGTGATACGCCTCCGGCCAGTTTGCCCCGGATTCTATCGCCTTTTGATATGTGATTTTAGCTTCATGTTCTTTTCCCGTCTCTCTCAGTGACCGGGCCTTTAATACAAGGGTGATAGAGTCAGCCGGGCTCTTTGCGAGATATTCCGAAAAATGAGAAACCGCAACTTCAGGATTTCCATTTTGCAGCGCAATTTTCCCAAGTTGTTTCTCGATAACCTGGTTTTCAGCTCGGTCTTCAACATTCTGTAACTCCTGGTAGGCATCGTGCTTTTTTCCTTCCCGGAATAACAAAACAGCCTTTGGATGCATTACGTCATAAATGTTACCTATTTCTGTTTGCAGCGAGTCATAAACGGCAAAGGCCTGGTCTGTATTTCTATTCATCTGGTGTGCCCTGGCCAATTGTAAGCCCAGGTCCTCGTCTTCCGGAAACTGCACCATCTGACGTTTAATTACATTTACAACCCCTTCATAATTTCTTGTGCGATGATTTAAATCTATCAAAAAATCATAGATTTTTGATTCACGCGGATACTCTTCAATTAGATTTTCAAAAAGTTCACCGGCGTCTGTCAGCTGACCGGTTTCTATCAAAAGTTGGCCATAAGTCAAGGCAGTAGAAATGTCCTCCGGATTATTTTCATATCGTTCACGATACAGTTCAAGCACTTCGTCAATTTCCCCCAATTCAACCAGAGCATGGCTTCGCAATGTCATTAATTGGTGATCTGACTGCAAATGTTCCGGAATTTTCTGATAGGCCTGTATGATTTCGTTATAATCTTCGGTGTTTAAATAGGCAAATAACAAACCTCTGTGAGTGTCAATATTATCAGGCGCGATTTCTGTTGCAGCCTTAAAATGTTCTATGGCTGACTTATAGTTCAATTGATCAAGTTTTTCCCGGCCTATGATCATATATAGCCGGGCTTTAAAATCATTGAGATGGTTCAATCTCAATCGTTCTGAATCCAGCAGGCCTGCACGTGTATCAGAAATTGTCGTTCTCAAAAGCTGAAGAGCTTTATTCGGATCCGTTATTTCTGTTTCAATTTCAAGTACCCTCAAATCCAGGCTTGATGGAAACCGGCTGATTGCCTGGTCAGTCCATTCTCTTGCTTTTTCTCTTTGGCCTTTTTGCAGATAACTCGAAATCAATAGCTGGTAGGCATCCTCGTTCAGATCGTACTGCTCTATCAGTGGCTTCAACAGACGAATTACTTCACCAAATTCCTCATTTTCGTAGTGATTGGTAATCTCATTCAGATCCTGCTGGCTGAAAGCCTGACCCGCAGCCATAGCAGTAAATCCAAGGAATATGATAAGTGATGCTATTAGCTGTTTCATTTGATGCAATATTCAATTGCCGGAGGTGGCCTGCCTTGCAGAAGAAGGCCTGCTTTGATTGCCTGATGTATCTACGGCAAAAACTCTGTACCACAAACCTGCTTCACCATCCTGATCAACCCAGTTTGTGCCGGTGAGCACCTCTTCGTGCAGTGGCACATATTGTCCGTTAATAAGGGCAGACCGTTTTACAATATAGCCTTCAAGGTCGTCGGACGGAGACGTTTCCCACTGAATAGTCACTCCTTCATCCGTCTCCACGGCCTGAACATTTCTGACGGATGGCGGCGGAGAGAAATTATTCATTGTGATAACACTCTCGCGGGTGGGCTGGCTTTCATTTCCCGAAGAGTCAACGGCCGTCACAAAATAGGTATATTCCGTTCCTACAGTAACATCCGTATCGGCCAGAAAGCGATCTCTTTTGGGTTGATTGATGATGGTGGTATCGCGATGCTGATCGAACTTATAAACATTGTATGATGTAACATCGGTAGAAGGTGAAGCACCCCAGACAACATTGATTCGGGCGCCTTCATAAATAGATGCTTCGATACCGGCCGGTGGCTCTGGCGGAGTGATGTTGGGCATTTGAACAACGGTAAATAGGGTATCGCTCCTTCTTCCATGCCTGTTTGCAGAAACAACCCCGTATTCATAAAATCGGCCTTCAATAAACCCCTCACTGGCAACCCCATCATCTATAATAAACTCATCGGTCAGCCTCTCATTATTGACCTGGGCAAATCCTCCGCGCTGTTCGCGATCTTCATACGTTCGGCGTAGTAGAATGTAGGTATTGAATAGCTCGTCCTTTTCTACAGCGTCCCAGGATATTTCAACAATATTTTCTTCAGGCAGTACTTCGGCATGGATGTTTGATGGAGTTTCGGGATATTGCACGGATAAAACATGTTCCAGTGCCGGGTTGCCCCTCTCACTTTCAACGCCATACTCAGATACGGCAATTATGTAGTATTGAATGTTGTAATCCGATTCTATGGTGGCATCCCTGAAAAATGGATCGCGTAAATCAATTAGTTCATCTGTGATCCGGATTTCTTCTTCCTTATCCATATTTACCCGGTCAATGTGGTATCCGGCTGTAATTGGATCGGTACTAACCGGCCAGGTAAGTTCAACCACACCGTCAACCACACGTGAATGAACTTCATAAATGGCTGTCGGCTGGGTCATGTCAATCAACTCCACTTCTACAGGGTTCGATACTATACTATTTTGCCCGGTAATATCAATAGCCTCTACAATAAACTCTGCACGCTCAACATCATGAAATGCATCTATCGAATAACTGAATTCGGTTTGCCCTTCCAGTTTCAGCCGGGACTCTTCGTTCACTCTCATAAAGTACTCTTCACCCTCCGGCCTCATATGCACATCAAAGCGTATCACAATATCATCAACAGCCCGTTCCGCTTCGGGATATACCCAGGTTATTTGTATTTCATCTCCTTCTTTTACTACTTCAACCTCTTGAGGCTGTACAACCTCTGATTCTTCAATAACAATGGTGCGTTCAAAAACAGTGCCTGATGGTGTCCCCCTCTGGTTCACTTCCTCAACCTTATAGGTAACCTGTTGATCGACTACCGGATTTTCATCCACAAACAGGAAACCGTAGGCCTCTGCAATTTGAGCATAACTGAGCGAAAGCGCTGTTCGGTTAAACGCATCACCCCGCAGTCTGAGAAACGCCTGTTGGGGTGAATCGGCCTCCAGGCCATCTTCTACAATCGGGTACAAATCACCCAATATTCTGCGGAAGTCGTGGCCGGATGAAGCGGCAAAAACAGGATCGTCATTCAATTTTGTTTCTTCACCTCCATGAATCCGGTAGATGTTAAACCCATACCCAATTGGCAATAAATGGTCGTGATAAATATAAGCATGGCCTTCCGGCGTCAGCACTCCGGCTATTTCCTGGGCGTTCGCATCTATTCTGAAAAGCAGACACAAAACAAATAGTGTTGAAACTAATAGTGTTGATTTCGCTGGAAATGTCATAATTGTTTACACTAAAATTTAAAATGAGAAACCTTGAAAGGTTGATGGATTAAATGCAGGTAGAGTTGGCATTGGCACACTTTCTGTAGCGCTGGTTTCCAGGCCGGCAGCATTTTGTACTCTGACCGTAACATTCAAATCATAAACCGATACATCTTCCGGGATATCGTAAGTTACCGTGAGGCTAAAGTTATCGTGTCGTACACCCGAGATGTTCCCAATATCATTCCATGAAGGCGTGGCAAGATGATAGGGAAAATCATCCGGGAGAACTGTGGCATAAACCCCCGCCACTCCGGAAACATCGTCATGAATATTGTCAACGGTGATTTGTAGTTGATTTCCATCACTCAATATATCAAGGCTTATAATAGGTTCAGCGGGTGGTATGCTGTCTAATATAATCGAACCGGCAGATACCACGCTGCTCTCCCTGCCCTGGCCATTTACAGCTTTAATGTTCACATAGAGTTCCTGGCCTTCAGGCAAATCCTCTTTTGGAATTCGCAGGTATGGCGCCGTACCATGTATGGTTTCTTCGGTTTCGCCTTCAAAGTCAATTTCACCATCATCCGGCCATCCCCGAATATCGGTAGCCCCCGGAGTTGAGCCGATGGAGTAACGGTACCCGATAATTCCGGATTCAGCATCGTAAGAGCGTTCTTTTAAGTAGATTCGAATATGGTCCGTGCCATTATATCCGGCAATAAAAGGTTTGGTTGGCGGATTAGGATCAGGCGGGAAACCGGACACCGTATAAACATCACTCGCCAGGCCGGCATTATTTACCGCGCGGATGTGAACATACTTGTATTGGTCAAACTCGAATGTATGATTATCGTGATGGCTGTCTCCGCTTGTAATTTCGATTTCCGTTTCTTCCGTAGTGAAGCCAAGTTCTATAAACTGATTATTTGTGTGCCCTTCGCTTGTGGTAATGAGATACTCGTAATGAGAAACTCCCGATAAATGGTCTTCAGAAGGTTCCCAGGAAATGGTACCAAGAGAAGGGATTACATTCGTGCTCATTCGATTTTCCTGCACAGCATTCGACAACCTATACTGGGGTGGTAAGGTAACAAATGGCTCGGCTTCAACCGGAGACTGCCCAAAAGGAGGAATAGACAAGGAACCGAGTGGTGACACAAATTCAAACTCTGGTTGAGGCATCGTTGGCGGGGTATCGTCATAAACAACTGCTATCGGCACTTCTTCCCGAATACTCAGATCCCCAATGTTAAACGCCTCTACTGTCACATAATGTGTAACACCGGGATTCATATTGATAATTCGGGTAGTTGCCTCAATAAGGTCTGTCCAGTTACCGGGTTCATCGGGATAGCGATCCGTTCGGCCAATCAGGTCTGTGGTTCCGAGAATATCCTGCCCGCCAATGGAACTTCCCACTGAATATTCATACCCGCGTATACTTGATGCGTTCTCTTCGACAAGTGTTCTGATCTGAATATTTGCAGGATCACTGGTCCAATAGCGTTCAACATCTATATCTACAGATGAAGTTTTAAAAGTGACAGGATCGAAATCCAGCCATCTGATCACAGAGTGAGCCCGGTTATAATTGGTAACCAAGTCTACCATGATGTCTGTGGGCGGAGTGGTGATTTCCGGCAGAATATTGTCGCTGAATGATGTTGAGTTACCACCCTCGCCAACCGGCACATCAAACGTAACCTGCCGTGTAGATGTAATGCCTCCCATTCCCCTTGCACGCAGTTCAAAATCAATTTTTCTTGTTGTTACTTCAGGATCGTTTTCTCCACCCCCATAAGCTAATGCGTTTTCGGGTTGATCGGTCTGCAGATAACTGTAGTGGTGAACCTGATCTGCTGCTCCAATACTCAACAGCTGATTATCCTGGTCCGAAGGCTCTTCTCCTGAACCATATTCTGTGACAAGGGCACTGATTTCCGAAATACCGATCGTGTGCTCAATATCCCATTCGATTTGGGATGTTCCAACGTAGTGAACATCCCTGTCTGTAGAAGCACGAATATCCAGGATATTTGGTGGCTGAAGTGTTTGCAATATTTCTTCTCTGCGAATTTCGAATTGAGTCACAAGATCTAACTCAATGTCTTCAGAATCATCTGCCAGAAAATTGGCAAGTTGAGGCCCGTCCATTAAGCCGGAAATTGGGCCAGTATCATGTTGCTGTTCGGCAGCTCTTCGAACTTCAACATAATCATCAATAATACTGTACAAACTGCCATACATATTGGCTTTTAAATTATAAAAATCATCAATACGGGTGGTATGATCTTCCATAATGTCGAGCAGATTTTGGCGATACTGCTGGTGGTCTGCAATAAATTCATCCATAATGAATTCGGTTTTGTGATCGATATACTCCTGCAGGCCAAGAGTATGCATACCGATGTGTAAATTGTAGGTATCATCTCGTAATCCATCAAAAAGCACATTTTCACTTTTTAAAGAATCACTAAGACTCTGTATCTCTTCACTATAACCATCAAACTGATAAGGATATCCATCAATGTTCGGGCTGTTTATCAAATCTTCCAATATTCGCTGACGCTCTGCCATATGCAATGCATAAGGCTCTATTTCCTCGAGTTTTTCAGGTAACTCATCACGTAATTGGTTAAGTTCCCAAACATCAGTAGCATTATGAATTTCCTGATATGCACTTTGCACGATATTTATGTACGCCTGTTCAATATCGTTTATGATTCCATCCACCATATCGGTGATAACTCCATAGTTTAATACTCCTGCACTCATCTGTATTAATGATGCGACATTCATGCGATGCCAGTATTTATTAGCCAGAAGGGAGTAATACCTATCCACAGCTTCTAACGTGCGCTGGTAGTGTTCAGACACTCCGTTGATGGAAGGAACAACTTCGGTAACTTCGGTTTCAACTTGTGTAAATTCTCCCGGAGATAATCCACCAGATACCCTAAACATGTATTGGGCACCCATCATATTTTCGAGTTCCCGGATGTTATGTTCAATTGAATCAACCACGGCTTCTACCTGTCCTTCCATCTCTTCAAGAGCTTCAGAGAATTCGGCACTTGTTTGAGACTGCTGTGCTGCCAGTTCACGGTTCACTTGGAAATCCGGAGTGTTACCGGCTCCAATATTATCTTGAGTGGGCTGATTGATCACATTTGCCGGTGAAGTTGCCATAACCTCGGTAATACTTTGCCGTAAGTCATCCGCGATATATTCATATTCAATCGCTCTCGCCTCAATTTCTTCAAGGCGATTTACTGTCTGTTCGGTGATTTGCTCAATAAATTCGATTTTTTCTGTCAACTCTTGTTCCGCTGCCGTCCAGGAATATTGTTCCCGCATCTCTTCAAGCTCTTGATCCGTTCTTATAGACGAACCGATGCCAAACTGGGTATCTTCCCGGTAATAATCTATATCTAAATAATTATTATAGGCGGAGGGTAAACTGCCTCCAAACAACTCTAAATGTTCCCTTTCATTTGAGTTAATCATATGATGCCACAGAGATCTTGTCAAATCATCGGCAGTCCAATAATGATAACCTGCACGTGCTATGTCTTCTTCATCCAGGTTTAAACCGGGAACGGTAACTGTGCCCAATTCGGCGGCCAGCTCATCCATTGTACTTTCTAACATTGATCTAAATTCTTTGGCCTGTGCTTGCGCCTGGGCAATGGTATTGTCTTCAAAGTCGGGCTCTCCCCTGCCGGCATCCACACTAATCTCCGTTGTTATTCTAAACCAGGCACTACCCGATGTGCTGATAACCCAGAGTGCACTTGCAGCATAACTGCCGTAGGCAAACATTTCATAAGTTCCACACCTCTGGCCGGCCAGTACTGCAGCCCTGCAAGCAAATGCGGCTTGTAATTCGGCTTCACCTGATACCAGCCCACTCAAAATATCGATTTCGCCTCCGGCAATTCCGTACGCCCCAAACGGTAATTCTGCTCCCTCATACCTGAGGTTCCACAACGATCCTTCTAAATAGCCCTTCAAAGTCAAGAGGGTTCTGTCAATGCCGGCTGATAGCTCCACATCAATCAGAAAACCGTCATTGCTTGCCATGATCGTGGAGTAGCCATCAAAAAATGTTAATATATCCGCTGAAATTTCTCCAATAAACCCCCATTCAGTGGTTCGGTCGGGACCCTCTCCTGTTCGCGCTGCAAAAAATTGTACATCGCCATCGGCTTCAATAATGGGATCGAATTCGGCATGAGCCTGTAGCCTTACCTGGATATTCAGATCCTCACTGTAACCTACACCCAGGAAGAAACCGGCTGTAAGTGCAGGCGAACTATCCATACCAAGCACTACACCATCGGCATCAAGTGCGATATAACCATCGGTTAATTCAAAAAATGTTGTGCCATCCAGAATATTAAACATGGTTAAATCGGCAAAGAGCATCATCGAAAATCTCAGATTCAAATCACTGCCCGATTCCGGGTTGAGCAGGTCTGCGGGCCGGCTATTTGCAGTAATGGTACGATCAATACCAGCCGGTGGCTCACCTCTGACATTGTCCACCAATTCATATACGGCATTTAATTGATAATCCTGCGGACGGTAGAAAAAACCACCTCCAAAACCTGAAACAGCCAGCACACCGGGAATGATTGGAAGTTCACTGTCCGTAGTTACAGCTGCGAACAGGCCAAATGAAAGTCCTTCGTACACTGTAGAAATTCCACCGACCACACCGGCAGATACACCCCGTAAATCGGCATATCCTGCAGCTAACAGACGAGATCCAGCATCGCTCGATTCATAGAGCAAATTAGCATTCAGGTTAGCCATTTCATTCAGTTCGAGGTTAAAATTCGTGATACTAAAGGATTTTAAACCATCGGGTGTTTCATATAAAAGTATCTGCTCTATTCCGCCTGAAAACGAACCGTTTGAGTTTACGGCATCTCCACCCAGGTGCAGCTCTAAAGCAGAATTTCCTGATGAATTATCATCACTATTTCCGCTGTCACCATTACCACAAGGGCCAAAGCAGAAGTAGCGGACCATGTCGATCTCCTCGGTTTGTTGTTCCGTATCCCCATTGTGCAAATCAGAAAGTTCACGGCCAAATCCGCTTGGGATAGACTCTGTAAAAACCTCCTCGCCCGATCGGCGTATAAATGTGCCAAGTTCAAGTGAGGCATTTTCATTTAGAAAAACAATTTTAAATCCGCCCGGAGCAATATTCCCGTAATCTGCAATCCCACTGGAGTCGATTGTAAACCCTTCATAATTCCCTTGCACATAATCTACACCCGGTATGAGAGCAGTTGCCAGTTCTCCAGACAGCACAATTTCGAATGAATCTTCATTGGATGCGGCAACATCCGAATTGATATCAATCGTAAAAAACTCGCGATCGAACTGGAATGACGGATTGCCCGTAATATTATACTTTACATTTGATTGGCCGAGCCTGTACTTAACCGATATTCCCGGGTTTTGATCTATACTCCCCGATTCGCCAAGGTAAATTTGTTCATCTCCAAAGATTGAAACGGTACCTGCCAATGCAATATGAGTGTCGCGGATGTTTCTGGGATCTACATTAAATAAAATATCAGTTAAGGTGAGAAGGATATCAGAACTGACTTCAATCTCTTTTTCATCCATATCAAAGGGGTTGAAATCCGAATCACCCGATATTTCCACATTTACATATGTCGAACCACCGACACCATCACGCCCAATAAAAACGTCGAGATTTCCCGTTTCATCCACCGGGTCAGGCAACATAAAGAAGAATGAACTTGCCACACTAACACCCTCTTCTTCATCCCAGGTTAATCCTACCGACTCTAAAACAAGATATTCGTCAATGAT
>SL_3KL_010_SEDDRAFT_10002231_pt1 | contig 17749 bp, 18 predicted proteins | sample SodLakKL_010_SED_2_FD_10381 | JGI IMG/M metagenome (IMG submission 10381) | reverse complement strand
AGGATATACAAATGACAAAAAAGATGAGTGGGCATGGGGAGAGTGAATGGTTAATTAAAAGAGAAAAATATAGAAATGATTATAATAAACTTGGACAAATTTTAGATAGTCTTTTAGATTTTAATACGATTTTAGATATAGGTTCAGCAAATGGATTTTTTATTGACTATTATATAGATAAAAAAGATATAGTTACAGGTATTGAAAAGGAAAATTATATTAAACCTTATTTATCACTGAGTAGTCAAAAAAATACTATTTTTGATGATATAATAATAATGAATAATTTAAATCAAAAATATGATTTAGTAACTTGTATTGAAGTTGCAGAGCATATAGATTATAAAGATAGTGATAAACTAGTAGAATTTATTGTTAATCATGCTAAAGATTATATTTATTTTACTGCCGCAACTCCTTATCAGAAAGGTAATGGTCATATTAATTGTCAATCACATTTTTTTTGGTTAAATAAATTTAGAAGATATGATTATTACATTAATTATAATTTAACTGAAGAATTAGTTAGTAATTTACAATCATTAGATAAATGTAAATGGTTGTATTATAATAGTTTAATATTAGTAAAACAGGGGTGAAAATTTGAAAATAGAAAATGCTACTTTAAAAATAATGACGACAGATAGATGTAATGCAAATTGTATTTTTTGTACTAGAGAATGGGCTAAAAATAAAGATATGTCAATAGAAATGTTTACAAATATTATAAAACAATTACCTCAAGTTAAACGAGTTCATCCACAAATGCATGGAGAGCTTTTTGTTCATCCTGATATATTAGAAATGATAAAAATTTTAAAAGATAACAAAAAGTCAGTAAGATTTCATACTAATGGTTCTTTAATAAAAGGAAATATAGCTAAGAAGTTAGCTGAGTTAGAACCAGAGGATGTTATGTTTTCTATAGATGCTTGCGATAAAGAAATGTATGAATACTTTAGAAGAGGTTTAAAATGGGAAGTTGTATATAATAATGTTATTAATTTTCAAAGTATTAAAACCAGTAAAACAAAAACTACTGTTAAATGTTTAATCACGGCAGAAAATAGAAATAAAAAGAAGCAAATTAAACAATTTTGGAAAGATAAAGTAGATCATTTTAAATTTATATATGAAGCTCCTAAAATTAGAAATGTTGGTAAAGAAAAAAGGTACGATCAAAAATGTCATCAAATTGAAAAAATTATTGCTATAGATGTTGATGGTAGTATAAAACTTTGTTGTGAAGATTGGTTTAGTACAACAATAGTAGGTCATGTTAATGATGGTATTATTGAGGTTTTAAATTCAGATAAAGTAAAAAAATTAAAAGATCAAATAAGAAATAAGCAATTTTTACCAATGTGTGAAAAATGTATAATTCTTTACGATAAGAGGTGAAGTTATGTCATCTTTTACTGTTATTATGCCTAATTACAATGGAGTAAAATATATTGAACAAGCTATTGATTCTGTTTTAAATCAAACTTTTAAAGATTGGGAATTAATTATTATAGATGATGCTTCTACAGACACTTCTTTGGAAATAATAGAAACTTATTTAATAAAAGACAAACGGATTAAATTATTTAAAAATATTAAGAATTTAGGATATGGTCATAGTTTGTACATTGGAACAAAATATATTAATTCTCATTTTTTTGGCAATCTTGATGTAGATGATATCTTGGTAGAAAATGCTATAGAAATTATGTACCAAGCTCATCAGCAATATCCTAAAGCTAGTATGATTTATTCTCAATTTATGAATTGTGATAACAATATGAAACCTATTAAAAAAGGTTATTGCGGAAAAATCCCAAATAATCAAACTAACTTAGAAGCTAATAAAGTTTCACATTTTAGAACATATAAATTAAGTTATTATAATCAAACAGTAGGTTTTCACACTAAATTAAAAAGTGCTATAGACAAAGACATTTCTTATAAAATGGAAGAAGTTGGAGATTTAGTTTTTATTAATCAGATTCTATATCATTATAGAAAACATAAGCAAGGCATCTCTCAAGGTAAAGAGAGAAGAGCAATTGCAAAACAAAATATGGCAATAGCACAAAAAGAAGCAAGAGAAAGAAGGAGGAAATAATATGGATAATATATCTATTTTAATACCTACTAGTTTAAATTTATCAAAAGAAAGAAAAAGAAATTTTGATTTTACTCTTGATTATTATACATCAATGTTTCCTAATGCAGAAATATTTTCTACAATTGATGATATGGAAGAAGGAATGTATTGTAAAAGTAAGGCTATAAATAACGCGGCAAAGCTATCTACAAAAGATATTTTATTAATTGTAGATGCAGATATTTATGTTAAGAAAATTTCAATTATAGAAGGAATAAAGAAACTGAATAAATATTATTGGGCTATACCTTTTGATAGATTAATCAAATTAGATGAAAAACAAACAGAATTATTTATTGAAGATAAAAAGCAAATAGATATATCTTCTTTAAAATACTATAAGACTAGTTTAACAATTGGTGGGTTCCAGATTGTTAGAAGAACTTTGTTTGATTCAGTTAAAGGGTATGATGAAAGATTTGTAGGGTGGGGAGGAGAAGATAATAGTTTTTTGTTTAGCATACAATGTTTATATGGCAAAGGTATTAGAGTGCCTAATAGCTATGCTATTCATTTACATCATCCCAGACAAGATAATATTAAACAATATAAGGCTAATAAAGGTGATAATAGAGAATTACGAAATAAATATGCAGAACTTGCAAATACCAAAAATCAAAAGCAAATGCGTAAACTAATTGAAAGTAGAGGTATAATTGATTATGAGTAAAAAGGTAGATTTTTATGCACAACAGCCACATTACTTTGATCATATGTTTAATATATGGAATCAATTACCTAATGAGTATAAAGGGATTTATTATATTCCTGAGTTTTACTTACATGATAAAAATTTTGATTTATGTTCTTATGCTGATAAATTTAATATTGAGACATCTGTTATTAAGTCTAATCAACCAATTTATTCACCTTTGATTCTTGCAGGTGGTGTTAGTAGAAAAGATATAGGTAATAGCAATATTATTTTAGTTAATCATGGTGCAGGTCAAAGTTATATACGACCTAATCGCAAAAGACATAGTAGTTATGCGGGAGGAGAAGGTCGAGATAAAGTTGTTTTGTTTATTCAACCTAACACCTACGCGGCAAACCTTGACAGGAATAGGTATCCTAAAGCTACACAAGCTATTACAGGATGTTGTAAATTAGATAAATGGCATCAACGTAAGCTTAGTGGAGATATTAAAAAAAGAGAGGATATACCTGTTATAGCTATTAGCTTTCATTGGGATTGTCGTGTATGTAATGAAACTCGTAGCACTTGGGAATATTATCAATCAATACTACCTATGTTGGGGTATAAAAATGCAACAAAAGAATGGAAAGTATTAGGTCATGGTCATCCAGGCATTATGCATATTTTAAAACCTTATTATAAAGAAGAAGGAATAGAGATTGTAGAGTGTTTTGAAGATGTTATGGAAAGAGCAGATTTATATATTATGGATCATATGTCTACTCTATATGAATTTGCATCTACAGATAGACCAGTAGTTGTATTAAATGCACCTTGGTATAGAAGACATGTAGAACATGGTTTACGATATTGGGAATATGCAGATGTTGGAATTAATTGTGATCATCCCAATATGTTAGAAAAATATATTATGAAAGCTTTAGATGATCCATTAGAACAAAAAATGAAAAGGGAACGTGCTTGTAATGCTGTATATGCACATCGTGATGGTATGGCAACAGATAGAGCGGTGCAAGCAATTATTGATTTTGTAGAACAAAGAGATGAGAAACCACAAAACAACATAACAAGTGAAAACATGCATCTTAATACTTATAAACATCAACAATCAAAGTGGTTTAGGAACATAAGGAGGTAATAACTTGGTTGTAAAAAACAATAAAGAAAAAACAACAGGTAATGTTAAAATGGAAGAAAAATTACTTAAAATTATAGAAAGATATAAAAATCAATTTGTTGTAAAACATGAAAAACGCAAAGTTTGCACTTCATGTGATATAGAACAACAATTTAAAGAGTTTTTTGTTGCAAGAAATCCATTAATGCCTACAACTCGTATTTCAGTATGTAGAACATGTTTAGATAAACATATAAATTTTGATGATTATATGGAAGCACAATATTTTTTATCATTATGTCATGCACCTTTTGTAGAAGATGTTTGGGAAGTTGCTTTAACTAAAGATAAACCTATTGGTTATTATTTTAAAACAATTAATTTAACTCAATATTCAAAATTAGATCCACAAGCTGTTCATAGAATTAGGAAAGCAGCACGTCAATATGATGCTGATCCATATCAAGCTAAAATGGATATGTTAACTCCACATGAAGCAGGATATCTTAAAGCTAAATGGGGAGAGTCTTATGATATGGTTGATCGTATAAAATTAGAAGAATATTATGATGAAATGATGGAAGATTATGAAATTATTACTCGTTCTCATAAAGATTATTTAAAGATGATTATCAAAACATCTCTTGCTATGGAAAAAGCATTAGATGAAGCTGATTATGATAATTATAAAAAACTTGCTAAAGCATATGATGATTTAATGAAATCAGCAGACTTTGTTCAAAGTAAAAAACAAGAGAAGAAAGATGAAAATGCATATAATGCTTTTGGTGTTGTTTTTGAAATGGCAGAAAAGAAAGGTTTTATTCCTCAATACCACAAAGAACCTGAAAAAGATATAGTAGATAAGACTATTAAAAACTTAAAAAATTGGACATTACAACTCGTAAGAGGAGAAGCTGATTTAGAACAGCTATTAGAAAACGCGGCAAAACGTGTTGTAGAACAAGAAAAAGAAGAAGAAAAGCAAGAAGGAAACGAGCAGTATCCAGCGGAGATAGAAGGATTGGAGAGTGCGGATTATGACAAAGACTTCAATACTTCCTAATTTCGCGAAATCTACTCCTCCTAAACCAGCGAGAGAAAGAGTTATCAGTAAAGAAAAAATAGAAGAAATGTTGCCTGTATTAACAGAGTATTTATCATTTTATAGGTCTTATCCTGATATGTTTATTGATGCAATTTCTGATCCAGACTGTCCTGTAAAGTTATTTTTTTATCAAAGATTATTTTTACGAATTGCTATGAGATACAAATATGTATATGTAACTTTTAATAGAGCTTTTGCAAAGTCCTTTTTATCAGTTATGACACTATATTTAAAGTGTATATTTTATCCTGGGAGCAAATTATTTATTACAGCAGGTGGGAAAGAACAAGCATCATTAATTGCCAGAGCTAAAATCAGTGAGTTATGGGAATGGTGGCCTTGTTTAAAAGCTGAAGTTGCAAAAGAAGTTAAAGGTAAAGATTATATTAAATTAATTTTTCATAATGGTAGTGAATTAGATATTATGCCTGTTCAAGAAAGCACTCGTGGTCAACGTAGACATGGAGGCTTGATTGATGAAGTTATTATGATTGATGGTGAGAAATTAAATAGATTTGTTATACCTACTATGAACGTTGATAGAATAGCTAAATGTGGTGGAATTGACCCAAATGAACCACATAAATCTCAAATTTACATCACTACTGCAGGGCATAAAACTTCTTTTGCCTATGAAAAGATGATACAATTATTAGTTTGGATGGTTGCAAAAGGCACAGCATTTGTTTGGGGTGGAGATTATCATGTTCCTATGATGCACAATTTATTAAGTCAAGATTTTGTAGAAGAATTAAAATCAGATGGAACTTATAATGAAATGGATTTCAGTAGAGAATATGAAAGCCAATGGAGTGGGGCTTCACAGGATGCATTTTTTGATCCTGATTTATTTGACAAATATAGACAACATTATGAAGCAGAATATAATCCTAAGAAAATTCCTGGGGTAGATAGCTTTTATGTTCTTGGAGTTGACGTTGCGAGACTAAAAGCACAAACAGTAGTGCAAGTTATGAAAGTTCATAAAAGACATAATGCTTATTATAAGCTATTGGTGAATACTTTTGTATTTGAGAATAGACACTTTTTAGAACAATCTATACAAATTAAAAAAATTGCTTTAAGATTTAATGCACAACAGATTATTATTGATGGAACAGGATTAGGGGTTGGGTTGATTGATTTTTTAGTTATAGAAAACAATGATACCCAAACAGGAGAAATTTTCCCTCCTTTTATCCCAAGCAATACTGATTCTTATGACCAGTATGAAAAACCTGGTTCATTACCTATTCTTCATATTGTTAAACCTAATGATGAACTTAATAGCCAAATGTATGTCAATTGTTTAATGCAATTTAATAGTGGTCGTATTAAACTTTTAGTAAGTGAACAAATTGCAAAAACTCGCTTATTAAATACTGCGGCTGGAAGGGCTTTAACATCAGAAGAAAAAGCTGCTCATTTAATACCTTATACTTATACATCTATTTTGAAGCAAGAAATGATGAATTTAAAACAAAGGAAAGAAGGCACTTATTTAAAGCTTGATCAAGTTCAGCAAAAAGGCAAGGATAAATTTAGTGCTTTTATTTATGCTTTATGGTATATAAAATTATTAGAAGATCAATTAATACAAAAGAAAAAGAAGCGTAAAATGAGTGATTTTCTTATGTATAATTAGAGGAAGGAGGGAAATATTATCAGACGTAGACACCCTAATAAAACAGGTCATTTTCCTAATGAAGTAAGAAGTTTAAAAGATTTCCAAAAATTTCATGAAGATTTATTGCCTACTTTTAAAGATGAACCAGCAATGTATGAATACAGTAAAGATGATGTAAGAAGTGCTATTCAAATTGGAGATAGGCGGCGCATGAGAGAAATTTCAAATTATTTTTTCAAAGTTAGTGGTATTTATAGACGATTAATACTGTTATTTGCTTGTATGCCAACATTTGATAATTTAATAATTCCTCATATATCAAGTGAGAAAGCTCCTAAAGAAAAATTAATGGTAGATTTTCAAAAAAGTTTAGATTTTATAGATAGCTTAGATATTAAACAAACCTTCCCTCTAATTACTTTATCTTTATTTAAAAATGGGGTATATTTTGGCTATTTAAGAGATGATAGACCAGAGCCTGTAATACAAGAGCTTCCTATGAATTATTGTAGATCAAAATTTAAAGATACTAATAGACATGTTGTTGAATTTAATTTAGAATATTTTGACCAAGCTTATCGTGATAGTAAAGAGCGATTAATGGTATTGCAACAATTTCCTGATGAATTTATGCAATATTATAATGATTTAAAAACAGGAAAATTACAAGGTATGGAAGCTAATTGGGTTTTATTAAATACTGATAAATCAATTTGTTTTAAAATGCCTGATGAAATGCCTTTCTTTTTATCTGTAATTGTTGATTTAATTGAATTGCGCGAAGCTAAAAATATAGAAATGAAAAAAGAACAAATGGAATTATTCCAATTATTAGTTCAAAAATTACCAATTAATAAAGAAGGGGATTTAGTCTTTGATTTACCTGAAGCTAAAGAACTTCATAAAAATGCAGTTGCTATGTTACAAAACAATGAGGGAATTGATGTTTTGACTACTTTTGCAGAAGTTGATATGCAAAATATTAGGGAAGCTAAACAAGTAGTTAGAGATAATTTATTAAAGAATGAAAGATCAGTTTATAATGAATCAGGGGTAAGTAAAATGGTCATGGCAACAGAGGGTAATATATCATTAAAATACTCTCTACAAAAAGATGAAGCTATTTTTAACTTGCTTTGGCCGCAATTTAATACCTGGTTATCTTATATCGTTAATCTTCAAGGTAGAGGTAGTCCTAAATATTTCTTTGAGGTTTGGATTCCTCCAGTTACTATTTTTAATCAAACTGAGATGGAACAAAAATATACTAAATTAGCTACCTATGGATATGCTAAATTATTGCCTGGTATTTTAACAGGAATGAGTCAAAATTCATTAATTAATTTGATGAAGTTTGAGAATGATTATTTAGAGTTGAATGATAGGATGGAACCATTAAAATCAACTCATACAATGTCTCCAAGCAAACAAGAAGAGACAAAAGAAACAGGTAGAGAATCTAAACCAGATGAAGAAAAAGAGGATGAAACGGTAGACAATATTGAATCAGATAATCAGGAAGGAGGGGAGTAAATGGATCCAAAATATAAAGGATTGCCAGAGCAAAGTAAAGGAATTTTTCGTTTTACAGCAAATATAGAAAAAATAGAACCAGTTAATGAGCTATTTTCAAAGTGCTTTATAAGAATTTTATACCCAGGATTAAATCCTAACAATGTTTTTTTACCAAAAGAAGTTGTAGAGGAAATGATTCCAAGTCTTTATAATGTTCCAATTGTAGGAGAATTTATAGAAACTATAGAAGATTTTAAAGATCATGGTGGTAAAATCGAGATTACAAGTGATGATATTCAATTCATTCAAACAACTAAGCCCTATGGCCTGGTGCCTGAAAGCACAGAAGTCTCTTGGGAATCAGTTAAAGAAGCAGATGGTACCATTAAAGAATATTTAACTTGCACAGGTTATCTTTGGACAGGCAGATATCCTGAAGCTGGGATAGTTGTTGAAGAACAAAGACCACAATCTATGGAGTTAGATGAAGAAACAATGGAAGGTTACTGGGAAAGAAGAGAAGGTAAAGATGTCTTCCATGTTACTAAAGCTACCTTTTCCGCGTTATGTATCTTGGGTAAAGATGTTCCTCCTGCTTTTGACTCTGCGAGCATAGGCAGTTATTATATGGCTAATCCTATTAGCTTCCAAAAGAGGTTAGGAAAGCTAATAAGAGAGCTTGATGAAACAGTAGGAACAGGACAAATAGCGAGTAATTTTACAGCTATTAATCAAAATGAAGGAGGTTCAAGCATGACAGTGAAATTTAATTTAATGTTAGATAAAGAAGATATAACGTATCAATTATATCATCTGTTGAATCCTGCTATTGATGACACAGAAGAAAAAGAATTACAATTCACTATTATTAAAGCTGAAGAAGATAATTGCATTTACAAAGAAGAAAAAACTCAAAAGGTGTATAAGCAAAGCTTCAGTAGAAATGAAGATGGTGAATTAGTTTTAGAAGATAATCAGGAAGAAATAGCTTTTGAAGAAGTTGATACAGAATTAAAAACCAACTATGAAAAATTGCAAGNTGATTATGATAAAGCTATTGCTGATTATGAAGCACTAAAAGCAGATGCACCTGCACAGGATGCTTTCAATGAATTACANACTGAAGTTGAACAATTGAAAGAGTATAAAGCAAATGTAGAAAGACAAGAAAAACAAGATGTAATTACAGAATTTAAAGCTATTTTAAGTGAAGAAGAAATTAAAACTTTTGAAGATGATATTAATAGCTATTCAAAAGATGATTTAGAAGCTAAATTAGCTTTAATTGCTTTTAGAAAAGGCAATTTCAACAAAAATTCTAATAGCGATTTTGTTCCTGATCCAATTGATGTGGATGACAATAAACCTGGTTGGGAAAAAATTGTTGAAAAGCACACTCAATAATTTAATGTAGTATATAAGAAAGAAAGGCGCAAGCTTAAAAATATTAAGGAGGAAAAAAATTAATGGCTACTTTATTAAGAGATTTAAATGGTGGGCAACACGCTGTTTTGGAGGCAAACTTTTTAGCAGCTAGAAGAACAGGGCAAGTAAAAGCACAATTACCTTTAGGTGATGATTTTCAGGAGAATGAACCAGTGGAGAATGGTATGTTCTTAGTGTATGATATGGAAGCAGAAGAAATTAAAAAGCCTGCGAATCATGACACATTAAGAATGATGCTTCATTTTTCAGTAGAAAAAGAGTATAATCATTTACGTCCAGGATTAGACACTTTTGCTATTTATAAAGGTGCTACTCCTTATCCAAGACTGTTTCAACCTCATGTAGGAGATACATTCATCACTGATGCAGTAAGAATTAGTGATAGTACAGGATTAAATGCTGCTGGAAAACAAGGTGCTTGGGATGGAATTAATGTAGGTCTTGTTTGTGGTGTTGGTGATGATGGATATATCAATGCTACAGCAAATGGAGCATCTGCGAATGGAGTTAGAGCAAAGTTAATTGAAAAAACAACTTTACCTAATGGTGGACAGGCAGGAAAATTTGAAATTATTCATGTAGCATAAGTTAGTTTAAACATAAAATATCAAATCTTTGAAGGAGGATCTTAAATGGCTAACGAGAAACAATATAAAGACCTGAAACAACTGGCGATTCAAGTGGCGAAAAAGCAGCCACCTAAGAATTTCACATTGGGGCAAGCTGAGGATGCATTACGTGTAGAGTTAAGAGAGTTGGCTAAAGACTATAATGCCTTTAGACGTAATAAATTAACTATTTATGAATTAATGCAAGAAACTGTAGATGAGGTATTACCAAACAGGGTGATTGAAGCTATTGGTCAATTTGCAGAAGTTAAGCAATTTGGACAAGGGCAAAAACCAGTGTTTAAGAAAAAAGTGGGAAGACAAAGAGGTAAATCCTTTGTTACTCAAGTTGGTTTAAGTGGTGTATATGAAAGCTTCAGACTGGACAACACATACTTAGAAGTTCCAACTCAAGCGCATGGTGGAGCTGCAACTATTGAATTTGAAAGATTTTTAGATGGTTTAGATACTTTAGATGAAGTATTATGGACTATTCAAGAAGGTCTTGAAGACAATCTATACACACAAGTTCAAGAGGCTTTAATCGCTACTATGGGCAATATGTTAGATGTTAATGTTCATACAGCTGCAGGTTTTTCATCTACTGATATGGTATCATTGATCAACGTAGCAAGAGCTTATGGTGGTAATGCTAACATTTTCTGCACACCAGAATTTGCTGCAACAATCACAAGCTCAGGAAATTTTGATGGTAGTGGTGGATATAGTTTAATTGAACAAGATGAAATGAGAGACCAAGGTTACTTAGGCAAGTATAGAGGAGCTGGGGTTCTTGTTCTTCCACAAAGTTTTAAAGATGATACTAATTCAGAATTAGTAATTAATCCTGAATATGGATATATTATTCCAAGTGGTGGAGCTGCAAATGAAAAGATAGTTAAAGTAGCTATGGAAGGCGATACTATTGTAGACGATTTCAAAAATGCTGATAGAAGCATGGAAATTCAAGTTTATAAAAAGTTTGGTATTGCTATCCTTAATACTAACTACTATTGCATCTATCGTAATACTAACCTGTCAGCAGGTTCGTAAAATAAAAATAATATTAAAAACATAAGAGAGGGGCTTAAATCCCCTCTCTTTGAATAAAAGGAGGAATATATAATGATTGATGAAAAAGCTAAAGTAGAAGTAGAAAGTGTTGGTAGAGGCTCTGTAAGTTATCAGTTAGATACAGATAGAAGAGTGAAAAGGCGTTGGGATAGACCTGGAATTGTAAAAATGATTCCTTTGGATGAAATTAGAGAAGCAATGTCTTCACATGGTGGAGAAATTTTATTCAGAGAACATTTATATGTTAAAGACAATAAATTTAGACTTGAATTAGATTTACCTGTTGATGATGATAATGATTTAATGGGAGATGCTGAGATCAAAGAGATGTTGACAGGCAATCCTAATAAGTTAAAAGATTCTTTACCTAAGTTATCACATGAAATTAAACAAAGAGTCGCAGAAGTAGCCGCAGAAATGAGAATTAATAATATGAATAAATTACAATTTATCAAAGAAGAAACAGGAATTGATGTTTATAAAAGAATTGAACATCTTAATGAAAAAGAAAAAGACAAAAAAGAATAGGGGTGTTTTAAATGGGAACGCCTTATTCTCAAGTTTTTAACGCTTATTTATCTAAAGTTACTGATGATTTATATGGAGCAATGGATACACAAGAATTAAATATAGAATTAATTCAAGTTATGGAAGCTGCTTTGCCGCGATTCGCATATCCAAGAGTAGATATAAATAATGTTAATCATGAAGAATTAAAGTTTAATGTAGATTTAACTAATGCGGAAGTGCAAATTATTTCTACTTTAATGGCTTTAGTTTGGACAGAGAGTAAGATTAATGATATAGATTTAGCCCGCCAAGTTTATGGAGATAATGATTTTAATAAACATGGAACTCAAGCTTTTCATTTGAGAGCTTTATTAGAATCTAAGCAAAATTTAGAGTTGCAGACAAGAAGAATGATGCAAACTTATTATAAAGTTGTAGACAGAGAGCCTGATTTTACGGGATTGGCGGGAGGTCAAAAATAAAATGAAAGTAAAATATCAAATTACTGTTAGTGAAAAATTTTATACTACTTGGAAAAAAGATATAGAAGAATGGAAAAATACTACAGATGTTAATGCAGATAAATTGATTTTAAATTTAATAGATGAATTTTTTAACACTATTGAAATCAATAAATTGATTATTTCTAAATATAGTGATTTTGAAGCTGAAATATATGTTAAATATATTAGTTATATTAAAAATCAAATCTATAAAATTTTGCCATTAGCAGAAGAACAAGGAGAGTGGCAAAAGCATTTAGATACTTTAATTACTGAATTGACAGGGTCTAATAAAGTGTTTATGCAAAATGTTAATTTTTTAAGCTTAATTAATAAGTTAGAAACATTAAGAGATTATAACCCTCCCTCTTCTCTTTCTCTTGTTGAAATTAAAAAAACTGATGAATTTAAAACCTTCCGAAAAACTATATTTGAGTGCATGAATATAGCAGAAGGTTTAAGCATTGTAAGTGATAATAATGTCAAATAACTATTATAATGATATTTATCTTAAAAAACTTGAACATTATGGCACTTATGCAGGAGATAAGATTGTAGAAAGAGGGGTTAAAGAATTTGAGAAGTATTTGACTACTACTCCAACACGTCAAACAATAATTAAAGATGATGAATTTTATAATGTATCTATACAAACTTCTTCACAAAGTGCAGAGGGAGATAGATATGAAAAACGTATTTTAGCTTCATTATCAGATAATTTTAAAGTAGGAGATATTTTTGAATGGGAACAATCTAATTGGATTATTTTAACTCAAGAAAAACTTACTATTCCTACACATTTTAAAGGAAAAATTAGGCATTGTAATCGTTCATTAAAATGGCAATATCAAGGTGTTATTCATACTATACCTGCTCATATTATTACGCGCGGGAGCTTAGCTTTAGATACAGGAAAAACAGCTGATCTTGCTTATGAAGAAGGAGGCATTGTTATTTCTGCTATTGTTCCTCAAAATGATATAACTAATACTATTAATAGGTATCAAAGGTTTATCATTAAAGGCAAAGCATGGCAGGTGGTAGGAATAGACTCTGTTTCTGTTGATCATCTTTTATTCATTAGAATGGAAGAAGATCAAATTAATTTAGCATCAGATGATTTACAGAATGAAATTGCTGATTATAAGCAACAAGTTGATGATACTAATGAAACAGTTGAAGCTTATGAATATTCTCTTCAAGGCAAACATACTTTAGTTTGGAATAGTAATGCTATATATACAGGATGGACAAATAAAGAAAACATTATATTACAATCTTTCTCAATAGAAGATGAAGATTTAGCTACTATTGTAGAAACAAATCTTGAGGATTCTACTATTAAAATTAGAGCTAATTCAAGTGGTCTTATAGGTTCTACAAATTTAGTTTGGAATGTAGATGGAGTAGAAATTACTAAAGAAATTAAAGTAGTTAGTCTGTGGGGTGAATAAAAGGTGGCAACAAAACAAATAGGTCGTTTTATGCAACTTGATGATTTAATTAGAAATATTATTCATAGTTTGGTTGATGTTGAAAATAGTGATGATAAACTTGCAGAAAGTGCAAAAAAAATATGTAAACTATTGCATTACACAGAAAAAAATCCACTAGAACAACCTAATCAAAATCGTATTGATTCAGGTAAAAGTTCTCCTACTTTTGAAGTTTTGGATGATGTAAATGAATTTATTATTAATAAAAGAGCTTTATTAGTTCCTAGAGTTCCTGCAGAAGAAGAGCGAGGTTCTTTTATTGTTGTTATTGTGGATGATTTTTCTTTAAGTGAAAATAAAGTGTTTAAGCCCAATAGAATTACATTTGATGTGCTTTGTCATCATGATGATTGGTTGTTAACTAATAGTTTACGACCTTTTTTAATAATGCAACAAATTGATAATATTTTTAATGGTAAGAAATTATCCATAGGTAATATAGAATTTGTTTCATGTCGTTCTATTGTTTTAACTCCTACTTTTATGGGATATAATTTAGTGTATAAAAATGTTTCATTTAACTAAAAATGATAAGATTAGTCGCTCTCTTTGTGGGTTATCACTGCCATTAAAAACTATAAAAATATATCCTGTTAAAATGCGTCAAGTTTTAGAAGTGGGAGAAACACAATATTCAATTTTTTTAGCATTATTAATTAATCCTAAAAAATTAATAGAATCGTTAGAAGTAGAGGTAAATGAAGCAGAACAAAGAAAATTAGAAGTTTCTGATTATGATTTATTAGCAGCTATTATACAAACTCAACCAGGACTTAAACAACAAGTAATAAAAGCTTTAAATTTCTTCTTGCCTGAATATGAAATAAAATATAATGATAGTCATCGTTTATTAGAAATTGTTCAAGAGGAAGAAAATATACTTTTAGATAATGAAGTTTATAATGAACTAATAGATATTTTAAAATTACAAAATTTTGTTAAAGAACAAAAGCAAGAAGAGGAAGAAGATGAAGGGCAACCAGCCAATGCAAAAGCTGCTCAGTTATTAGCACGTCGTAAAAAATTAAAGCAGGATTTAAAACAAGCCAAAGAAAAAACTACAGAACCATTAACTTTTGCAGATTATATTTCTATTGTAATGGGAAAAGGTCATATATTAGATGCTAATATTATTTTGAATATGACAGTTTATAGTTTTTTTGATTATATAGAACGGATTATTTTAATTGAAAACTATCATGTGGGTATTCAACAATTATTAGGAGGGGCTGATCCTGCACAAGTAGAATTAAAGCATTGGTTATGCAGTTTAAAAGAGCTAAAAGGAGACTAAAAATATAGGAGGAAAATTTATATGGCTAGATATTCAGATAAGTTTGGTGTAAAGGAAGTTATGGACGTTACTTTTTATGATTTAGAATCTTTCGAACCAGTTCTTTACATTGATACTTTAAAAATGTCAAACTTGGAGAACACAGCTGAAGAATCAGAAGCACGTGGTGGTAGGGGTAACCCAATTCTTTTGACATGGGACTATAACAGAGAAGCTAACTTTACTATTCAGGATGCTTTAATTGCTCCTGATGGTTTAGCACTGTTGAGTGGTATGGAAAGAGGCGATTTATTCCCTGGAACTGCTCGTGTGTATGAAAGAGAGGTCATTCCTTTAGCTGGTGATACAGGAGTGGAAACAATAGTTTTACAACATGAAGCTATTGCAGAAGACAGAATTTTTGTTTATGATGTTTATCATGGTATCGCCGCGGGAGAGCTTACACTTGATGGTGTTACATTAAGTAATATGGATGGAGTAACAGAAATTAACATTGATGCAGGTCTTGTTGAAGAAGTGGATAATATTAAGCAAGTTGTTGTTTATTATCCTTATCAAAGAACAGACCTTGATGGTCCATTACAGACTATTACTATTAGTTCTGATGATTTCCCAGGCTACTATCGTGTAGTTGGAGACACTCTTATCAGAAATGCAAGAACTGGTTTAGATGAACCTTTCCAATTAGTTGTTCATAGAGCTAAAATTCTGCCTGGTTTTACAATCACAATGGAAGCTGAAGGAGATCCTTCAGTCTTTGATATGAACTTAAAGGTTATGAGACCGCTTGATAGAACTACTATGATTGAAATGACTAAATATTCAGATGCAGGAAGTTAAGAAAAATATTATAAGGGAAGAGAGTTTATTACTCTCTTCTCTTATTTTTTTGAATTTTTTGTTAAAATATGTTTTATGAGAATGTTTTATCGCGGCAAGAGGTCTTATAAAGCCGCTACAATCAGAAAATAAACAGTTATAATACTGATAAAAAAATATACATATGAATATATGTGAATTTTATGATTAGGAAAGGAGGTTAGCTATTTTGGAATATACGATACAGGGAGATATTAAAGTTCTCTTGTCTGATTATAGTAATGGTCAACCAGTGTTATTTTTGCCTAAAGCATATATGTCTCATATTAAAGTGGACACTAAACCTGTTGTTAGTCAAGGTGGAGAACAAAATATAAGTATGTTAGGATGGAGTGATAAACAAAATGATACTTTTTTATTGCAGTCATCTTTGTTCTCTATGAAATTTTTGGAATTGGCGGTAGGAAGTCAATTGTTGAAAGAAAATACTCGCATAGCAGAAACTGAAACTATACAAGTTATTAATAGTGATGTAGTTAATTTATCTTACATGCCTGTTCCGAATCTTAAAATACACGCTTTCTTATTAAATAATACTGGCAGTTTTTTAAATGAACAGCTTGATATTATAGCAGTAAATGGTCAAGAAATTCAATTTTCCAAAAATATCAGTGGTTGGGTATTAATAAAATATCTTACTGAACAAAATGTAGAAGTTCTTAATATAGGTAAATTTGCTAATAAAGGATTTTATCAGTTATTAGGAGAGGTTGATATTTATAACAAAGAAACAGCAGAATTAGAAATTTTAAAATTTGAGTTTTTTAAAGTTGCTATTCATAATCATTTTAATTTAAAGATGATTAGTAATAATAATTTGAATCAGTTATTCACGATTCATTGTCAGGCGATGGGAGAAGAGAAGTTTAATAAAGCAATCATGCGACTTATAAAAAGAGAAGAAGGATAAATACGGGAAAAACATTACAAATGTTTTGTCCCGTTTTTTTTGTATGTTTTTTTAAGGTGGTGAGATTATTATGTCCCAATGGTATGATGTTAAAAATTATGGTGGAATGTATGTGCATACAAATTATGAAAGTTTTAAATCTAATTTTGGTAGCTTTGGAGAACATACTGGAGAGTTAGTGTGGCAAGCACAACATTTTTTACAAGAGCAATTAGAAAGAGAAGAGCTATTGAATGTAGAATTAGCTGATTTGTTCAATATAATTGATGAAGATATACAAGTTACAGATGGATTTGAAGCTTTTTTAGATTGGTTTTCTACAGGTCCAGATGCTTATTTTAATAGAGTTGCTAAACAGACTTATGAAACTGAAATAGAGCCAGGCATGTTGCCAGTAGTTAAATTTGGTAAATGGTCAGAAGCAGAACATGTGCAAACTGTTGAAGAAAGTGTGAATTTATTAGAAAATATGTATATATCTATAGTTAATGCTATTGAACAAGTTTCTGAAACAGGAACTTTAAGCTATGAGTCTTTTGTTAAGGCTAAAAGTAGGATTGAATCTGAGTTAAGAAATTATAGTGCAAAAGAAGATACAAATACAATTCGTGGACATGTTAGAAGTATTAAAGGTTTATTATATGAGTTATATGTTTATAGATTTATTTTTGCGGCACTTAAAGCCACTGCACAAAAGAATGAAAATTTAGATATTATTCTACAAGGTAGTGGGAATGTGGCAGATATTGCTGTGAACTTAACCTCAATAAGCTTGGGTGTTAATATTAAATCTGCATCTTTGAAAACATTTGCAGGAAATTTTGGGGTTACATTATTCAGTGGAACTATAGGTAG
>SL_3KL_010_SEDDRAFT_10002230_pt1 | contig 17753 bp, 15 predicted proteins | sample SodLakKL_010_SED_2_FD_10381 | JGI IMG/M metagenome (IMG submission 10381) | reverse complement strand
GGGTTCGGCGGGCAGCCGCGGCTTCGGAGGGCAGCCGCTGGCCGGCCACGGGCGGCAACCGGTCCGACCCCGGCGCTGGACCCGGCCGGTGCTAGCCTGGGGCATGTTCGACGCCGTCGACCGCAAGATCCTCGAGCGCCTCCGCAGCGAAGGCCGCACCACCCACGCCCAGTTGGCCAAGGACACCGGTCTGTCGGCGCCCGCCGTCGGCGAGCGGATCCGCAAGCTGGAGCAGGCGGGTGTGATCCTCGGGTACCGCGCGGTGCTCGATCCGGAGAAGGTGGGGCTGCCCATCTGCGCGTTCGTGCACATCGCTCCGCAACCGCGCAAGCCCGCGCACGCGCTGGTCGAGCGGCTGCTGGGCCTGCCCGAGGTGGAGGAGCTGCACGCGGTGGCCGGCAACTACGCGTTCGTGGCCAAGGTGCGGGTCGCGACCCCGGCGGCACTCGACACCTTCCTCGATCGCCTGTACATGCTCGAGGGCGTCGAGCGGACCGAGACGACGATGGTGCTGCGCACCAACGTCGAACGCGCCATGGCCCTGCCCGTCCCGAGCGCGTCCGACGCCGACGCGTGACCGCCGCCGGCGAACCCACCGGCAGCGGCCGCGATCCCCGCGACCGCCGCCTGAGCGAGGACGACCTGGAGGCCTACCTGCGCCTGCGGGAGACGTCGTTCGGCTTCGCCGGCGGTCGCACCGAAGAGACGCTGGCGGCGTTCCGTGCCCGCCTCCCCCGCTCGCTCGGCACCTTCGTGGGCGGCGAGCTCGCGTCGGTGGTCACGCTGCACACCTTCCGCGTGTGGGTGGCGGGCCGCGAGGTCACGGCCGGCGGCTACGGCGCCATCGCCACCGCCCCCGAACACCGCCGCGCCGGCCACGCCGCGCGGCTCATGCGCGCCGGTCTGGAGGCGTCGCGCGACGGGGGGCTCGCCTGGAACCTGCTCTACCCCTTCGATCCGGCCTTCTACGGCCGCTACGGTTGGGTGACCGTGCCCACCACGGTGCCGCTGGAGCTGCCGCCCGAGCACCTTCCGGCAGCCGCACCCGGGCGCATCAGCCGCCGCGACGGCCCGGCCACCGAATGCCTGGGGCCGGCGTACGCCCGCTTCGCCGCCACCCGCAGCTTCGCCGACACCCGAACCGTGGCGCCATGGGACCCGTGGGAGGACCTGGAGCCCGAGGACGGCGAGCGGCTGCTGCGCTACGCCGGCGACGACGCGTTCGTGGCGCTGCGGCTGCGCGACGCCGAGGGCAGGGTGCGCCTCGACGTGCTCGACCTCGGCTGGGTCGATGCCGGCGGTCGCGACGCGGTGTGGGGTCTGCTGGCCGCCTTTCGCGGTCACGTCGAGCGGATCCGCGTCGAGGTGCCGTGGGACGACCCGCTGGCCGCCGACCGCCAGCGGCGCCAGGTCGCCACCGGCGGCGCCCCGCTGATGGTGCGCGTCGCGGACGCGCCAACCGCACTCGGCCCCCTGCGCGCCGTCACCGACGACGACGCGCCGCTCGACCTGCCACCGGTCACGGTCCGGATCGTCGATCCGTACGCGCCATGGAACGACGGCGTCTGGCGGATCGCGCCGTCGCCTTCGGGCACGGCCGTGTCGCGCAGCGACGCGGCACCGACCGCGACCGTCGACGTGCGCGGCCTCGCCCTGCTGCTCGCCGGCACGGCGGCGCCGGCCGACCTGCGCCGCGTCGGCTGGGCCGAGGGCGACGGTCGCGTGCTGGCGGGGCTGGCGGCGCTCTCCGGCGGCCGGCGGCCGTACCGCTCGCGCATCGACACCTTCTGACCCCCGCTTGAGGTGGGCTACCTCAGCCGGGCCGCCTTAGGCGGGCCGCCTTAGGTGGGCCGCGTCAGGTGGTCCGCAGCGCCTCGAGGAACCAGGGAGGCAGGCGCTGCGCCTGCCGCTGGAGGAAGCCCGGCGCGTCCGCGTCGAGCAGGTAGGTGACGGCGTGGTCGTCCTCGCTGCGCACCGCGCGGCCGTAGGCCTGCACCAGGGTGAGACAGGTGCGCCACTCGTACCAACCCGGTTCCTCGGCGCGGCGCGCCGCCACCTGCGGGTCGCCGAGGTAGGGGTAGGGCAGCTTGCAGATCACCTGCCAGCGCGCCAGGTCGCCGTTGAGGTCGAGGCCCTCGGTCATCGAGGGACTGAGCAGCACGGTGGGCTCGGGCCGCGTCAGGTGGGCCTCGAGCGCGGCGTCACGGCCGCCCGCGTCGAAGTGCGTGACCACGCGCGCGCGCAGGTCCGCCGGCAGCGCCCGCAGGACGGCGGCGGCGATCCGGTAGGAGTGCGCGTGTACGACGCCCTTCTCGCCGTCGTGGTCGCGCAGGATCTCGGCCACCTCGTGCGACAGCCGGGGCAGGTCGCGCTCGAGGTAATGGCGCGTGAGGCGCGCGACCGGGCGCAGCAGCAGCGGCCGGCGCTCGGGCGGGAAGGTCGACGCCACCTGCACCACGGCGGCCTCTTCGGGCGGCACCCCCAGCCCCCGCAGGAAGGTGGCGGCGTCCAGGACGGTGGCCGAGAGCAGCAGCGCCCGATCGGCGTGGTCGAACAGCAACTCTTCGGCGAACGGCGCGACGGTGACGGGCTTGAAGGTGACGCTGGCGCCGTGCGCGTCGAGCCGGTGCTCGACCACCCAGGGCACGCCGTCGTCGCGGGTGTCGACCAGCCACCCGAGGCGCCGGGCGGCGCCGTCGAGCCACTGCCGCACCCTCAACGCGTCCAGCTCCAGGTCGAAGGAAAGCTGGCCGTCGGTGACGTCGGCGTCGAGTTCGCGGGCACGCTGCAGCAGCCGCGGGCGCACGTCTTCGGCGAACTCGAACAGGGCCTCGTGCTCGGGGAAGCCCGGCAGCCGCAGGTCGAGGCCGGCGCGCGCCAGCTGCGCGTCGCTGACCTGAGCCTGCACGAACCCCATGAGCATCGCCTCGGCGTTGTGGGCCTCGTCGAGCACGAGCAGCTCACGCCGGCCGAAGCCGCCGGCGTAGTTGAGCTCGTGCAGGAAGTAGGCGTAGTTCAGCAGCGCCCGGGGGGCGGCGAGGGCGCGGTCCTTGGCGCGGAAGTAGCCGCAGGCCGCGCACTCGGGAAAGGTGCGGCCGGCCAGGCAGGGCGCGGCCGCGGCGTGGGTGGGCGCGACCTCGCAAGGGTAGTTGGCGCGGCCCTTCAGCAGCGCCAGGTCGTCGAAGTCGCGCTGGTACTGGTCCTGCAGGACCTTCTGGCCGGTGAGCAGGTANGCGGAGCGCGCCTCGCGGGCCAACGCGACGGCGATGGCACTCTTGCCGGAGCCGGTCGGCGCCTCGACCACCACCACCCGGCGGCCGTCGGCGAAGGCGGCGCGGGCCGCGTCCAGCGCCTCGCGTTGGCCGGCGCGGTAGCGGGCGAAGGGGAAGGAGGTGGCCGCGACCGCACGCACGCGGCCACGCTAGCACGGGCCCGGCACGCGTCCCCGCGGCGACCGGGCAGGATGCCGACGCCTCGGCCCGCGCGGGCTCGCATCCACCACCAGCCCACGCGCAGGCGGCCGACCCCGCGGGGCCGGCCGTGTTCGCTGCATGGTGCCGAGGAGGGGACTTGAACCCCTACGACCGCAATGGTCACCAGCCCCTCAAGCTGGCGCGTCTACCAATTCCGCCACCTCGGCGTGGCACGTCCGCACGGGCAAGCACCCGCGCGGGCGAACGGAAGTCTACCATGCGGGTAGGGGNCGTCAAGCGCGTGCCGGGCGATACGATGCGGCCCATGACCCAGCGCCGCTACCAGCGCATCCTGGGGGTGCTGCGCCACCGCCAACCCGACCTCACGATCCTGGCCGAGGAGGTCCACAAGCCGCACAACCTCAGCGCCATGCTGCGCACCGCCGACGCGGTGGGCATCGACCGGGTGCACGCCACCCACCCCACCGGCGGCGTCCCCACCTTCAGCGACACCGCGGCGAGCGCCGAGCGCTGGGTGGAGCTCGTCGTGCACCCCTCGCTCGAGGCCGCGCTGGCCGCCGTCCGCGCCCAGGGCTTGCGGGTCTACGCCGCCCACTTCGCCCCGGACGCCGTCGACTTCCGCGAGGTCGACTACACCGGGCCCACCTGCGTGGTGTTCGGCAACGAGAAGGACGGGGTGAGCGCAGCGGCGGCCGCCGCCGCCGACCGGCGCATCGTCATCCCCATGCTGGGGATGGTGCCGTCCCTGAACGTGTCGGTGGCCACCGCGGTGGTCATGTTCGAGGCGCAGCGCCAGCGCCTGGCGGCGGGCGCCTACGACGCGCCGCGCCTGACCGCCGCGGAGCGCGACGCCCGCGCCTGCCGCTGGCTGTTCCCGCGCGAGGCCGCGCGCCTGACGGCGGCCGGGTTGCCGCTGCCGGCGCTGACACCCGACGGCGAGCTGCCCGGCGAGACCCGCGACCTGCTCGCGCGGCTGCCCGGGGGTCTCATCGAGGAACTGCCCGGGGTTCCCATCGAGGAACGTCGCCCGCCTTCCTGACTCGCGGCCGGACCACGTCTACGGTAGGGCGCATGGACCGACATCGCGCTCGTCCCGACCGTCTCGCTGCCCTCCCCTGGCCTGCCGCCTTCGCGCTGCCGGCGCTGCTGCTGGTGCTGCTCACGGCCTGCAGCGCGGGCGCCCAGCGGCTGGTCGCCGTGGCGGACGGCTTCGTCCGGCCCGTCGACATCGTCGCGGCCGGCGACGGCTCCGGCCGCCTGTTCGTCGTGGAGCAGCGCGGCACCGTCGTCGCGCTCGGGTCCGACGGCGGCGCGACCCGTTGGCTCGACCTGCAGGACCGCACCCGCGCCCAGGGCGAGCGCGGCCTGCTGGGGCTGGCGTTCCACCCCCGCTTCGCGGAGAACGGGCGGCTGTTCGTGCACTTCACCGACCCGGGCGGCCGAACCACCCTCAGCGAGTTGCGGGCCGACCCCGGCGCCGAGGCCGTCGACCCCGCCAGCGAAGTCGTGCTCTTCACCCTCGACCAGCCGTACGGCAACCACAACGGCGGCCAGATCGCCTTCGGCCCCGACGGCCACCTGTACCTGGCGCTGGGCGACGGCGGCAGCGGCGGCGACCCGCTGAACGCGGGCCAGGACCTCTCGACCCCCCTCGGCGCCATCCTGCGCTTCGACGTCGACGCCGGCGGCCCGGGCGAGCTGCGCGTTCCCGCCGACAACCCCTTCGTCGGCACGGACGGCGCCCGCCCCGAGATCTGGGCGTACGGCCTGCGCAACCCGTGGCGCTTCCACTTCGACGCGCGCAGCGGCGACCTGTGGATCGCCGACGTCGGCCAGAACGCGGTCGAGGAGGTCAACCTGCAGCCCGCCGGCAGCCGCGGCGGCGAGAACTACGGCTGGCGCGTCGTCGAGGGCGACCGCTGCTTCGACCCGCCGCAGGGCTGCGACCTGGACGCCTTCGTGGCGCCGGTGATCACCTACACCCACGCGTCGGGCTGGGGGCGCTCGGTCACCGGCGGGGTGGTGCCCTACGGGGACGCCGCGCCGTCGCTGCGCGGCCGTTACCTGTTCGCCGACTTCGTCAGCGGGCGCGTCTTCGTGGCCGACGGTGACCTGGACTCCGGGTTCACGGCCGGCGAACTCCTGCGCGCCGGCTTCGGCATCGCCACCTTCGGCCTCGACGAGGCGCTCGACGCCTACCTGGCCGACTACGGCGGCGGGGTGCTGTACCGCTTCGAGGACTGAGCGGCGCGTGCCGTCCGCCGGACCCGCCGGGCGAGGTCGCGGCGGTAGCATGGTGCACGTGAACGTCGTTCCGCCCCCCTCGATCGAACCGACGGCCGCTGGCGCCGACCGCGCGCGCCAGGCGCCCCCCCGCTGGTCGATCGACTTCGAGGTGCGCGACCTGGGCCGCCTCGGCTACCTCGCGGCGTGGGACCTGCAGCGCGCCGTGCACGCCGAGGTCGCCGACGGCCTGCGCCCGCCGACGCTGCTGCTGGTCGAGCACGACCCGGTCATCACCTTCGGCCGCAAGGGCGGCCGCGAGCACCTGCTCGCCAGCGAGGACGACCTGCGCGCCCGCGGTTTCGCCCTGCACGACATCGAGCGCGGCGGCGACGTGACCTACCACGGGCCCGGCCAGCTGGTCGGCTACCCCATCTTCCCCGTCGGCCGCCGCGTGCGCGACTTCCTGCGCGGCCTCGAGGGGGCGCTGGTGCGCGTGCTGGCGCAGTACGGCATCGCCGGCGCGGGCTCGCCGGGTTACGCGGGGGTCTGGGTGGGCGAGGAGAAGGTCGTGGCCATCGGCGTGGCCATCCAGCGCCAGGTGGCCTTCCACGGCTTCGCCATGAACGTGCACACCGACCTGAGCCACTTCCAGACGATCGTCCCCTGCGGCATCGCCGACCGCGGGGTCACCAGCCTGTCGCGGCTCCTCGGCCGCCACGTGCCGCTCGAGGAGGTCAAGCCGCGGGTGATCGCCGCCTTCCGGCACGTGTTCGGCGCCGCCACGCCCGTGTCGAACGAAGAGGACGCCCAACCATGAGCGAACGCCCGCCCTCCCCCGACGCCCGCGTGGTCAAGAACGGCATCGCCCGCAAGGACGCGACGCCCGTGCCGCGGCAACCCAAGCCCAGCTGGCTCAAGGTGCAGCTGCCCAGCGGCGGCAGCTACCAGCAGGTCAAGGCGACGGTGAAGGAGCACCGCCTCTCGACCGTGTGCGAGGAGGCCATGTGCCCCAACCTCGCCGAGTGCTGGAACGCCGGCACCGCCACGATCATGCTGATGGGCTCGGTCTGCACCCGCGCGTGCCGCTTCTGCGCGGTCGACACGGGCAACCCGCGCGGGCGCCTCGATCCGGACGAGCCCCGGCTGGCGGCCGAGTCGGTGTTCCTGATGGGCCTCAAGTACGTCGTGCTCACCAGCGTCGACCGCGACGACCTGCCCGACGGCGGCGCCTCGCACTACGCCGCCTGCGTGCGGGCGATCAAGGCACGCAACCCCGAGACGGCCGTCGAGGCCCTCACGCCCGACTTCCAGGGCGTCCACGAGCACGTCAGCCTGGTGCTCGACAGCGGCGTCGAGGTCTACGCCCAGAACGTCGAGACGGTCAGGCGCCTCACCCACCCGGTGCGCGACCCGCGCGCGTCGTACGCGCAGACGCTCGACGTGCTCGCCTACGCCAAGCGCGCGCGGCCCGACGTGCTCACCAAGACCAGCCTCATGCTCGGCCTGGGCGAGACCGACGCCGAGATCACCGAGGCCATGCGCGACCTGCGCGCGATCGGCGTCGACATCGTCACCTTCGGGCAGTACCTGCGCCCCACCGCCGCCCACCTTCCCGTCGAGCGCTGGGTCACCCCCGCCGAGTTCGCCCGCTACCGGGAGGAGGGGCTCGCGATGGGCTTCCTCGAGGTGGTATCCGGACCGTTGGTGCGCAGCAGCTACCGCGCGGAGCGCGCGCTGGAGAAGAACAACGTGGGGTTGGCGCCNGCCTGAGCGGCGCGCCGCGCGGCAGCGCATCGGCGGCCTCCCTTGAACCGGCCGCCACGCGCGCCACCCGCGGTACCGACCCGGCGACCGCGCCGGGCCGCCTCAATCTGCCGCGGCCGCCGCCTCCTCCGGGAACTTCTGCTCGTACGCCGCGCGCGCGTCGAGGATCAGCTTGTGGGCCGCGTCCATGCCGTACCAGCTGCCCACGTTGGTGTGCTTGCGCTCGAGCTCCTTGTAGATCTTGAAGAAGTGCTCGATCTCGCGCAGCCGGTGGCGGGAGATGCTGTCGAGGTGCCGCAGGGCGTCGTAACGCGGGTCGTCGGCCGGGACCGCCAGGATCTTCTGGTCGCGGCCCTTCTCGTCGCTCATCTCCAGGTAGCCGAGCGGCCGCGCGCGCAGCAGCACCCCCGGGAAGGTGGGGCGGTCCATCAGCACCAAGATGTCGAGCGGGTCCTCGTCCTCGGCGTAGGTGCCGGGGATGAAGCCGTAGTCGCCGGGGTAGTGCATCGGGCTGTACAGCACCCGGTCGAGCTTGAACACGCCGCGCTCGACGTCGTACTCGTACTTGTTCGCGCTGTCGGCGGGAACCTCGACGACGGTGATCACCAGCTCCGGCATGCGTTGGCCCGGGTGCAGGTGGAACAGGTTGGTCATGGCAGTTCTCCGTTCGGCGATCTGCCGATCCAGCGCGCCAGCACCAGCGCGTGGAGCCGATCGTCGCCGCTCAGTTCGGGATGGAACACGGTGGCCACCGTGCGGCCCGCGGCCACGGCCACCGGGTCGCCATCGTACACGGCCAGGACCTCGACGCCGGCCCCGACGCGCAGCATGCGCGGGGCGCGGATGAACACCCCGCGGAAGGCGCCGTCGAGGTCCGCGACCTCCAGGTCCGCCTCGAAGGAGGCGACCTGGCGGCCGTACGCGTTGCGCGCCACCGTCAGGTCGAGGAAGCCGAGGCGCGGCTGCGCCGGGAAGCCGGCGATGTCGTTGGCCACCGCGATGGCACCGGCGCACGTCCCCCACACCCCGCCGCCGGCCGCGTGGAACTGCGGCAGCGCCCGGTCGAAGCCGTAGGTGGCCATGAGCTTCGCCATCGTCGTCGACTCGCCCCCAGGGATGACCAAGCCGTGGAGCCCTGCCAGCTGCGGTGGCTTGCGCACCTCGGTCACGGCGGCGCCGAGGCGCTCGAACGCCAGCCGGTGCTCGCGGAAGGCGCCCTGCAAGGCCAGCACACCAACGCGCGGCGCGCGCGTGGGCGTGGGATGAACGGGAGCGTGGGCAGCTGGGTCGTCGGCCGGCATCGGCGACAGACTACACGCTGGCGCCCCCGGCGCGTGCACCGCGCAGCAGCGCTCGCGCGACCACCGTCTGCACCGCCACGCCGAGGGCCGCCGGCGGCACCTTCGGGCCACCGCCGACGGAGCTCACGAAGGCCGTGTCGCCATCGTGCACGGTGTGCGAGGGGCGCGTGACGTGGGCGATGCCGACGTGCGCGGCGACCGCCAGCGCGTGGGCCTCCGCCTTCGTCAGGGGCGCGTCGGTGACGACCACCACCAGCGAGGTGCTGCCGGCGGGGACGGGCGCGAACAGCTCGGCCGCGGCCTCGGGATCGAGGCCGAGACCGCTGCCGGCCACCAACTGGCCGGTGGCAGGCTCGACCAGGTCGCCGATCGCGTTGCTGACCGCCAGCGCGCCGACGCGCGCGCCGCGCACCGTCGTCAGCGCGCTGCCGATGCCCGATGGCCGCGCGCCCTCGAAGCCGGCCAGCTTGCCGACGGTGGCGCCCGTGCCGGCGCCGACGGCGCCCTCGACGACCGGTTGGCGACCGCCTGGGCCCGCGGCCGCGGCGGCCACGGCGTACCCGGCGGCGGCGTCGGGCCGCGCCCGCGGATCGCCGACGGCCAGGTCGTACAGCACGGCGGCCGGCACGATCGGCACCGGCCCGAACGGCGTCGGGAACCCGAAGCCGTGCTCGTCGAGCCACCGCACCACGCCGCTGGCTGCGTCCAGGCCGAAGGCCGAACCACCGGCCAGCAGCAGGGCATCGACGCGGTGCATCATCTTCTCCGGCGCGAGCAGCGCGAACTCGCGCGACCCGGGCGCCGAACCGAGCGCGTGCCCCGAGGTCACGGCCCCGGGCGGCTCGAACAGCACCACGGTGCAACCGGTGCGGCCGACGGGATCGGTCCAATGCCCCACCCGCACGCCGGGCAGGTCGGTCAACGAGCCGGGCGAGCCCTCCGGCGCGGTCGCGTTCACGGCGGCGCGGGCGCTCACGGCGGCGTGCCCGCGCTCACGGAGGCGGCGGCGCCGGCCCGCCGCCCAGCACCGCGTCGAGCTCGGCCGGGTCGACGCGGACGACGTCGATGTACTCGTAGGGGGTGGCGACCGTGGCCCGCAGTCCCGTGCGGCGGTCGATCGGCAACTCGATGGTGAGGGCGTCGACCACGCCGGCCGCCGACAGGTCCGTGGTGGCGCGGAAGGCGGTCGACGTCCCGCTCGCCGTGAGGGCGCCGGTGCGCCGGTCGATGCGGTGGAACGCGATGCCCTCGGGCACGGGGAAGCCGTCGGAGTTCACCGGCCGGCCCTGCAGGGCGCCCTCGACGAAGTCGTTCCACACGTAGATCGGTTGGCGCGAACTGGTCACGTTCTCGCGCGTGCCGTCGGCGTTGACCATCGAACGCGGCAGCGGGGTGGCGTCGTCGTTTCCGATCCACACGGCGGCGGTGAGCCCGGGGGTGGCGCCCACGAACCAGATGTCGCGATCGTCGTTGGTGGTGCCGGTCTTGCCCGTGATCCAGCGNCCCGGGACCGAGGCGCGCCACGACAGCGCGATCGGGTCGCGATCGACCACGTTGCCGCGCAGCAGGTCGAGCATCAGGTAGGCGGTCTGCGGCGTCCACACCTGCTTGCTGCGCGGTTGCGCCTCGAAGAGCACGTTGCCCTCCGCGTCCTCCACCCGCGTGACCAGGTGCGGTTCGACCAGCACGCCGCCGTTGGCGAACGCCCCGAAGGCGGACGCGTGCTGCAGCGGCGTCGCCTCGAACGCACCGAGCGCCAGGGCGTAGAACGGCTGCACGTCGTAGCCGAGCTCGCGGGCACGGGCGGCGACGGCCTCCGGCGAGGCGGCCTCCAGCGTCTTGACGGCGGGGATGTTGCGGCTCTGGTTCATGTGCTCCCGCACCGTCAGGAGCCCGACGAACTGCTCGTCCCAGTTCTTCGGCTCGTAGGGCGGCTGACCACGCATGAGGAAGCTGGCGGGCTCGTCGATCAGCAGGGTGGCCTGGTGGAAGCCACCGAGCTCGATGGCGGTGGCGTAGACGATCGGCTTGAACGAGGAGCCCGGCTGCCGCCGCGCCTGGGTGGCGCGGTTGAGCTCGCCCGGGGGGGCGCCGGGCCGCGGCTTCTCGCCGACCATCGCCAGGATGGCGCCGGTCTCGGGGTCGAGCCCGACGATCGCCAACTGCGCGCCCTCGGGGAGCTCGGCGTCCAGCGCCGCGGCGTTCGCCGCCCGCTGCGCCTGCACGTCGATGGTGGTGGTGACCCGGAGGCCGCCCTGACCGAACACCACGGGGTCGCCGAAGCGGTCGAGCAGGAAGTTGCGCACGGAGAACAGCACGTCCCGCGAGAGGTCGGTGGTGATGCTCTGCTGCACGATGACCGCGTCGCCGGTGCGGACCGCCTCGACGACGCCGCCCTGGCCGTCGTAGGTCACCTGCCAGCCGCGCGGCTGGATGGGCTCGCGCCAGGCGCGCTCGGCGGCCTCGCGGCTGATCGTCCCCTGGCGGACCATGTTGTCGAGCACCAAGCGCATGCTGGCCCGGCTGCCGCGGAAGTCGTCGTGCCGCACGTTGGGGGCCGGGATGAGGCGCGCCAGGTAGAGGCCCTCGGCCAGCGTCAGCTCGCTGGGGTCCTTACCGAAGTAGGTCTGCGCCGCCGCGCGGATGCCGTAGACGTTGCCGCCCCAGAACACGACGTTCACGTAGGTCCGTAGGATCTCGCTCTTGGTGAGCCGGCGCTCGAGCTCGACGGCCAGCAGCAACTCCTTGGCCTTGCGCTCCATCGAGCGATCGGCGCGCAGGTCGAAGAGCACGGTGTTCTTCACCACCTGGGTGGTGATGGTCGAGCCGCCGCGGCCGGCGTCCCCGACGAACTCCTCGTAGAAGGCGCGGGCAACGCCGAGCGGGTCGAAGCCGTAGTGCCGGAAGAACTCCGCGTCCTCGTAGGCGATGATCGCCTGCAGCGCCGCGGGCGAGACCTCGTCGAGCGAGACCGGCATGCGGTTGGTCGACTCGCGGTCCTCCCCCACCACCGGCACGATCTGACCGATGAGCGTGCCGTCCTGGGCGAACACCTCCGAGGTGGCGGTGAACTCCAGCGTGTCGAGGACGTCGAGGTCGGGCAGGTCCTGCGCCCAGCGGAGCGCCGACGCGCCGAAGAGCGCGCCAACGCTCATCACCGCCGTCAACAGCGCAAGGAACGCGCCCTGGAGCAGCTTCCGAACCACGGCGTCAGCCTAGCAACCCAAGCGTGAGCTTCATGGGGCAGACGGCCCTGCGCCTCACCACCCGCGGGTGGCGAGCAGCTCCTCCTCGGGCAGCGTGCTCACGTTGATGCCGACCATCGCCTCGCCGAGCCCGCGGCTGACCTCGGCCAGCACGTCGGCATCCTGGAAGTGGGTCACCGCCCGCACGATCGCCTGCGCGCGGCTGAGCCACGCCTGGGCGCGCTCCTTGCCGCCGAGGTCGGGCGCCGACTTGAAGATGCCGGAGCCGACGAACACGCCGTCGAGCCCGAGCTGCATCATCATGGCGGCGTCCGCCGGCGTCGCCACGCCACCGGCGGCGAAGTTCACCACCGGCAGCTTGCCGTTCTCGTGGACGTAGACCACCAGGTCGTAGGGTGCGCCGATCTCCTTGGCGTAGCTCATGAGCTCGTCACGCCGCAGCGCCTGGATCAGGCGGATGCTGCCCAGGACCGAGCGGGCGTGCCGCACGGCCTCGACCACGTCGCCGGTGCCGGCCTCGCCCTTGGTGCGGATCATCGCGGCGCCCTCGCCGATGCGGCGCAACGCCTCGCCGATGTCGGTGGCACCGCAGACGAACGGCACCGTGAACTGGTGCTTGTCGATGTGGTGGCTCTCGTCGGCCGGCGTCAGCACCTCGGACTCGTCGACGAAGTCGACGCCCAGCGCCTGCAGGATCTGCGCCTCGACGAAGTGGCCGATGCGCGCCTTGGCCATCACCGGGATGGACACCTCGTCCAGGATCGCCTGGATGGTGTCGGGATCGCTCATGCGGGCCACGCCACCCTGCGCCCGGATGTCGGCGGGCACGCGCTCGAGCGCCATCACGGCGGTCGCGCCGGCGTCCTCGGCGATGCGCGCCTGCTCGCGGTCGACGACGTCCATGATGACGCCGCCCTTGAACATCTCGGCGAAGCCGGTCTTGACCTTGGTGGAACCGATGCGCTTGCCGTTCGGCTCTGGGTTCGTGTGCGACATGGCGATCCGTCCTCCTGGCCTCAGGGGGCCGCGCGGTCGGCGCGTCGACCCCGGAACGCCGACACCGCGGCGGTGCGGGGGCCCCTCGTACCCTCATCGTGGCACACCGGGGACCTCGAAACCGGTAGCTGGACGCCGAACCGGGGCGTCGGCGGCGGGCGACCGCGGCGCGCAGGACCACCCGCCCGTCGAACGCGCTGGGGTGGACCCTCAGGCGGCCCGGGTGAACGCGGCGAAGCGCTCGAGCAGATCGAGCCCGGCGCCCGCGTCCAGCAGCTCTTGGGCCCGCGCCACGCCGGCGGGCAGGTCGGGCGACACCTCGGCGAGGTAGAGCGCGGCGCCGGCGTTGAGGGCGACCACGTCGCGCCGGGCATCGGGCCCCGCACCCGGCCCGCGGGCGGCCAGCACCTCGCGCGTCACCCGGGCGTTCTCCTCGGCGTCGCCCCCGAGGATGGCCTCGCGCGGCGCGGGGGCCACACCCAACGCCTCGGGCGTCACCTCGTAGGTCTCGATGCGGCCGTCCGCATGCAGCTCGGACACGCGCGAGGGGCCCGAGAGCGCCAGGTCGTCGAGGCCGTCGCCGTGCACCACCAGGGCACGGCGGAGGCCCAGACCCCGCAGGACCTCGGTGATCGGCTCGGTCCACGCGGGGTCGTACACGCCGAGCAGCTGGTGGGTGGCGCCCGCCGGGTTGGTGAGCGGCCCCAGGTTGTTGAAGATCGTGCGCGCCTGCAGGTCGGCGCGGATGGGCGCCACGAAGCGCATCGCCGGGTGGTGCACGCGGGCGAACACGAACGCCATCCCGACCTCCTCGATCGCCTGCGCCAGCCGCTCCGGCGCGAGGTCGAGGCGCACCCCGAGGGCCTCCAGCACGTCGGCCGAGCCGGAGCGCTTGGTCACGCCGCGGTTGCCGTGCTTGGCGATGCGGGCGCCGCCGGCGGCGGCGACGAAGGTGGCGGTGGTGCTGACGTTCATGGTCGACACACCGGTGCCGCCGGTGCCGCAGGTGTCGAGCAGCGGGCCGTCCACCGTGACGGGCACGTGCACCGCCCGCTCGCGCATGGCGAGCGCGAAGCCGACGATCTCGTCGACCGTCTCACCGCGCGTGCGCAGGGCCGCCAGCAGCGCCGCCGCCTGCATCTGCGACAGCTCGCCGTCCATCAGCCGCCCCATCACGCCGCGCGCCTCCTCGGTGCTGAGGCGCTCGCCGTCGAACACGCGGGCGAGCAGGGGTCCGATGGCGGGCGGCAGCTGGGTCATCGCGGGTCCTCCGGGCGCGCGGTGGGATCGGTGGCGGGCCGCCGGCCGGCGAGGGCGCCCTCCAGGTAGGCGCGCTCGAACGCCCACCGGCGCGGCGCGAGGCCCGACCCTACCCCACGCCAGGGCCCGGCGAACAGCGCCCGCTTGGCGGCGAGCTGCAGCGGGTGGACCCCGAGCGGCCACGCCGCGGCCGGGTAGTGCTGCGCGATCACGGCGGCGTTGAACCCGGCGTCCGCCGCCTTGAGCGGGTCGCCAGCGGCCGCCGGCATCGGCCCGTGGTGCACCACCCAGGCGTCGGGCGCATCGGCGAACGACACCCCGTCGGCCTGCAGCGCGAGGGCCACCACCGTGTCCTCGCCGCCGTACGGCCGCGGCAGCGGCAGCAACCGGTCGGCGACCCGCGCCCACGCCGCACGTGCGAACAGCGCGTTGACGCCGGTGAACTGCGCGGGGCCCGCACGCCGTGGCCGCCAACGCACGACGCGTCCCCCCTCGAGGAAGCGGACCGACCCGATGGTGACACCCGGCCGGCGCGCTTGCACCGCCAGGTGCGCCGCCAGCGCGTCGTCGTCGGGCACGGCGTCGTCGTCGGACCACCACAGCCAGCGGCCGCGGGCCTCCGAGGCCGCCCAGGCGCGGGCGTGCGCCGCGGTGAGGCGCCGCTCGCTGCGCAGCACCCGCAGCGCGAACGGCCACGGCTCCGCGCCGACCGCCTCGCCGACCCCTTCGGGGCAGGCGTTGTCGACCAGCACGACCTCGATCCGCTGAGGTCCGGTCGTCTGCCGTGACAGCGCCTCCAGCTTGCGGCGCACCAGCGCACGACGGCCGAAGGTGGGCGTGACGACGCTCACCTCGGGCGCGGAAGGGCGCCTCATGCTCGGGGCCCGCGCACCAACCCCAGGAAGTGCGCCAGCATCTCGTGCCCGTGCTCGGTGAGCACGCTCTCCGGGTGGAACTGCACGCCCCAGGTGGGGTGCTCGGCATGGCGCAGGCCCATGATGGTGCGCTGCCCGGCCTCGTCGACCCAGGCGTTGACGCGCAGATCGGGCGGCGGATCGACCACCACCAGCGAGTGGTAGCGGGTGCAGGTGAGCCCGTCCGGGAGCTCGGCGAACACGCCGCTGCCGTCGTGGCGCACGGCGCTGGTCTTGCCGTGCATGATCACCGGGGCCCGCACCACGCGGCCGCCGAACGCCTGGCCGATCGCCTGGTGACCCAGGCACACGCCGAGGATCGGCACGCGGCCGCTGAGGCGCTGGATCAGCGGCACCGAGCGCCCCGCCTCGCTGGGCGTGCACGGCCCCGGCGACACCACGACCGCGTCGGGCGCCAGCGCGTCGAGCCGGTCCCAGTCGAAGGCGTCGTTGCGCCACACGGTGACCTCGGCGCCGAGCTCGAGCAGGTACTGCACCAGGTTGTAGGTGAACGAGTCGTAGTTGTCGACCATCAGGACCCGGGTCACGCCAGGCCCTCCGCGGCGACCTCCACCGCCCGCCGCAGGGCGGCGAGCTTGTTGAGCGACTCCTGGTACTCGAGCTCCGGGTCGCTGTCGGCGACCACCCCGCCGCCGGCCTGCAGGTGCAGGCGACCGCCGGCGACCACCATGGTGCGGAGGGTGAGGGCCATGTCCATGTCGCCGCTCACGGCCAGGTAGCCGAAGGCGCCGGCGTAGGGGCCGCGCCGCACCGGTTCGAGCTCGTCGATGATCTCCATCGCCCGCACCTTGGGGGCGCCCGAGGCGGTGCCCATGGGCAGCGTGGCGGCCAGCGCGTCGAGCGCCGTGCGGCCGTCGGCGAGCTCGCCCTCGACCCGCGAGACGATGTGCATGACGTGCGAGTAGCGCTCGATGCTCATGAGGTCGGTGACCCGCACGCTGCCCGCGCGGCAGACGCGGCCGAGGTCGTTGCGCCCGAGGTCCACCAGCATCACGTGCTCCGCCCGCTCCTTGGGGTCGGCCAACAGCTCCTCGGCCAACGCGGTGTCCTCTTCGGGGGTCGCGCCGCGTCGCCGGGTGCCGGCGATGGGGCGCGTCTCCACCCGCCGGCCCGCGGCCCGAACCAGGCTCTCGGGGCTGCTGGCGACCAGCGTCGCGGGCCCCAGGTCGAGGTACCCCAGGTAGGGGCTGGGGTTGATGGTGCGCAGCGCGCGGTAGACGGCGAAAGGGTGCACGCCCAGGTCGGCCGACAGGCGCTGGCTGGGGACGACCTGGAACACGTCGCCGGCCTTGACGTACTCGACCGCCCGCGCCACGGCCGCCTTGAAGCCGTCCGCCGTGAAGTTGGCGCTGAACGTCACCTGGCGTCCCGCGCGGTCGCCGGGAACGCCGGGCAGCGGCCCCCGCAGGCGCCCGTAGGTGGCGTCGACCAGCGCCTGCGCCCGCGCGCGGTCGTCGGCATCGCCGGCCACCGCGGGCGCCACCACGTACGCCTTGCGCCGCAGGTGGTCGAAGACGACCAGCACCTCGGGCTCCACGAAGCACAGGTCGGGGATGCCCAACTCGTCCGGGTTGGCGTCCGGCAGGCGCTCGTACAGCCGCACCAGGTCGTAGCTGGCGTAACCGACGACGCCGCTCCAGAAGGCGGGCAGGTCGGGGTGCGCCACCGCCGGCCGCACGGTTCGCTCCCACAGCAGGCGCAGCGGGTCGCGGGTGGTCAGCGTCTCCGCGTGCCCGCCCTCGGTGACGGTCAGGCGCTCGCCGCGCGCCTCGAAGCGCCGGCGCGCGCCGGTGCCGATGAACGAGTAACGCGCCACCCGCTCGCCCTGCTCGACCGACTCCAGCAGGAACGACGGCGGCCCCGCCACCTTGAGGTAGGCGGTGAGCGGCGTCTCGAGGTCGGCCAGGACCTCGCGGAAGACGGGCTCGAGCGGCGCGCTGGTCAACCCGCGGTGCCCTTCGCGGACGCGTCGCCCTCCGTGGCGGCGCCCGTGGCTCCCCCACCGGTCGTCGCCCCACCCGCGCCCTGCCCGGGGCTCGCGGTGAGGTCGGCGGCGGCGTCACGCTGGTCGGCATACCCAGGCGGCAGGAACATGCCGATGGCGTGGAAGCCGGCGTCGACGTAGAGCGTCTCCCCCGTCACACCGCTGCCCAGCTGCGGCACCAGCAGCGCGAAGGCGACGCGACCGACCTCCTCCGAGGTGATGTTGCGGCGCATCATCGAGGCGCGCCCGCCCTCGGAGAACATGTCGCCGAAGCCGGCGATCGAGCGCGCGGCGACGGTCCGCACCGGGCCCGCGGAGATCGCGTTGACACGCACGTTGCGGGGCCCGAGGTCGTAGGCGAGGTAGCGCACCGACGCCTCGAGCGCGGCCTTCGCGACGCCCATCATGTTGTAGTGCGGCACCACCCGCTCGGCCGCGAGGTACGACAGCGTCACGATCGAGCCGCCGTCCGGCATGAGCCGCGCCGCGCGACGCGTCACGGCCACCAGGGAGTAGGCGGAGACATCCATGGCGATGCGCCAATCCTCGCGCGACACCTCGTGGAACGGACGCTCGAAGGTGACCGCAGGCGCGAAGGCCAGCGCGTGCACCACGAAGTCGAGGCGCCCGTGCTCGGCCTCGATGGC
>SL_3KL_010_SEDDRAFT_10002229_pt1 | contig 17755 bp, 17 predicted proteins | sample SodLakKL_010_SED_2_FD_10381 | JGI IMG/M metagenome (IMG submission 10381) | reverse complement strand
TGCGATCCGGCCACCCTGGCCCGCGATACCAAGCGCATCCTCGAGAACGGCTACCACCTGGAATCGATCACCCCCTTTGACATGTTCCCCCACACCGGGCATGTGGAAAGTATCACCTTGCTTTCAAGAGTTGATAGGTAGTTGGAGTGAAGAACTTAATATCAAGGACAATTCTGATCGTAAGATTATGATCGGATAAGGGTCGTTGTGCGAGGATAAAGGAAAGGTTGTCTGTTGGCTTTGGTTCTGAGAGACAATGTTAATACAATAGGAAATTACACCCACTAATTCCTTAAAAAGGCATGTGTTAAATGGCTGAGTATAAAAAAGTCAAATACTATTACGATGGCGAACTGGCCGAGGATTTGGCAGAAAAAATCCAGCCGCATTATCCAGCCTTTGATAAAACAATGTTTATCAATATGATTGCGTACAATGTTGAAGATTTAGAACTTAAAGCAAGAGTTAATGTGTTTGCGGATGCCCTGCATACCTGTTTACCTGAGAATTTTCCCCAAGCAGCTTCCATTCTTCACAAAATTCTCGGTCCCGAGAACCCCAATGAAACCGGTATGTTTACCGAAGGTTACTGGCTGATGCCCGTGGCCTATTTTGTTGAGAAATACGGCCTACAACATTTTGACGAATCTGTTGCATTGATCTATGAAATCACCAAACGGCATACCGGCGAATTTGCCGTCAGACCCTTTATCCAGCAATACCAGGCGGACATGCTAGCCGTCATGAAATCATGGTCGCAAGATGAAAACTTTCACGTGCGCCGGCTGTCCTGCGAAGGCGTCAGACCCCGATTGCCCTGGGCGAAAAAGCTGGATATGTTTATCGATTCACCAGAGCTAATCCTGCCGATATTGGAAAACCTTAAAGAAGATGAGTCCCGCTTCGTGCAAAAATCAGTCGCCAATTGTTTGAACGATATCTTGAAGGACAATTACACGACAGCCATGGATGTGCTAAGAAGGTGGAGTCAATCCAATAATAAAAACACCCACTGGATCGTCAAACATGCCCTCAGAAACGAGCTGAAGAAGCAAAACCCTGCAGCTGAGGCCATCATAAAAAAACTGATCGATAGCTGAACTGCATAGATCAAAAAGCCATCCCTTTGCAAATTGGAAATTTAATCTAGCTAAGATACAATTAAACACAGTTGTAACGAGCTTTACTTGAAAGTGTTTAATTAAATATTGATTAACTGAATCGAGTTTTTTGGATTTCTATTTATATCCAGTGGTTGATGCCCGGTCATCACCCATAAACCCATTAGGAACACAATAAGGAGTGTGAAAAATGATAGGTGTCGAAATTGATCTGGTCGTCACGGATTGCTTAAGTGCTTTAACGCTATATGAAAAGATCTTCGACATTGAGCGTGTTGAAGTCACTGAGTTTTCCATAGGAGAGAATGAGGTCATTTTTTCATTGTACGGCACCAGGTTCCACATGCTGGATGAAAACCCCGAGTTTTCTCTCATCGCTCCCAAGCCAGATGATCCAAAACCGATCTGGTTTAACATCATGGTACCGGATATCACCAGCACATTGACCAAAGCGATCAGTGAGGGTTGTACCGAGATCCAGCCTGTGACAGAATTGCCTGATTACGGCGTTTCCAATGCGATCTTCATGTGCCCATCCGGTCATGTATGGATGCTGCACCAGGTGCACAGGGAAGTGAGCTTCGAAGAACGAACGAAACTTTGGGAAGACCGGGAAGAATAACGTGCAGTACGAAGTTAATACAGTACAGGAATATATCGCAGCGTTGCCAGAAAATCGTAAGCCCGTCATCGAAAAGCTGCGAGAAGTGATCGTGGCAAACTTGCCGGATGGATTTGCTGAACAAATTGCCTACGGGATGATCAGTTACGTGGTGCCGTTGTCACGGTATCCCCAGGGTTATCATGTAAAAAAAGGCGAACCCCTCCCCTTTCTTTCGCTGGCCTCTCAAAAGAATCATGTTGCACTCTATCACCTGGGTCTGTATCAAAACAAGGATCTGGAAGCCTGGTTTGCCAATGCGTACGCCCAGTGTGTACCCACCAAGCTTGATATGGGTAAAAGCTGCATCAGGTTTAAGAACCCAGATCATATCCCCTACGAACTGATCGCTGAACTGTGTCAGAAGATCACCGTTGACGACTACATCCAATCCTATGAACAAGCAATCAATCGAAGCTGAAGGCTGACATTCATGAAAGAAATGATCGAATTTACAACAGAGATCAAGAAAGTGCCTGATATGGATGCGGCCTACGTCGAAATGCCCTTTGATGTGAGAGAGACCTTTGGAAGGGGCAGAGTCAAAGTGCATGCCACATTCGACGGCGAGCCCTATGACGGCAGCATTGTCAACATGGGCGTCAAACACGATGATGGCACCATTTGCTACATCCTCGGTCTCCGCAAGGATATCCGTGCCAAAATCGGCAAACAACCAGGAGACACCGTACGGGTTACAATCCAGCCAAGCCTGGACTGATCCAGCCCTGGTTAATGGAATATCAGATTAGAATATGTCTCAGGAAAACATCCTTGCTATCTAGATAATGAATTTGCAGGATCAACAATGAACAAAAACGACGAAAACCTGATTGCGCCGTGCGGAATGAACTGCAGCCTGTGCATCAGCTACCAGGCCATGCAATGCGACCTAAATAAGCAGGGTTTTAACCGCAAATATTGTCCTGGCTGTATCCCCAGGGGGGAGAACTGTCTGCACATGGGTGATCAATGCGAGCAGCTGGCAAAAGGACTCGTCTGCTTCTGTTTCGAATGCCAGGACTTCCCCTGTAAGCGGTTGAAGTCTCTGGATAAGCGTTATCGCACCAAGTACCACATGAGCATGATCGAAAACCTGGCCTTTATCCAGGAAAATGGGATGGAAACATTTTTACACAAGGAAGGTGCACAGTGGAAATGTCCTGATTGCGGCGCGATGATTTGTTGTCATAACGGGCTGTGCTTACAATGTGACCTGGAAGTCCTGCGCCAAAATCGAACATACCGCTGGAACGAAGGTTAATTCTAATTGGCTCATGTGTGGGAAATATTCGGCTTGACGATGGATGGAAATTTTGTTATCAGTTTCCAATTTGATCATTTCTTACCCAACAATTAGAGCTTCATTTTCATTCAGGAAATCGCTTGGATTTTTATGACGACAAAAGAAACCATTAATCAGCAATTCACCGAACTACTTCAACAAAAACTACCAAACAAACATGGGACACTGGCGGTCGCTGGTTGGTTTTTTAAGGACCAAGATGATATTGTCTCATTCGGTGACTTCGGCAGCCACTCACCCGGATCGACCAGCTTCCAGATCGGCTCGGTGACCAAGCTCTTTACCGCAACCCTAGCTGCCCTTCTGGCGCAAGATCACCGAATTGACATCAAAGCGCCAGTTGGAGATTACCTTGAACTCGATCCTGGCAGCACAGTAAAAGACGTGGTAGTTGAAGATTTGCTCACCCATCATGCCGGTTTACCCTCCGCCCCAAAGACGCTGCTCAGAAAATATGACCACAATAACCCCTATCAACACATCAACCGGGAAAGGTTGATGGATTACACAAACGCCCACAAAAAGCGCATCAAAGCCAACAGCGGCTTTCAGTACTCGAATTTAGGTTTCAGCATCGTTGGACTGGTTCTGGAAGCCATCACCGGCAAAACCTATCAAGCCCTTATTAAAGATGAAATTTGCCAGCCTCTGGGCATCAAGGATTTATGGATAACCCAGCCGAAGGACGACATCCACCTCGCGCCGGGTGCCATGAAAAGGAAGAAAGCAACACCCCGCTGGGAATTAAACGCCATCGCCCCAGCCGGCGGGATTGATGCCCATATTATGGACATGCTGAAATATGCCAGGGGGAACATCCCGGGGCATCCGTTTTATCCCAGACGCGAAATCGCACATCAAACCCGACGGTCTATATCAAAACAGTTATCAATTGGCCTGGGGTGGCTCATCACCAGTCATAAGGGCCTTGGAACGCTGCATTCCCACACAGGCGCCACCGGCGGCTTCAACAGCTTCCTGGGCATTCACCCTGCAGGCAAATTTGGCGTGGTTGTACTGACCAACTGCAGGCTGTCTTTTTTGCAGGAACTGGGTTTGAAAATGGACGCTGCCTCTGGCATCGGTTTTGAGGGATTGAAATTCATGGTAAAGGAATTCCAAACTTCAAAGATGCTTGCCTGATATCTTCAGAAATTCACAATAAACACAGACAATTAGGGTTTTTTCACTGTCCAATCAGATGCTGAAAAACCATTGTTACAATTTCATTCACCTTGAACAATCTTAAAGACAGCATGCGATAGGAATTAATATCAAATGGCAATTTAATAGAAATTAGGCAGATTGGATTTTTCACCAACTTATAGGTTCTAATAGTTCAAATCAATCGAAAAATTCTCTTTTTGGTCGTTGTTACAAATCGTTCCAAATCATTAGACCAGTAACATTGTTGAAATCTTGCCTGCTATGAATTCAATCGTTTTGGTGGGCTATAATGAATGAGAAATGAAAACCAGGACATCAGAGTATAATGCTAAGGTGATTGGATCATATGCGTATGAACTGCTCTCTGGAGAAAAAAAGGCGCATGTGTTCAGTCAAATCTCCAAAGGATTTTTCGTTCAACTATCCAATGTAAAATTGGTTTTTTTCTCCTATGAACCCTACCGAGGACCATTAACAATTAATGTATCTCTCTTGGAGGGAAGCTTACCCGTCCTGTCTCAGGAAGAGCCATTGATCATCTCTCATGATAAACTCTGGTTTCCTGCAGAAGAATTATCCATACATTTAGGTTCTGCAGATATTTGGTATACCCCACAATCAAAAGGTGTACCTCTACCCATTGAGAAAAGAAAGTCTTTGATCCGCGAGCTGGCCTCAGCAGCTATCCAACAAATTGATCCAGACAATACCAGTTTGATCTATCCTGAGTTATTTGATTTTGCAGATATCGATGCAAATGGCGTAAATCAATATCCAGAGATTTCTGTTGAAATTGAAAACATAAGAAGTTTTCTGAAAATGCGAGATGTGTCATCTATGTTGCGCGACCTTAAATCATTTCTTGGCAAAGGGAGCGGACTGACGCCATCAGGCGACGACTTTGTTTTAGGGCTTATCTTAGCATTAAATCGATGGGAGTCTAAAATAACTCCAGGCGTAGATCAGCCAGCCATAAATAAAGCGATAACTAAAGCCGCATATCAAGCCACAACCTCCCTCAGCGCAAATTTAATAGAGTGTGCTTGTTTAGGTCTTGCTGATGAAAGGCTGATATCAGCTGTTGATTTTCTTGCTGTTGGCGATCAATCCCTATCCAAAGTTCTAAGCGGCTTACGCAGCTGGGGGAACTCATCAGGTATTGATGCACTTGTCGGCATGATGACCGCCATGTCAGCCGGGTAATATTAATCGGTAAGCTTTGGGAAATCGACGAAGGCTTACTGGTTGAAACGGCAGCAATGATAGCATTTCACCGGATGCTCAAAGCAGCGCATCCAACAGGTCGATCATTTCCTGGTCTCCATCGGCAGGGGGTGACCAATCCACTTGAAGAACCTCAACAGATTGTTTTTCCAAACTCTCAGAAAACTTTATCAATCCCAAATTAATTACAACAAGCGGGTTGCTCAATAATTCTTCAAAATTCTCACTCATTATTGATCTCTTTCTTTGGAAACAAGATTAGCACAAAATCGTGCCGCCTTTGCATTGCTGGTAAAGACAATCACACCCTGGTCTTCGAGCAGCTGGATCTGTAAATCCATATCTTGCGGATCAAGCTCAGTGCCGCACACTGAAGCAACAAAGGTAAGGTGAGCATTGCGAGCATGGGCATTTCGTTTGGCCTGCTCAATAGCATCGATCAGTTCGCCAACCGGATCTGGTGATGCATTGTAACCAAGAATGAAATCCAAAAAAATGACAGCAACTTGAGGGTCAAGGCTCTCAGTTTTAATGCGTTGTTTCCGCAAAAAACCATCAATCATTGGATGGGGTTTCCCAACGGTAAAATATTCACTGCCCATATCAACGATGGAGTGAGAAAAACTGTTTTCAGGATCTGCAAGCTTATATTCAGGCGCCAGTGGGGAATCAGAGTATACGGCTATGCCTTCATCTTTGAGGATCTGCTGGGATTGATAGCAAAATGTCCCACCGGCAAAGATACCTCGCAGGTATTTTTGTTTTTTATCCCATTTTCCCTTTTCCTGCTCGATCCTGTCCTTTTCTTCTAGTGTTAAACTGAGGACACTCACAGGTAAGGTATTTTGATCTGTGTATTTAAGGGCAGCAATAACAGCATCATCAATTGTTCGGGTGTATACAAGATTCGTGTGTCCAGGTGGTAACTCCTTTGCACCTAGAAAACAACAAACGATTGGTTTCTTACAAGCCTTGAATTTGTTCTCAAATTTTTCCAGCATTTTTGGGCCAACTGGCTTGGAAACAAATGCAATCACCTCTGTGGCTTGATTCGCTTCTAAGGCAATCAGAGTGGTAAACGCCGTCAGACCACCGATTTTATCCGACACATCATTTGTGCCGATACCGATGGCATGCGAAATACCTGAACCCGCGTGATGAATCTGGCTGGTGAACTCCTGTAATCCCGTCCCAGAAGCACCGATAGCTCCAATGGAACCCTGCCGGACAACATTCGTAAACCCTAACCCGGTTCCTCCGATCAGACTGGTACCACAATCAGGACCCATCACAAGTAAATTATTCTCAACAGCTTTCTGTTTTAATGCTAACTCATCCTCGAGTGACACATTGCTGCTGAAAATGAACGCATGCAATCCGGCATCAAGCGCTTTATGGGCTTCACGAGCTGCATACTCACCAGGAATTGAAATGGATACAATGTTTGCCTGCGGTTGTTGAGCCAATGCATCTTCAAGCGTAGGGACACTATTTCGTCTTTCCTTGCCTTCTGGAGCAATGAAAGCGTGGTCCACATTTGCAAGTACATCTTCAACAATTTGATCCGTTTCAGCCATAACCGCAACAACCAGGTCGTTCGGTTGCGCAGCGTCTAATTCAGGACACGCGATATCAAACCCTTGTAAGAGTTCTTTGTTCTTCTCACTAGCCATTAACACTGCTGTTTTACGGACACCATCAATTGATGACAAGCGGCTATTGACACCCATTAAGAACACCGAATCATAGTACTGGTTTCTTTTAACAATAAACCCAGAAGCCATATTATCTCCCATTGTATTTGTTTCCAAAAGCGATTAAAGCCTGCTTGAAACAATCCATTGGCGCACGAACCAGACCAGCTCCGATAATCGGATGTCCAGGATCTTTGTGGGCCATTCCCGTATCAATGATGGGTGAAATATTTGTTTGAACAACCTTGCGAATATCAATTCCCATTGAAGCACCAACAAATCCTAATGCTGGCATCAGATAGGTTGGATGAACAGCCGTCGTGATTTTTCTCATTTCACGAGTATATGCAATCGCCTCATCTGGTGTCCCACCGACAAGGCTTAATATGCCTGGTGCACCGCCAATTACAAAACCACCCCATCCTACCGTTTCAGTAATAGCTGAATCACCCATATCAAGACCTGCGTCATCGTCATTATAACCAGTTAGGAACAAGCCCTTTATTTTCGGTGCTGGAGCAGTAAACCACATGTCTTCTAAGCCACTTACTCGAATGCCAAATTCTGTGCCATTACGCGCCATAGCTGTAACAATTGTGCTGTACTCAATGCCATGGGCCGCATCGCTAATCGCCTTACCAGAAGCCATTGCCAGGCCAAGAAAGATTAAATGGTGATTTGTAATGTAATACAGCGTTGGTAAAACTGCATCTTTAGGCAAATCAGCCAAAGCTAAACCCACCGCCATTTTATTCGCGAACAGACTTGAGGCAGCATGATGTCGGTTATGAACTTCATCACCCATTTGTAACGCCTGGATGATGATCGGTTTTAATTCCAATCCACCCAGTTTTTCAAGCGCGATTGTTAGCGTTGGTGCCCAAACATCTCTCCATTTACGAAGACCGTCCAATGCCTCATCACTGTAATCCCCAAACTGCTGCCGACCTTCGACCTGACGAGTGAAAGCCCGATTTCCAAATGCCTTGTTTTCTACCACCCAAACCGGTGCTGAAACCGTTATAGTACCAGCCATTGGGCCAACTGCCTGATGATGATGGTTTGGTGCTAATTTAATATCACCATTTTCCAACAGTTTCCTGGCTTCTTCAGCAGTATTTGCCCACTCCTCGTACAAAACCATACCGATTACTGCACCTTGCATGGCGCCACACATTCGATCCCATTCAATCGGTGGACCTGCATGTAGTACCATCCTGTCTTCCAGCCCTGGAATAACTTCACCCGCAGGCGCAATATCAACCAGAACAGGATCCCCCTGTATTAGGCGGTTTGTTGTATCTTCATTAGCAATTTCGATTTTCCTTTTTATATCCATCCATCAACCTTTCCATCGCCTTATACAGATAAACTGGGATTTTTGAGGGTTCACCCAGTTTGGCGAACCCTCATCATTAGCAAATCATCAACTATTGTGGGCTGCCAATCACACCCTGAACGTACCAGTCAACTGAACCCATCATTGCCACTGGCAGCTCTTCGCCTTCTGCAACTCTTTCAGTACCTTCTTGATCAAAAATTGGTCCTGCAAAAACAGTTAATTCACCATCCACAATGGCATCTTTGACCTCAAGAACCTGGTCCTGTACTTCTTGGGGGACATTGGGGCCAAACGGTGCCATAGCCATACATCCAGCGCCAATACCGCAGCGTAGGAATATTGGCTCCCAAGTGCCGTCAATAACATTGGATGTTAACCAGGTTAATGTTCCACCCAACGTATGCCCGATGCCGGAGATCCAGTATTCTGGAGCATAATCCTGGGCAGCCAGGTTCTGAAAACCAATTGAGTACGCGCCTCGGGATTCGGCGGTTGAGATAACCGTCGCAGGCGAATCCACATGCATTGTGATAACGTCTACACCCTGGTTGATAAGTGAGTTTGTCGCATCCGCTTCTTTTGCACTGTCACCCCAATCAAAGGTAAAGGCTACGATCGTTTCAACACTCTCATTTACTGACTGGGCACCTAAAGTGAATGAGTTAATAAAGGTGTTTGTCCAACCAAGTGGGAAAGCGCCAACGAATCCAAGCTTATTGGTCTCAGTCATCAAACCAGCAGCGACACCCATCATATACCAAGTGTCTGGAGGTTCAGTAAAGAAATTGCCAAAGTTATCACGCAGCTCCCAACCACCAGCATGTTGAAAGATCACATCTGGATTCTGTTCTGCTAATTCAATTGCAGGATATTGATGGTTAAAGGCGGTCGCAATAATCATCCCCGCACCTTGCTGGATCATATTGACCATCGTTGAAGTTGCACCCGCTTCTTCCGGTACATTTTCAGCAACAATGATCTCAACACACGGGATGTTCTCTTTGATGGTCATGACACTTTCATGCATCGCCTGGTTGTACCCAGCATCAGTGATGGGACCGCCATGCAAAGCACCAATGATCAAACAGGGTCCTTCATCCTCCTCGACAGGTTCTTCAACAACGACCTCTTCTTCCTCAGGCTCTTCCACAACCGGTTCTTCCACCGGTTCTTCAACATCCGGTTCCTCTACAACGGGCTCTTCCACAACCGGTTCTTCCACAACAGGTTCTTCCACAGCGGGTTGACATGCTGTCACAAGAAGCGCACTGGTGATTAGTATCGCTAAAATCAAGAAAATTTTCGATTTCATATTCAACTCCTTTTTTATTAAGTGATTTCAATATCTGTACTGGCGAAATATGTTATCCTTCGATAGAAACCTCCTTGACTATTCCAGAGATGTTTTACTGTTGACCTCCCTGATAAACCCTTCCTAAACTTGCTGGTGCAGCATGTTTGCGGGTGCCACCCCAAATGATCAAAACCAACAATGTGATCAAGTATGGAATAGTATCGAGTAAAAATGGTGATACTCTTACACCACTTGATTGCAGCATTAACTGAAAAGCTACTGCTCCACTAAACAAAAGTGCACCTCCAATCGCACGCAATGGGTGCCATTTAGAGAAAATTACCAATGCTACAGCAATGAACCCTCTTCCACCTGTCATGAATTGAGACCAGTTCATGGTATATGCAATAGACAGGTGTGCTGCTCCTAATCCAGCTAACATACCGCCAATGCCGAGTGCCTGATATTTGATCCAGAATGGATTCCGCCCGGAAGCAAAAGCCGTGTCAGCATTTTCTCCGACAGCTCTTAACCCAAGTCCCCATCGTGTACGGAAAAGTAACCACCAAATTAATACTGCAACAGGAATAACCAGGTAAATCAAGAAATCAAACCTGAATAATGATGCGAATAAAAGCGGTAAATTGGCGGTGCCTGGAAAAGGAATGCGAGGCAATGGAGTGATTCGAACACCAACATAATCCCTACCGATCAATGCACTTAACCCAAAACCAAAAAACATCGTGGCTAATCCACTGGCTAACTGGTTTGCCTTCCGTGTAACAACCAGAAAACCAATGATCATGTTGGTCAAACCTCCTACAATCATTGCCACCAGGATACCAATATAAGGATTTCCCGTTTCAACCGCAACACGATAACCTGTTGCTGCACTGATCAGCATAATGCCTTCCAGTCCTAAGTTGACAATACCTGCCCGCTGGTGAAGGGTTTCTCCGAGTGTCGTGTACAACAGAGATGTACCAGAAAATATTGCGCTTGAAAGAACACCGAGGATGGCTAATAGACTCATGCTACCTTCCTTTGTAAGAAAACTGGTTTTGCAAGAACGATGAATAAAGTAAATGCAAGCAAAATATTGATCACTGCAAAGGGCAAACCAACAGTTAATTGCAGATAATTGCCGCCTGTCATGATGACGGAAATCACAAATGATGTAATAAAGATAGCAAGTGGATCACCAAATGACATCCAGCTAATCAAAAAGCCCATAAAGCCCACTCCCCGTGAAAATCCTGCCATGAGAACACCAAAAAATCCCGAGACTTGGGCCATTCCAGCCAAACCAGCAATGGCACCGCCAGCACACATGATGATGATCCAGTAACGATTGATGGGAATACCATTACGTTTTGCAGCTTGAGCATTACCCAAAATGGCTTTCATTTCCATACCCCAGCGTGTGTATTTCAATAGCAGCCAGAAAAGGATCAAAAGGGCTAAAGCAATAAAAAAGCTCAGGTCAATCCGAGAATTGAAGAACCTGGGCAATCGAGCGGCTGGGACAAACATCGCAGTTTTGTTGGTATCCATGGGTGAATGCCAATAACCGTACACAAAAAAGGCCACGATCATAGGCGCAACAGAATTAAGTAAAAGTGTCGTTATGGTTTCATTCACCAGGCCAAGAGATTTTAACAAACCCGGAATAAATGCCCACACTGCACCCCCTAGCATTCCAAGCAAGATCATGATTGGGAGCAACACCCATCCAGGCAGGTGACTGAAAGTAAGCGCTCCCCATGTCGCAAAGCAGGCTCCCATGTAAAGCTGCCCTTCGCCTCCAACATTGATTAAGCCAACCCGTGTTGGCAAGGCAACTGCTAAAGCCGTTAATAGCACAGGAGTCATCGAAACAATTACCTCAGTAAACCCATATCGACTACCTAGGGTATAGCTGAAAATATCTTGATAGGATTTTATTGGATCGCTACCTGAGATCAACAAAATGAGCCCAAACAGGATGAGCACGATCAATACCATCCCGACATAGCTGAGAACCTGGTTTAAAACCTTGTCTAATTTACTATTTTTCTGATCTACTTTATTATTCTTCTGCAGCATAAAGAACCTCTGAACCGGTCATTAAATGTCCAATTTCATAAATATCAGTTTCTTCTGGCGTGAAAACACCAACAATTCTTCCCTGGTAAAGGACAACCATACGATCACAATACTTAAATAACTCGTCCAAATCTTCTGAAATAAACAACACGCCCGCACCAGATTCTCGTGCCCTGATTAATGCCTTTCGGGCAGCATTTGCACTTTGGACATCTAAACCCCGCGTCAGGTAGGATGCAACGATCAACTCCGGTTGACGACTCATTTCTCTGGCGATAACTGACCGCTGTAGATTGCCGCCTGAAAGCGCCTTGGCAATGGTGTATAAAGGAACATCAAACCCCAGTTTTTCCTGAGCTGCCAAAGCATCCTTGTGTATTTGGCCCCAATCCATCGCCAATCCGCCGAATCGGATGTAGCTTGCTGTGTTGGTTAATGCAAAATTCTCCAAAACTGTCATAAATGGTATGGCAGCCATCATTAGGGGGTTCTCTGGGATGTAAACAACACCTTTTTTCCTCACAACAGGGATTGAACGGTTGGTAACATTTTCCCCATTGATCAACTTCTTGCCACTTGAACCGATGATACCCAGTACCAGGTCACTTAATTCCTTTTGTCCGTTTCCAGAAACGCCAGCAACACCAAGGATTTCACCCGGGAATATTTGCAGGTTGATATCATCAAGCTTGATCGCATCGCCCTCACCGGTTGTTGAGACAGAGGAAAGTTCTAAGACTGGTGTCCCTGACCGATCAACAGCTTGTTTTTCAGGAGTTTCCACCGAGGTGATCCGTTTAGCAAACATCATTTCGATCAGATCATTCTCATTAACCTCTGATCGCAGCACCGTATTAACTACACGCCCCTTCCTCAAGACGGTAATCCGGTCTGCACAAGAAAAGACCTCATTCATTTTGTGTGTGATCAAAATGATTGCATAACCGTCTTCTCTCAGCTTGTTCAATACAATGAACAAGCCTTCAAGTTCATGGGGTGCAAGCACCCTCGTTGGCTCATCCAGGATCAATAGTTTGGCATCCGAAAGCAGCAGCTTAAGAATTTCAACTTTTTGCTGCTCTCCAATTGAAAGATTGGCTACTTTGGCATTGGGATTAACATGCAAGCTGTAACGCTTGGAAACATCCTCAATCTGCTCATTTATTTGTTGATGATTCAATACTGCAGGGAGATTTGGTAAAAAAAGTGCGATATTTTCAGCAACACTTAATGCCGGGATCAAATTCAAATCCTGGAAAACCATTCCAATTTGTATCCCACGAGCATCATGAGGAGAACGAATCTGATAGGGTTTGCCCTGGTAATAAATCTCCCCAGAATCTGCCCCATAAAATCCATACAGGATTTTCATCAAGGTGCTTTTTCCTGCACCATTCTCTCCCAACAAAGCATGGATTTCATATGGATGGATATCTAAGTCGATATTATCATTAGCCAAAACCCCAGGAAACGTTTTTGTAATTCCTTGCATTGAGACAAGGATTCTTTCATCTAGTTCATTATTGATATCACCCATAAGCAATTCCTGTTGTTATCTCAGTTCTGATTCTTAACAAAGTCAAACAATACGAAAAAATTAGTTGCCTTCAAAGCCAATCATACAGCCGGCAACTAAACGACGTAAGAGAAATTTCTACGGCTTTTTGTTAAAATGGATTAGGAGGAAATTACTTAATTAACCCCGTATAAAATACCTAATTCCATAATTAGGAATTGATTTACTTTAGCAAGCCATGTTCACGGGCATATCGTACCAATTCCACCCTACTGCGTATGCCCAGTTTATTTGTCAAATTAGATCTGTGACCTTCGACGGTCCGCACACTTATTGTCAGTTCTTTACCGATTTGGCGATTGGTATATCCCTGGGCGATCAATTTCAGCACATCAATTTCTCGCGTTGTTAATGGTGATGATTCTTCTCTTTCATCTGACCATTGCGATTTAATACCTTCATCGATAACCCCATGCAGCATAGAAGGTTCAACATACATATCACCGCGCATAATTACATTGATAGCCATAGATAAATCAGACTCCGCTGCTTGTTTCAGTATATAGCCCGAAGCACCTGATTTTATCGCTTCACGAAGTAACGCTTTGTCATCATGAAGCGTCAGAATGAGAATTTTTAATGCAGGAAACTGTGGGATTAATTTCTTCACGACTGATATACCGTCCAGATCAGGCATACTGATATCTAAGACAAGGATGTCTGGCTGTAGTAGGGAAACTTTTTCAATTGTTTCATACCCACCTGTCGCTTCTCCCACCAAGGTTATGGTAGGGTCTAATTGCAACAGTGCTCTAAGACCGGTCCTCACAATCGCATGGTCATCAGCAATTAATACCTTAGTCATCCAACGGCACCTCAACTAACACAGTGGTACCTTTACCATACGAGCTTTCAATTGTAAACTTCCCATTAAGCATTTCGATACGCTCTCGCATACCTAAAATTCCAAGATGACCATCCAATGTTGGCGATGTTGGCACAAAGCCGATACCATCATCTTCGATCACAGCAACAATGTTCTTATCGCGCAGGCATATCAATATATCGATAGATGTCGCAGCCGCATGTAATACAACATTGGTGAGTGATTCTTGAACGATCCTGAAAAGAGCGGTCTCTATTTCCTCAGTTAATCGTTGGTTCTGAAAACCAACTGCCTCGTATTTAACATCGATATTATATTGGCGAGTGAAATCTTCAGAGTATTGCTCTAAGGCTGTAATTAATCCCAGGTGATCTAAACTAGACGGCCTCAAATTCATCGCCAGGTCATGTAAATTTTTTTGGATCAAATTCGCTGTTTGTTTAATATCAATGATATGCTCATCAAGTTTCTCCACATGCTTGGTATCACGTTCTAAGAGACCCAATTTGACAGATAATGCCGATAACAATTGCCCGGATTCGTCATGAATTTCTCTTGATAGATGAAGACGCTCTTTTTCTTGTGATGAGATCAGATGCTGGGAAAGTGCATGTAATTGCTTATTACTGGTCTGAACTTCTTTAACCAACCATGCGTTTTGAATAGCCACAGCACAAAGGTTGGCAAATGATTCAAAGAGAGGTAAACGTTCTTGATTGAAAAACCCACCCACCTTACTGGCGACATTAAGCGTTCCCAGAGATTGTCCACCAAAGGAAATTGGAAGAGTTGCATAATGATGAAATAGTTGGTTATTGTTGTTACCTAAATTGATAGTTTTTGTGATGACACTGTTAGATTCAGCAGTCAACTCGGTTTGATCATAAAACCGATTAATCCTGTGAATTTCATTTTGCTCTATACCATAAACTCCCACAGGCTTCTTTTTAACACCTCTCAGATCCAACCATGCCGCGTCCACATTAAATTGTGTAACAGCCAATTCACATATGGTCCGGTAAATGTCACTTGCTTCATAGAATCCTAAGAACGTTTTTGATGCATGATTCAAGTTTGATAAATCATGTAAACGGCTTTGAAGTGCTTCTGCTGCCTTTCTGCGTTCAATAGAGACTGCCGCCAGGATCAACATTGTTAAAGAAACAACACCTGTGAAGGTTTGCAACAAGACTAAACTATTATTTAAAGATTCCAGAGAATATGGTCCAATGCCTTGTGCCGTCCCCCAAATAGCGATGCCAGAGACCAGGAAGATCGCTGTGGTCGCACCTCTCTGTTCAAACCTAAGGGCTGCCCAAAGCGTGATTGGGAAAATAAAATAAAGCAATGCTCGATGGGTTATACCATCTTGTGGAGTACTGCTGAACACATACCAGGAAAATAAACTCAACAATAATAATAAAATAGAACCTTCTAAATAAGAACGCCAATTCCGTTTAATTTTCGGTTTTGAGGACCAGACCAGTAAAACTGGTGCAACAACGAGCGCTCCAAGCAAGTTACCAACCCACCAGGTGATCCAAATCGTCACAAAAAATTCCCAAGGACCAAGCCCGGTTAGCATCAGTGACATTGTGCCAAATGTTGCACTGACCATTGTTCCCAATAATGAGAAACCCAACAGGTACAAAACATCCTGAACACGGCTCAGGCCGATTTTAAAGTCAACGAGATGTTTCAAGCCATAAGCAATCACCAATGCTTCCAATGTGTTTCCCACTCCCATACCCAGGGCTAACGCCACCGGTACATTGTTAATTATAGAACCACCCACAACGCCGATTAACACACCAGGCCAAAGGTTGATGCCAAACAACAACAATGCAGCTATCGCTAAACCAGTTGATGGCCACACCGGGGATGTATTGGGTTGAACATAGGCCATCATCAAACCCAACCTGGCACCCAGATGATATAGGACTGCCAGAGCAAGAATTTTCAACAGGTAAATGCCAACGTTACGAAAAGCTTTATTCACACAACACCTCGATACCTGAATTATATACTACAAGTCGATCGAGTCGAGAAGAGGAAATTATTTCTAGGATAAAGGCTGTTTGTGTGGTCCAATCTCAGTCAGCACCTGTTTGACTTCACTAAGTACATGTGGACAATGATTTCGTTCATCAGATATCTATGATCATTCTTATTGATCGCTACCGGTCAACACAGCGCACTATGCCACCCCCGCATGTTTTCAACCACGCCATCTTGGATTATACGTTTCTGGTCATCCATTATAATTGTCAAGAAAACCTACTTCTGTTGGGAGGATCGCTTGACCCGAAATTACAATAACGCCATCAAGGCCTGGGATGAAATCTTTGCAGCAAAAGGTGACACAGTACCCACAAAACCCAGCACCGGGATTGAAGCCTTCGATTCCGGGTTAGAATGGTTGTGTGAAGGGTCTGACCGAATCCTGGACTTTGGCTGTGGTGATGGGACTCTGCTGTTCATCTGTGCGCTGATGGGTACCCAATATCACATAGGCGTTGATTTGTCCGAAAAAGCCATTGAAAAGGCCAATATCCGCAAAGAGAAATTCAGCCAGGGAGCCTTTGACTTCATCTGGGGTGGTGCCGAAAAATTGAAGACGATCGAATCTGCCAGCCTGGATGCGGTGATCCTGTCAAACATCATCGATAACCTTTACCCTCAGGATATGGAACTCGTCCTGCATGAGGTGCACAGGGTATTGAAAGATGGTGGTAAAGCCTTGGTCAAACTCAACCCGTTCATTACCGAAGCGCAAATTGAAGAATGGCAGATCAAGATCATCGAGGACGACCTGCTGGATGATGGGTTCATTTTATTGAACAAAACAGACCAGGAATGGCGAGCGATATTAACCCAATACTTTATCATCCATGAAGAAACAACCATCGTTTATCCTGAGCAAAAGCAAACCAATCGCCTGTTTCTTCTCGTAAGAGAAAACGGTCTCTGAGACATCAAATCATCTCAATGATTATTTTGTTTTCATCAACGATCACCTGGTGAGGAAAAAATGGATATTTTGTTTTTCATTATCCTTGCAGTCATCAGTTTTATCCTGGCCAGTGCCGCGCACGAACTCGGCCATGTCTTGACCGGGTTACTCGAAGGGTTTAAGTTTCATCTGTTTGTTGCCGGTCCGCTGGGCGTTAAAAGAGATGAAAACTATCGGATTGTGGTTTATTTTGAAAAAGATATTTCCCTGTGGGGCGGAATTGCCGCCACGCTGCCAAGGGAAGCCGATCAAGAAAATTATAAAAAATTCGGTCGTGTGCTGCTCGGTGGCCCGCTGGCCTCTATCGTCATTGGCACGGTCAGTTTGACACCCGGCATCCTTGCCAGCCAGAATTTTCTGATCCTGTTTGGTTTGATGTCAATTGCAATCGGGACGGTGTCCCTGATCCCAATGAGAAATGGTGCCTTTTATACCGATGGCCGGCA
>SL_3KL_010_SEDDRAFT_10002228_pt1 | contig 17756 bp, 32 predicted proteins | sample SodLakKL_010_SED_2_FD_10381 | JGI IMG/M metagenome (IMG submission 10381) | reverse complement strand
CAGCCCCATCGCCATGGACACGGAGCTGCGGTTCGCCATCCGTGAGGGTGGCCGCACCGTGGGCGCCGGCGTCGTCACCGAGATCATCGAGTAACGAACGACGCCACGGAACCGCCTCCGGAATTCGCCGGCCCCCACGGGGGGTCCGCGGGCTCAGGGGGCGGGGCAGGCGGTCCGGACGGTGCCACCGTCCGGACCAGCCGAGCCCCGACACGCTGGAGCGAACTGGACCGAAGTTGTTGGACTGAGAGTAGTAGGACCTCCCAAGTTTTTTGAGATGACGGGGCGGTTGCGGCCCCTGGACCCACGAGGACGAGATGGCCGGAAGGATCCGTATTCGACTGAAGGCGTTCGATCACTGGGTGGTTGACCAGACGGCGTCCGATATCTGCCGCACCGCCGAGAAGACCGGCGCGACGGTGAAGGGCCCTATCCCACTGCCCACCCGCCGTGAGCGCTGGACGGTTCTCCGTTCTCCTCACATCGACAAGAAGAGTCGGGAGCAGTTTGAGCTCCGGACCCACAAGCGGTTGATCGACATCGTGGACAGCCGACCGGCAACGGTCGACGCGCTCACGAAGCTCGATCTTCCTGCCGGCGTGGACGTGGAGATCAAGGTCGACTGAACCACACCCCGCACCCGGCCTCCGTGGATGACGGCGGCCGACTCACGGGATTGAGCAGAGGGAATTGGTACGATGCCAGGGATCATTGGAAAAAAGATCGGAATGACCCGGATCTTCAGCGACGAGGGGCAGGCAGTGCCCGTCACCGTCGTGGAAGCGGGGCCTTGCCCTGTGGTTCAGGTCAAGACCGACGAACGGGACGGCTACCAGGCCGTCCAGCTCGGCTTCGGTCGCAAGAAGGAGAAGCGGACGCCGCGTCCCGAGGCGGGCCATGCGGCTCGCGTCGGGCTCGAGGCGGCGCCCTCCATCCTCCGGGAGTTCAAGCTCACCGGCGAGGACCTTCCGGAGGAGGGCAGTGAAATCACCGTGGAGGTCTTCGCTCAGGGCGATAAGGTCAAGGTGACCGGGACCTCCAAGGGCCGGGGCTTCCAGGGTGTGGTGAAGCGGCACGGCTTCAGCGGCCGTCCCGCCTCCCACGGACACCCGATGTCCCGTAATCCGGGGTCACTGGGGCCGGGCACGGACCCCTCGCGGGTCATCAAGGGGAAGAAGCTCCCCGGACAGATGGGTGACTCCCGGGTCACGGTGCGGAATCTGGAGATCATGAAGGTGGATCCCGAGCGGAACCTCCTTTTCGTGAAGGGCGGAGTGCCCGGATCGCGACACAGCTACGTCTTCATCTCGAAGTGACGGTCATGGCCAAGGCGCGCTACTACACAGGCGACGGCAGCGAGGACGGTACCCGGGACCTCCCGGCCCACCTCTTCGACGGCGTCGTCAACGAATCGGTGATGCACCAGGTCGTCAAGGCTCACCTGGCGAATCAGAGGCAGGGCACGGCTGCGGCGAAGAATCGGGCCGCCGTGAGGGGCGGTAGCCGTAAGCCCTGGAGGCAGAAGGGCACAGGGCGGGCCCGGCAGGGGACCATCCGCGCCCCACAGTGGACTGGCGGCGGGCTGGCCTTCCCGCCCCAGCCCCACAGCTGGCGGCAGCGCGTTCCCCGGAAGGTGCGGGCCCTGGCCCGCCGCTCGGCGTTCAACGCCCGGGCCATGGACGACCGGGTGCTGGTGGTGGAGTCTGCCTTCTTCGACCAGTGGTCGGAGCCTGGCACCCGCCGCCTGGTGAAGGCCGTGGACGGAATGGGCCTGACGGGACGGGTGTTGATTCTCACGGATGGGGTCCGGGACAACCTGGCACTCTCCGCCCGCAACGTGGACGAGATCCGGGTCCTGCCCTTCGGCAACGAGTCGGTCTACGACGTGCTCCTGGCGCACACCGTCATCATCGAGAGCGCCGCTCTCGAGTCGTCGGCCGGTGCGGAGCAGGACGAGGAGACGAACGATGCGTGACGTGTATGATGTGATCTGGGCCCCGGTCATCACCGAAAAGGCGACCCGCGCCCAGGACGAGAAGAACGTCTACACCTTCATCTGCGACCCTCGGGCCAACAAGGCCCAGATCCACGAAGCCGTTGAGGCTGCCTGGGACGTGGTTGTGGAGGAGGTCCGAACCGCCCGCTATGTGGGCAAGGCGCGGCGTTCCCTCATGGGCCGATTCAATCGGACGCGGAAGGTGGGGCGTCGTCCCTCCTTCAAGAAGGCAATGGTTCGCCTCGCGGAAGGCGACCACATCGAGTTCTACGAACTGGGCTGAGTAACATGGCGCTCAAGAAATTCAAGGCGATCACTCCCGGAACCCGTTTCCGGTCGGTCACCGACTCGTCGGAGATCACCCGCCGGACGCCGGAGAAGTCGCTGGTGGAGGGCAAGCAGCGAAGTGGTGGCCGAAACCACAAGGGTCGCATCACCATGCGGCGCCGGGGTGGCGGCCACAAGCGTCTGTACCGCCGGATCGACTTCCGCCGGGACAAGGTGGGCGTTCCGGGACGGGTGGCTGAGATCGAGTACGATCCCAACCGGTCCGCCAATATCGCGCTGATCCACTACGCCGACGGAGAAAAGCGTTACATTCTCCATCCGCGGAATGTGCAGGTGGGTGACGAGATCGTCGCGGGTCCCGAGGCGGACATCCGGGATGGCAACGCTACGCTGCTGGCGCGGATGCCCCTGGGAACCACGGTACACAACGTGGAGATGAAGCCGGGGAAGGGTGGTCAGATTGCTCGCTCGGCCGGGGCCGGTGTGCAGGTGGTGGCTCGGGAGGGTGACTATGTCTCCCTGCGGATGCCTTCGTCCGAGGTTCGCCGGATCCGAAAGGACTGCATGGCCACTGTAGGCCAGGTCGGAAACGTCGACCATGAGCTCCGCTCGGCGGGCAAGGCCGGTGCGACGCGTTGGAAGGGCCGTCGTCCGAAGGTTCGCGGTGTGGCCATGAACCCGGTGGACCACCCCCTCGGTGGTGGTGAGGGTCGGACATCAGGTGGTCGCCCGCCGGTCTCCCCATGGGGGAAGCCGGAGGGGAAGAAGACCCGGCGGAAGAAGAAGCATTCGACCAAGTTGATCGTTCGGGGACGTCGTCGCGGCAAGGCGACGAAGTAATCGAGTCGCGACGGGCCTCGAGCCCGGTGAGTCCAAACCAGCGGGAAGGAAGATATGCCTCGGAGTGTCAGCAAGGGTCCCTTCATTGAGGAGAGCCTCCTCTTGAAGGTGGATGCCATGAACGAGAAGGGCGAGAAGCGGGTCATCCGTACCTGGTCCCGGGCCTCTACGATCTCTCCGGATTTCGTGGGCCACACCATCGCGGTGCACAACGGCAACAAGTTCGTTCCGGTCTACATCACCGAGAACATGGTGGGTCACAAGTTGGGCGAGTTTGCTCCGACCCGCCTCTTCCGGGGCCATGGCGGCAAGTTGGCCGACAAGCGTTCCCGGGCTCGCTGACCGCGCCCGGCGGTCCGGCAGTTCCCCCGAGTAGCCCCCAAGTGAGGGCCTGGCAAGAGGCAAGACGAGGAATCATGGAAGCGAAGGCTGAAGCCAAGTACGTGAGGATGAGCCCCCGGAAGGTGAGGCTCGTGGTGGACCAGATCCGGGGTGCGACGGTAAACGACGCGTACGCTCTCCTGCAGTTCTCCAAAAAGGCGGCTGCGGAGCCCATCTCGAAGACGCTCCGCTCGGCCGTGGCCAACGCCCAGTACCGGGCGGAGGAAGAGGGGGACTTCGTGGACGTGGATGACCTCGTCGTTTCGGCCGCCTATGTGAACGAGGGCCCGACGCTCAGGCGGTGGCGTGCGGCGGCCATGGGCCGGGCCGCCCCCATCCGGAAGCGGATGAGCCATATCACCATCGTCGTGGATACCAAGGAGTAGATCCGGATGGGACAGAAGACCAACCCCACGGGGTTTCGCATCGGCGTCATCAAGGACTGGAAGTCCCGTTGGTACGCGGAGAAGGATTTTCCCCGCCTGCTGAAGGAAGACGAAACGATCCGAAACTACCTGGAGCGACGGCTCGCTCATGCGGCCATCTCCTCCATCGAGATCGAGCGGAAGCCCTCGAAGATCGTGGTGACCATCCACACGGCCCGCCCCGGCGTGGTCATCGGGAAGCGGGGCTCCGAGGTGGACAAGCTTCGTGACGAACTCGGGGTCCTGACCAAGTCCGAGGTCTCGGTAAATGTGGAAGAGGTGAAGCGTCCGGAGATCGATGCCCGGCTGGTGGCCGAGAACGTCGCCCACCAGCTCCGGCAGCGGATCTCGTTCCGCCGAGCCATGAAGCGTGCCGTGCAGGCTGCCCAGCGTGCGGGGGCCGAGGGGATCCGGATCCAGTGCGCAGGCCGCCTCGGCGGGGCCGAAATCGCCCGCACCGAGGGGTACAACGAGGGGCGTGTGCCCCTGCACACCCTGCGGGCGGATATCGACTATGCCAATGTGGAAGCGCACACCACCTTCGGCGTAATCGGCGTGAAATGCTGGATCTTCCTCGGCGAGGTGGTGGACGAGCGCCGGGGTCGGACGTACTCCACCGACACCTGAGAATAGGGAAGAACGACGATGCTCTCGCCCAAGCGAGTCAAACACAGGAAGACCCACAAGGGTCGGATGCGCGGGAAGGCCCAGCGCGGCAACCGGGTCTCCTTCGGGGAGTACGGCCTGCAGGCGCTCGAACCGTCCTGGATTACGAATCGGCAGATTGAGGCCGCCCGTATCGCCATGACCCGCCACATCAAGCGTGGCGGTAAGGTGTGGATCCGGATCTTCCCGGACAAACCCATCACCCAGAAGCCGGCAGAGACCCGGATGGGGAAGGGAAAGGGGAATCCGGAGAAGTGGGTCGCCGTAGTGAAGCCTGGCCGGGTCATGTTCGAGATGGAGGGCGTCGCGCCGGAGGTTGCGGAGCGCGCCATGGAGTTGGCCGCGGCCAAGCTCCCCATCAAGACCCGGTTCGTGATTCGCGACCAGCAGCTCGGAGGATGACGACGTGGCGATGACGGCCGAGGACATTCGCGAGATGTCCAACGAACAGATCGAGGAGCGCATGCTGGAACTGCGGGAGGAGTTGTTCCGCCTCCGGTTCCGGGGCGCCATGATGCAGCTTGAGAACCCTCAGCTGCCCAAGCAGATCCGGCGGGAAATCGCCCGGATGAAGACCATTGTCCGGGAGCGCGAGCTTGCGGGAGGTGAAGCGTGAGCGAAAACAATACGCAGGAAACGCAGACGGGGGCCGTCGAGGTCGCCCGCAATTCCCGGAAGGTCCGCCAGGGAACGGTGGTAAGCGACCGGGGAAACAAGACGGTAGTGGTCCTGGTCGAGCGACGTCTGGCCCATCCCCTTTACGGGAAGTCCATGAACCGCTCGAAGAAGTACCACGCCCATGATGAGAACAACGAGTATCGGGTCGGGGACGTGGTCCGAATCCAGGAAACGCGTCCGCTGTCGAAGCTGAAGCGCTGGCGGGTCCATTCACTGATCGAGCGCCCTGAGCGCGCTTGACCCGGAATCCAGCTCCCCACCCCGGGACTGACTAGGAGATAGATCGATGATCCAGCAGGAATCGGTCCTGAAGATCGCGGACAACACCGGCGCCAAGAAGGCGCTGTGCATCCGCGTTCTGGGCGGATCCCGGCGTCGCTACGGTCGCGTCGGAGACGTCATCGTGGCCACTGTGAAGGACGCCATCCCCAACGCGGGGGTGAAGAAGGGTGACGTGGTTCGGGCGGTTATTGTCCGTACCGCCAAGGAGATGCGCCGTCGCGACGGCTCGTACATCCGGTTCGACGAGAACGCAGCCGTTCTCATCAACCCGAATGGAGAGCCCAAGGGGACCCGCATCTTCGGCCCGGTGGGTCGGGAGCTCCGCGAAAAGCGGTACATGAAAATCGTATCCCTGGCTCCTGAGGTGCTGTGATGGCCACGAAGAAAGAGATGAAGCAGGCTCGCCGTGCAAAGGGCAAGAGCCACATTGTGAAGGGCGACCGGGTTCGGGTGATCCGTGGCAACTTCCGTGACATGGAAGGGAACGTGCGCCGGGTCAGCCCTGCGGAGGGCAGGGTGGTGGTGGAGGGCGTCAACATGCGCAAGCGCCATCAGCGCCCGACCCAGGACCAGCCGGAGGGAGGCATCATTACCTTCGAGGCGCCCATCGATATCTCAAACGTCATGCTCATTGATCCCAGCACCGATGAGGCAACGCGGGTACGGATCAAGATCGATGCCGATGGCACGAAGGAACGCATCGCGGTGAAGAGCGGCAATCCCATTCCCCGGCCCCGCTGACGCGGCCGGGAACCGACGGAACCAGACAGATGGCACCCAGACTGCAGACACATTACCAGGAACGCGTCCGCCCGACGTTGATGGCGGAGCTGAACCTGGAGAACGTCCATGAGATTCCGCGCATCACCAAGGTGGTGGTCAACGTGGGCGTGGGCGAGGCGAGCCGGAACCAGAAGCTTCTGGATTCGGTTGTGGAAGAGGTCCAGACGATCACCGGTCAGAAGCCGGTCATCACCCGGGCCAGGAAGTCCATCGCCGGCTTCTCCCTCCGGGAGGGGATGCCCGTGGGCGTCTCCGTGACCCTTCGCCGGGCCCGGATGTACGAGTTCCTGGATCGTCTCATCGGGGTCGCGATCCCCCGTGTTCGAGACTTCCGGGGGATTCCCTCCCGCTCCTTCGATGGGCGCGGGAACTACACGCTGGGGATCCGGGAGCAGATCATCTTCCCGGAAATCAGCTACGACGACGTGCAGAGGGTCCACGGGATGGACATCACGATCGTGACCTCCACGGACAAGGATGACGAAGCCTTTGCGCTCCTCCGGGAGATGGGCTTCCCCTTCCGTGGAGCTACGCCGGTGCAGATCGGCGCCGAGGCGGCGGGCGCCGCCGCTGGTTGAACCGGGCTAAATGCCCAACTGACTGCTGACGAACCACACGGTTTCGGGGGATTGAATGGCTAGGAAGGCTCTCATTGAAAAGGCAAACCGCAAGTCCAAGTACGGCGTGCGGGCCTACAACCGGTGCCAGCGGTGCGGCCGCGCCCGGGGATACATCCGCAAGTTCGGCATCTGCAGGATCTGCTTCCGGCAGAAGGCCCTGAAGGGCGAGATTCCGGGCGTCCGCAAGGCCAGCTGGTAACCAAGGAGCTGAACCAGCCATGATGACCGATCCCATTGCAGATATGCTCACCCGGATCCGTAATGCCGGCCAGGCGGGACACCGCTGGGCCGACATGCCGATCTCCAAGGTGAAGATCCAACTCGCCGAACTCCTCAAGAAGAACGCCTTCGTCTTCGACTACAAGGTCCTGGACGATGGCCACCACGGGGTTCTGCGGGTCTACCTGAAATACCACGAGGGCCAGCCCATCATCCGGCACCTGGAGCGTGTTTCCACACCAGGACGACGGCAGTACGTGGGCGCCACGGACATTCCCCGGGTCCGGAACGGACTGGGGATGGCCATCCTCTCCACCTCCAGCGGGATCCTGTCGGATCGCGAGGCGCGCAGGCACGGCGTCGGCGGCGAGCTGATGGCCCTGGTCTGGTAACGGCGGAGCGAGAAGAAGACCATGTCGAGAATCGGAAAGAAGCCCGTACCTGTGGCCAAGGGCGTGGAAGTCCGCCTGGACGAGGCCGTCCTCCACGTGAAGGGCCCGAAGGGTGAACTGAGCCTGGACGTGAACCCCGAGATGGCGGTTGCCATCGAGGACGGGGAGATCACGGTGACCCGCCCCTCGGACTCCCAGAAGCACAAGGCCCTCCACGGTCTGACGCGGTCGCTCATCGCCAACATGGTGGAGGGCGTCACCGAGGGGTTCACCCGGCAGTTGGAGATCGTTGGGGTGGGGTATCGGGCCGAAAAGAAGGGACCCGGGCTCACCCTGCACCTGGGGTACTCCCATACCATCGAGTATCCGGCGCCGGAGGGGATTGAACTTGAAACCCCCTCCCAGACCAAGATCGTGGTGAAGGGAACGGACAAGCAGAAGGTGGGACAGGTGGCCGCGGAGATCCGTGGATTCCGTCCCCCGGAGCCTTACAAGGGCAAGGGCGTTCGCTACGCCGGCGAACAGATCCGGCGCAAGGCCGGTAAGACCGCCGGCAGCTAAGGCCTGCGGAAACTCACGGAAGTCCGAAGGAGAGATCGGTGAAGAAGCTCAAGTATTCGAGGATCCGCAAGAGCCGGCGGCTCCAGCGGGAGCGGCGGCATCGCCGGGTGCGGAACAAGATCACGGGGACGGCGGAGCGTCCGCGGCTCGCGATCTTCCGGTCCCTGCGGAACATGGAGGGGCAATTGGTGGACGATGTGGCCGGGGTGACCCTGGCCGGCGTCTCCACACTGGCTCCGCAGATCCGGGAGATGGAGCCCGAGGGGGACCACCCTCAGGCGGCCCGGGCCCATGCCGCAGGAAAGCTCCTGGCGGAACGCGCCCGGGAGGCAGGCATCGAGACCGTCGTGTTCGATCGCGGCGGTTACAAGTACCACGGTCGGGTCAAGGCCTTCGCTGAAGGCGCCCGCGAGGGAGGATTGAGGTTCTGATGTCCAGAGATCGCAAGAGGGGCCGGGGCCGGGAGCAGTCCGATCTGGTCGAGACTGTCGTCCACATCAACCGGGTTGCCAAGGTGGTGAAGGGTGGCCGTCGCTTCTCCTTCACGGCGNTGGTGGCCGTCGGGGACCAGAAGGGGAAGGTGGGGATCTACCATTCCAAGGCCAATGAAGTCGCCGAGGCGATCCGTAAGGCCATGGAACACGCCAAGCGCAACATGGTGGAGATCCCCGTGGTGAACGGCACCATTCCCCACGAGATCGTCGGGGAGTGGGGGGCCGGTCGGGTCATGCTCCGCCCGGCGGCTCCGGGTACCGGCGTGATCGCCGGAGGTCCGGTGCGCGCCATCGTTGAGGCTGTCGGCATCACCGATATCCTGACCAAGAGCCTCGGGACCAACAACCCCATCAACGTGGTACGCGCCACCATGTGGGGTCTCGAGCATCTGGTGACGCCACAGCAGGTGGCCCGGGAGCGGGGTATCCCCGTCGAGTCGCTGGAGGTGTACGGTGTCTGAGTCCACCTCCAAGCTGTCCGTCAAGCAGGTCCGGAGCCTGAGCGGCCGCCCCGAGAAGCACCGGCGGACCATGCGGGCCCTTGGGTTCACGAAGAACCAGCAGACCCGGGTCCACAATGACACGCCCACGATCCGGGGCATGCTGGAGCAGGTGTCACACCTGGTTGAGGTCCACACCGTTGAGGAGCAGTAGAATCATGGCCGAACTTCACGATCTTTCCCCATCCGCCGGGTCCCGTCGGGACCGAAAGCGGCTTGGCCGCGGCCCGGGCACCGGGCTCGGCAAGACGAGTGGTCGGGGGCACAAGGGGCAGAAGGCTCGCTCCGGGGCCTCCATCCCGGCCGGATTCGAGGGAGGGCAGATGCCGCTCCAGCGCCGGATCCCGAAGCGGGGCTTCACCCCCATAAACCGGGTGGAGTACCAGGTGGTGAACGTGCGTTCATTGGAAGACATCCAGGGTGACGCCGTGGATCCGCAGGTGCTCAGCGACCAGGGTCTCATTGGATCGGCCAAGAAGCCGGTCAAGATCCTGGGCGACGGGGAGCTCACGCGTTCCCTTACCGTCCGGGTCCACGCCTTCAGCGGGTCGGCTCGCTCGAAGATCGAGGGCGCCGGTGGTTCCGTCGCCGTCATCGGCGAGTGACGGGACCCTACCCCAGAGACGCCTGAGCCCACGGGACACGAGGCATGGCCAACCCGATTCCGAATCTGTTCCGGTTCCCCGAGTTGAAGGACCGGATCCTCTTTACCCTTTTCATCCTCCTGATCTACCGGGTCGGTGCGCACATCACTGCGCCGGGGATCAACCTGACGGCACTGCAGGCGCAGTTCGGTCAGTTGGAGGGCACCCTGTTCGGGGTGTACGACATGTTCGTGGGGGGAGGGCTCTCCAGGGCGACGATCTTCGCCCTGGGGATCATGCCGTATATCTCGGCGGCCATCATGTTCCAGCTTCTGGCCGCGGTGTTCCCTACCATTGAGAAGCTGCAGAAGGAAGGGGAGGAGGGCCGCAAGAAGATCACCCAGTGGACCCGGTACACCACCGTGGTTCTCTGTATCGCCCAGTCCTACGGATACTCCGTGTTCGTGGGATCCATCGAGGGCGCGGTGATGAATCCCGGATTCCTCTTCACCTTCACCACCGTGCTGGCTCTGACGGTGGGTGGCACCTTCATCATGTGGCTCGGTGAGCAGATCACCGAACACGGGGTGGGGAACGGAATGTCACTTCTGATCTTCTTCTCCATCATCGAAGGTTTCCCTGGGGCCGTGGTGCGGACCTGGGAGGCCGTGATGGTAGGGGAGATCGGCTTTATCGCCATGGGCGTGCTCCTGGCGGTGATCATCGGTGTGACGGCAGCCGTTGTGTCCATGACCATGGGGGCCAGACAGATTCCGGTGCAGATTCCACGGAAGGTGGTGGGGCGAGGCCGGATCCAGGAGGGGCAGAAGAGTTTCGTTCCCATCCGGGTAAATGCCGCCGGCGTAATGCCCATCATCTTCGCCCAGTCCTTTATCATTGTTCCCGGGACCCTTGCCGCCTTCACCAGCGTTGGCCTCATCGCCGAGCTCGCGGAACTCTTCCAGCCCGGAAACTGGCTGTACTATGGGACCTACGGTGTGCTCACCGTCTTCTTCACGTACTTCTACACCGCCATCATCTTCAATCCAGTGGACCTGGCGGAGAACCTGAAGAAGCAGGGCGCCTTCGTTCCCGGCGTCAAGCCCGGGGCGAGGACCGCGGAGTACATCGATCGGGTGCTGACGCGCGTGACGTTGCCCGGCTCCATCTATCTGGCGCTGGTGGCGCTGCTTCCCTTCTGGATCTTCGACATCTTCAACATCCAGACCTTCTTCTTCGGTGGCACCGGTCTCCTCATTGTGGTGGGTGTGGGGCTCGACACGGTGCAGCGTGCGCAGCAGCATCTCCTGCTCCGCCATTATGACGGTTTCATGAAGAAGGGGCGGGTGAAGGTCCGTGGACGTCAGCGGTACATGTAATCCCAATCACAGGTGATCGGAAATGGTGGCAATTCTGCTGGGCCCCCCGGGGGTCGGAAAGGGTACGCAGGGGGACCGGCTGGTGAAGGCGCTGGGGTGGCAGAAGATCGCTACCGGCGACCTCCTCCGTGCCGCCCGCCGGGAAGGGACGGAGTTGGGTCGCAAGGCCCAGGAGTACATGGATGCGGGCGATCTGGTGCCCGACCATCTCATCGTGGCCCTGGTGAAGGAGAAGCTTGCGGCGCTCTCCACCGATACCGGTGTGCTCTTCGACGGTTTTCCCCGTACCGTGCCCCAGGCCGAGGCGCTGGATGCCGCTCTCCCCTCCGTCGATCGGAAGGTGGGTGTGGTGATCCTCTTCGAGGCCCCGGCGGACGTGCTTCACAAGCGAATCAGTGGACGTCGGTCCTCTCCGGACAGCGGTCGTATCTACAACGTATATTTCGACCCCCCGAAGGTGGAGGGGATCTGCGATGAGGCGGGGACACCCCTCATTCATCGCGACGATGACCAGCCGGAGACCGTTGCGAGGCGTCTCGAGGTCTATCGGAAGCAGACGGAGCCCTTGGTTGAGTACTACGACGGCTCCGGAGCCCCTCTTCTCCGCATCGACGGGGATCAGGAGATGCACGAGGTCCAGGCCGACCTCCAAGCCGCCCTTGCCCGGGAGGCGGGGGTCGAGGTCGGGGAGGCGTGATTGAACTGAAGTCCCGGGACGAGATGGACCGGATCGCCACGGGAGGCGCCATCATCGGCGCGCTGTACCAGGAGGTCCGGAGCCGTGTCCTCCCCGGGGTGTCCACCGGTGAGCTGGACCGCTTCGCCGAGGAGTTCATCCGGTCCCACGAGGGGGCCGAACCGGCCTTCAAGGGACTCTACGGTTTTCCGGGCACCGTCTGCGCCTCCATCAACGAGGAGGTGGTCCACGGGATCCCGGCAGACGACCGGATCCTGAAGGAAGGGGACATCCTCTCTCTGGACACAGGCGTCCGACTCGACGGATGGTGTTCCGACTCCGCGTGGACCTTCCCCGTGGGTGAGGTGGCGCCGGCCACGGCCCGGCTGCTGGAGGTGACTGAGCAGGCTCTCGATGCCGCCATCGCCGCAGCGGTTCCCGGCAAGCATGTGGGCGACATCGGCCACGCGGTGGAGCGAGCGGTGAAGGGAAGCGGCTTCAGCATCATTCGGGACCTGGTCGGGCACGGAATCGGGCGCAAGGTCCATGAACAGCCGCAGATCCCAAACAGGGGCCGGCCAGGCACCGGACCGGCCCTGGAAGAAGGTATGGTGCTGGCCATCGAGCCCATGATCGCCATCGGTACCTGGAGGATCCGGACCATGGAAGACCGGTGGACCATGTCCACCACCGACCGGCGCCCGTCGGCCCACTTTGAGCATACGGTGGGCGTGACGGCTGATGGTCCACTCATTCTGACCCGGGCTCTGGGCCCGGCAGTGGAAAGGGGATCCCCCCTCCCTTGAAAGGGGTGAGGTTGGGGGTTATACTTTCTAGCTCTGCAACGAACGCACCGAGAGGATTCGATGAAGGTCAGAAGCAGTGTCAAGCCGATCTGTGAGCATTGCAAGGTGGTTCGCCGCCGCGGTGTGATCCGGATCATCTGTAAGCGGAACCCCCGCCACAAGCAGCGGCAGGGATAATGAACTTGTCTGCGCCTCGATTGAGCTGAGGAACCTGTATGGCACGCATTGCGGGAGTCGATCTCCCTAGACAGAAGCGGATCGTGGTGGCCCTGACCTACATCTTCGGGATCGGCCGTTCGCGCTCCGAGAAGATCCTGGCCGCGGCCTCCGTGGATCCCTCCACCCGCACCCACGCCCTCACCGAAGAAGAGGTGAGCCGGCTGCGGCGCGAGATCGAGGCGAATTTCAAGGTGGAAGGTGCGCTTCGTTCCGAGCGATCCATGAACATCAAGCGCCTCATGGACATCGGTTGCTATCGGGGCCTGCGTCACCGGCGGGGTCTGCCCGTCCGGGGCCAGCGCACCCACACCAACGCTCGCACCCACAAGGGCAAGCGTCGGGCCATCGCCGGGAAGAAGGCGCCGCCGCGGAAGTGACCCGCGCCCGGAGCTCCCGGCCGGCACACTGATCCAGCCAGCAAACTGACTGAGAAGGAAGGCACGCTTGTCGCAGAAGAAGCAGCCCCGAGCGAAGCGGGGCAAGAAGACGGTAGAGTCCGATGGAGTGGCCCACATCAAGGCCTCCTTCAACAACACCATCGTCACCCTTACAGACAACAAGGGGGACGTGGTCGCGTGGGCCAGTTCCGGTAAGGCAGGGTTCAAGGGCTCCAAGAAGTCGACCCCTTTTGCTGCCACCCTGGCCGCGGAAACCGCCGGGCGTGAGGCCTACGCTCTGGGCATGCGCCGGGTGAACGTCCGGGTGCAGGGGCCCGGGTCTGGCCGTGAGTCGGCCATCTCGGCGCTCGCGTCGGCGGGGCTGGCGGTCAAGTCCATACAGGACGTGACGCCGCTTCCCCACAACGGTTGCCGCCCTCCGAAGAAGCGCCGGGTCTGATCCGGATCCGTCCCGGGTTCCCCTCGGGGGACCCTGGCATCCACGGATCTCCGTAGGAACACGCACGAGAATAGCTCCGGGATTCCGGGGGCGATCCGATGGTCGCCTCCGTCCCTTTTTTGACGCGAATCACTGGTCCAATAGGTCGTATCGATGGCTCGACACACCGGTTCTGTCTGCAAGCTCTGTCGGCGGGAAGGGCAGAAGCTCTTCTTGAAGGGTCAAAAGTGTTACACGGAGAAGTGTCCCGTGGAACGTCGGGCGTATCCGCCCGGGCAGCACGGTCCGGCCCAGGCTCGTCGTCGGAAGCAGTCCGACTACGCCATGCAGCTCCGTGAAAAGCAGAAGGTGAAGCGGATGTACGGTCTCCAGGAGACCCAATTCCGAAACCTTTTTGAGCGGGCGGCCCGGGAATCCGGTGTGACGGGTGAAAATCTGCTGATCGGTCTCGAGACCCGTCTGGACAACGTGATCTTCCGCCTCGGGCTCGCCTCGAGCCGGAACCAGGCGCGTCAGCTCGTGCGCCACCGACACGTCCAGGTCAACGGGCGGCTTGTGGACGTTCCGTCGTTCAAGGTCAGGCCGGGCGATGATATCAGCGTCCGCACCAAGTCCAAGGAGCTGGCGATCATTGATTCATCCCTCGGTTCCCGCACCCGGCCGCGGTTGGTCGAGTGGTTGACCCTGGACGAGAAGAATCGGGTGGCCCGCGTAGTCCGGGCGCCCACGCGTGATGACATCCCCATGGATGTACAGGAACAGCTCATCGTCGAGTTGTACTCGAAGTAAGGTCGAATCCGAGCCCAAGGGCATGGAGGCAATTTTGGAGATAGATCTGAGAGGACTGGTCCTTCCCGAAAAGGTGGAAGCGGTCCATACATCCGACGACGGCCGGTTTGCCCGATTCGTCGTCGAGCCCCTGGAACGTGGGTTCGGACATACGTTGGGGAACTCGGTTCGCCGGGTGTTGCTCTCGTCCCTGCAGGGTGCTGCGGTATGGGCGTTCCGCGTGGACGGGGTGGTCCACGAGCACCAGACCATCCCCGGAGTGGTGGAAGACGTACACCAGGTGATCCAGAACCTCAAGGCGCTGGTGGTGGTACTGGACGACGATGTGGATGAGGCGACGCTGGAGATCCAGACCAGCAGCGCGGGAGCCGTCACGGCTGGCCATGTTCAGGAGAAGGCAGGTGTACGGGTTCTGCATCCCGATCACCACCTCCTGACCCTCCAGGAGGATCGGCCTTTCCGCATGGAACTGCGGGTCAACAAGGGCCGGGGCTTCGTCCTGGCCGACCAGCACCCGCTTGAGAAGGGTTCGCCGGTGGACCTGGTCCGGGTCGATGCCCTGTACAATCCGGTCCGCCGAGCCAACTTCGAGGTGAAGGAGACCCGGGTGGGGCAGCGAACGGACTTCGACCAGCTCTCCCTTCATGTGGAGACGGATGGGTCGATTTCCCCTGAAGACGCCGTGGCCACGGGTGCGCAGCTTGTTCGCCGCCACCTCGAGTACCTGGTCTATGTGGGCGAGGGCGGGCTTCCCGAAGAAGCCCCTGAGGGCGCCACCCAGGTGCCGGTGGAGGTGCAGGAGCTCTTCGACCGTCCCATCGAGGACCTGGCCGAACTCAGTGTCCGGTCACGGAACTCTCTCCAGAAGGAGAGCATCGGGACGGTGGGCGATCTGATCCAGCGGACCGAGGAAGAGATGCTGGACATTGAGAATTTCGGGAAGAAGTCCCTGAAGGAGATTCAGGATTTCCTGGCGGAGCACAGTCTCCGCTTCGGAATGCGGATCCGGAAGTCCGAGGACGGCCGGCTCTTCTTCCTGGATGACGGCAGTGTGACCGAGCCTACAGGCTCCGGAGACGACTAGCGCGCGGGTAGACAACGCGGTCCGCTCGTGATATATCGGTAGCTCAGTTCAGGATCGACAGCTATGCGGCATCGAACTAAAGGTCGGAACCTCTCGAGGACGGCCTCCCATAAGAAAGCCACCATGCGGAACATGGCGACATCCTTGTTCCGGCATGAGCGGATCGAGACCACCACGGCCAAGGCCAAGGAGCTTCGGCCCTACGCGGAGCGTCTCATCACGCTGGCTCGTCGGGGAGACCTCCATGCGCGACGGCTCGCGGCACGGAAGATCCAGGATCGCGAGGTCCTGGCCAAGCTCTTCGACGACATCGGACCACGGTTCCAGGACCGTCCCGGCGGGTACACCCGGGTCCTGAAGACTGGATTCCGCAAGGGAGATGCTGCGGAGATGGCGTTGATCGAACTGGTAGAAAAGGGGGAGGCCACGGTTGGCTCCGCCCCCGGTTCCTCCTGACGTCACGCTGACTCCCCATCCACCAAGGACCCGACACCCATGGCCTCGAAGCAGAGCGGCGCCCTCAACCTCCCCCTGATGATTCTCGCCTTCCTCCTCATGGGCGGGTTCCTCTACTGGTTGAACATCTCCTCGGAGCCTAGCCAGTTGGCCGTTGCCGAGGAGAACTCGGCGGAGCGGCTTCGCGCCGATTCCCGCCCGGTTTCACCTGCGGTACTTGGGGCTGAGGCGTCGGATTACGTGGACGAGTTGGTCCGGGTGTCCAACATCCGCGTCAACTCGCTCTTCGGCACCCAGGGCTTCTGGTTCCTGGTACCCACGGAGGATGAGGAGATGGCGGATTACCTGGTCCGCTTGGATCCGAACTTCTTCCCAGCCGACTTCCAGGTCGTTCCGGGGGACATCATGACGGTCACNGGCCGGGTGACGGCCATGTCCGAAGACGTAATAACCGTGTGGGAGGGCCAGGGTGTCTTCACCGAAGAAGGCCAGCGCGGCCGGGTGGCCGACCTGGAGACCTACATCGCTGCAGCCCACATCGAGATCCACTCCTCCGAGGTTGAGGAGATCGAGACCGACGATGCGGACGAGGACCCAGACGCAGAATCCGAGGAGGGGTGAGCCCCGGCTCGCTCCACCCCCAAAGGCATAGAGAACCGAGGACCTGAGAACCATGGCACGAGTCTGCTACGTGTGCGGCAAGCGACCCTCCACCGGGAACCGCGTGAGCCACGCCAACAACAAGAGCAAGCGCCGCTGGCTGCCGAATCTGCAGACGGTGCGCATCATCGATGCCGACGGAGAGCGTCGTCGGGTGCGCGTGTGCACGTCGTGCATCAAGGCCGGCAAGATCCGCAAGGCGCCGGCCATCAAGAAGTCGGTGGGTGCCTGATCCCGACGTCCAGAGGATGATGGACGCTGCTGAAGGGCCGGATCGCCCTTCGCGCCCGGACAGACGCCTCCGGGACCCCCACGAAGGGGTCCCGGGGGCGTCTTCGTTTCGGGTTGCGGTTACGCGTCCCGACACGGGCGACGATCGCTTCCGGGAGGCGCTCGAGGAGCGGGGGCTCGTTCCGGTTGACCACCCCCTGCTGAGCATCCTCCCCCCTGAAGATACGGACCCTCTTCGCCGACTCGCCCGCGCCCTTGTGGAATGGGAGGAGGGGGCAGCTGCTCCGTGGCTTCTCGTTACCTCCCGTCAGGTTCTTCCGCCGCTGGCGGAGGCCCTCGCCGCCATTGGGGCCGATGCGCGGGACGTCCGGGCTCGGGGTGTGCGGGTCGCCGCCGTGGGGAGCGCCACCGCTGCGGCGCTGACGGAGTGGGGGCTCCCTCCCGAGGTCATGCCTGATCGCTATACCGGCGACGACCTCCTGGACGCCCTGGTGGCGGCCGCCGGCCGAGAAGACGCCCGACGGGCCCGGTCAGCCGTGCCGGGAGAGCCTGGGGGGACAGGCGTCCCGGGATCGGCTGGTCCCCTCTCCGGACAGTGCTTCCTCTTTCCGCGAGCCGAACGGGCCCGGGAGGTGCTTCCGGACGGCCTTCGTGCCCGGGGTGCCCACGTCGACCTGGTCACGGCCTATCGCATCGTCCCCGATCCTTCGGGGGCAAGGCGGCTTTGGGACGCGGTGACGCGAGATGAGGTGGAGGTGGTTACCTTCACCTCCGGTTCGGCACTACGGACGCTGGCAGGTGCCATACCGGAGGGGGCCGTCTGGCCTGATGGGGTCAGGGTGGCCGTCATCGGACCGGTGACGGCGGAATCCGCCCGGGGAACACCCATTCCCATCCACCACGTGGCCGA
>SL_3KL_010_SEDDRAFT_10002227_pt1 | contig 17762 bp, 15 predicted proteins | sample SodLakKL_010_SED_2_FD_10381 | JGI IMG/M metagenome (IMG submission 10381) | reverse complement strand
CCCTGCGCGCCGAGGGCGATATCGAGCCCGCCTGATACCAGGTCGGGTCGATCCCTGCGGCGGCATCGGCGGCGTTGGGCCGCCCGTGCTTGCCGAAGGAACCAGGCGGAAGCCGCATGACCGGCGGGCAGGGGGTCACGTCGCGCCGGGCAAAAGTTTCATTGTGGTAAATTTTTCCGAAACGTGGTTTGAATTCAGTGCCTTGTGAAAGCGTCCGCTGGCGGACCGCCATTCCCGCGCGGTCCCGCGGGGGTCACATCTCGCGGATGCGCAGGCGGGTCAGGCGGTTCTCGGCGCGCTCGACCACCTCGAAGCGGAAGCCGTGGAAGCGGAAGATCTGCCCGGCCTCGGGGATCATCTGCGCCTCGTGGATGACGAGTCCGGCGACGGTGTTCGCCTCCTCGTCGGGCAGGTTCCAGTCCATCGCGCGGTTGATGTCGCGGATGGTCATCGCGCCGTCGATCTCGATCGTGCCGTCGTTCAGGCGGGTGATCGGGTCGGGCGCGTCCTCGTCGTGCTCGTCCTCGATCTCGCCCACGATCTCCTCGAGGATGTCCTCGAGCGTGATCAGGCCAAGAAGCGCGCCGTATTCGTCGATGACCAGCGCGAAATGCCGCCGCTGGGTCAGGAACTGGCGCATCTGTTCATCCAGCGGCGTCGTCTCGGGCACGAAATAGGGCTCGCGCGCCACCGCCATCAGGTCGAGCCGGGCGACCGCCTCGAACCGCCCGCCGGCCTCGCTAACCAGCCGGTGCACCTCGCGCATGAGGTCGCGCGAATGGATCACGCCGACGATGTTCTCGGGGTCATCGCGCCAGGCGGGCAGGCGGGTATGGCTGGAATTGACGCACTGGGCGATGATCTCCTCGACCGGCGCTTCGATGTTCACGGTCTCGATCTGGCTGCGATGGAGCATGATCTCCTCGACCGTCCGGTGCCCGAGGTCGAGCGCGCCGAGCAGCCGGTCGCGGTGCTCCTTCTCGACGACGCCCTCGGAATGGCCGAGCGCCAGCGCCCCGGCGATCTCCTCGTGATAGGAGAGAACCGCCTCGTTGGGGTCGGTGCGCACGCCGAAAAGGGTCAATATCCCGCGGACCAGCACCCTGACCGCGCCGACGATCGGCGCCAGCAGGACGATCACGAGGCGGATCGGCCGGGCGACGCGTGAGGCCGCGGTCTCGGGGTTCGAGATGGCGTAGGTCTTCGGCAGCACCTCGGCGAAGATCAGGACCAGCGCCGTCATCACCAGCGTCGCCAGCGCCACGCCCGAATCGCCGAAGAGCCGGGTGAACAGCGCCGTGGCCAGCGCCGCGGCGAGGATGTTCACCAGGTTGTTGCCCAGCAGGATCGCGCCGATCAGTCGCTCGCGATCCTCGGTGATCGTCAGCGCGCTCTCGGCGCCTTTCGATCCCTTGTCGGCCTGCGCCCGCAGCTTGCCGCGCGACGAGGCGGTGAGCGCCGTCTCGCTGCCGGAGAAAAAGCCTGACAGGACCAGCAGCGCCAGGATCGCCGCGACCGTCGTCCAGAAGGTCGTGTCGAGAAGCGACATTGTCAGCGGACCCCGGCCCTTCCGCGGGTCCGTTCGGGAGCGCAGGCGTCACGAGTGCGGCGGGATCCGCAAGATCGGGGGGTCATGAGCAGGTCATGGCTGCAATGGCATCTGGACTGCCAGTATGGCGCCCACCGCGCGGCTGGCAAGCATCCTGCGTCTTGTTGCCAAGAAAAACCCCGCACCGTTGCAGGCGCGGGGCAGTTGCGTGTCTGGTCTGCGGGTCAGGTTCCCCAGGTGCGCACCGGGCCGCAATCCATATGCGTGAAGTCCGAGCGCGAGTACCGACCTACGCCGCCTGCACGGCAGGCCGCCGCTGCGCGCGCCACCTGCGCGACGGAACGCGAGCGCATCCGAAGGTCGGCCGCCTGGCCGATCGTGTGGCGCGAATTCTGCGCGACGTTGCGTGAACGCGCGCGGAGCATCGCGTTGGTCTGCGGCGAGCGATAGCCCGAAAGCAGGTTGTAGGGCTCGTCGACATCGAGAAGCCGGTGCGCCGCGGCCATTATGTCGAGCGTGCGGGCATCGATCCGGTGCACCTGGTTGTCGCGCCAGTCGCGGAAGAAGAAGTTGATCTCGTTGAGAACTTCAGGGATGTAGTCACCGTCCACCCAGTAGACCGCGTCCATCACCTCGCCCGTGCGGCCGGAATAGACCCGTAGCCGGCGTATGTCGCCGGCGCCGCGGAGGAAGGAGAATGCGTTTGCGTAGGTCGGAGCGGCGCTTACTGCGGTTGCGGCGAAAATGCCCAAGAGGGCGCGCCGGGAAAACCCGGTTGTGTCGTTCCGTTCCATGATCAGTCCTGTCCCATCCCGGTGATGCTCGTTCCTGCCTTCTGGCCTGGCTTCATCTCGTCCCCCTTCTGGGTCGTCGCACGGGTCGTCGCGCGTCTTCCGGGGGCCGGGCGGCCAGGCGCATTTTCTGTCGCCTCTGATGCCCTCTTGCCACATTCGTGTGGCAGGCCCAAGCCCGGAATCGCACGGATGGGTTTGCAAGTTGCAGAATAGGCGGGATTTTGCTGACACGAGCTTAACCGATCGCGGTCAGTCTCGATCCATCGTGGGCGGGATTACCTCACGGCTTCGTGATTCCCGCGGTGCAGGAAACTTGGCCATGCTGGGCGAGTGAGCGGAAAAGTGCCGATCGGACCTGCCGTCGGAGATGCGGGCGAGTGATCGCAGATGGGGATTGAGATGCAAGGAATTCGGACGGGCGGCCGCGATCGTTTGCGCGCGGCACTGGCGGGGATGCTTCTTGGAACTGGGGTCGTGCTTGCCGCCGTGCCGACGCTGTTCCTGCCGCAGGGTGCCGCGGCGCAGAGCTTTCCCGCGTTCCGCCAGGCGCTAGCCGAGGGGGTGGCCGCGAACCCTGCGCTCGCCGCCTTCTACCGCGAGACCGATTTCGCGCCGATCTGGACCGGCGCAGAGCATGCCGCGCGGCGCACGGCGCTGGTCACGGCGCTGGCGACGGCCGCCGATCATGGGCTGCCGGCGCGGCGCTACGACCTTCCGGGCCTGCTCGAGGTCTTCAAGGCGGTCGAGAGCGAGCGCGATCGCGGCCTCGCCGAGGCCCGGGCGAGCCTCGCCTTCGTGCAATATGCGCGCGATCTCTCGAGTGGGGTGCTGGAGCCGCGCGCGATCGTCGAACAGATCGTGCGCGAAGTGCCGCGCCCGGACATCACTCGCCTGATGCACGACTTCGCCGCCGCCGAACCGGTCAGCTTCATGCGCAACCTGGCGCCGCGTGCGCCGGAATATGCGCGCCTGATCCGCGCCAAGCGCCTGCTCGACGCGCAGATCGCGCAAGGCGGCTGGGGGCCGCGGGTGCAGGCGAATGCCCTGCGCCCGGGCGAGACCGGCGACGGGGTCATCGCGTTGCGCAACCGCCTGATCGCGATGGGCTACATGCCGCGGGTCGCCACCGCGCGCTATGACGGGGCGATGCAACGCGCGGTGCAGGCCTTCCAGATCGCGCACGGAATAGAGCCCGACGGGATTGCCGGGCGCGACACGCTGGCGGCGATCAATGTCGAGCCCGAGATGCGCCGGCGCGCGATGATCGTCGCGCTGGAGCGCGAGCGCTGGCTGAACATCGAGCGTGGTGAACGGCATATCTGGGTGAACCTCGCCGATTTCCACGCGCGCATCGTCGATCATGACCGCGTGACGCTCGAGACGCGGGCAGTCGTCGGAGCGCAGCAATCCGACATGCAGACGCCCGAATTCTCGCACCGCATGACCTATCTCGAGCTCAATCCGGACTGGACGTTGCCGCGCTCGATCGTCGCGCGCAGTTACTGGAACGGGCTGGTCAATGGCGGGCACCGCTATCTGCAGATCGTCGACTCCCGCGGCCGGGTGGTGCCGCGCGAGGCCGTGAACTTCGCCGCCTATTCGCCGCGCAACTTCCCGTTCGAGGTGCGCCAGCCGCCAGGGCCGACCAATCCGCTGGGGCAGGTGAAGTTCATGTTCCCCAACCCGTACGCGATCTACCTGCACGACAGCCCGGCGCGACAGCTTTTCCGGACAACGGTGCGCACCCATTCCTCGGGCTGCGTGCGGCTCCATGACCCCGAGGATTTCGCCTACGAGTTGCTGTCGCGGCAAACCGACGATCCGGTGAACCTCTATCAGCGCACGCTTCGCAGGGGAAACCTGCAGCGCATCTATCTCGAGGAACCCGTTCCGATCCATCTGGTCTACCGGACGGCCTTCACCTCGGTGGATGGCGAGATGAACTATCGCAACGATGTCTACGGCCGCGACGCGCGCATCTACGAGGCGCTGCGCGCGGCGGGGGTGGAAACGCGGCCGGCGCAGAGCTAAACGGGGATGCGGCCGGCGAGGCCGCACCAGCCGGAGGTCGCCATGCCCTTTCGCCTGTCCGAGATCGCCCAGGCGCTGGGTGCGCGGCTGGAGGGTCGCGGCGACATCGAGATCGTGCGCGCCGCCGAGCCTGCCGATGCCGACGCGGGGGCGCTGGCGATGGCGATGGCGCCCGAATATGCTGAGGGGCTGTCCCGAGGTGGGGCACGTGCAGCGCTGCTCTGGGAAGGTGCGGACTGGCGCGCGCTGGGGCTTGAGGCCGCGCTTTACGTGCCGCGACCGCGCTTCGCGATGGCCGGGATCACGCGCCTGCTCGATCCTGGTCCCGGGATCGCCCCGGGCATCCATCCAAGCGTGGTGATCGACCCGGAAGCGGAGATCGCGGCGGATGTCGCTATCGGGCCCCTGGCGGTGATCGGCCGCGGCGCGCGGATCGGGACCGGGGCGCGGATCGGGCCGCTCTGCCACATCGCCGAAGCGGTGGAACTGGGGGAGGGGGCGCTGCTCCACGCGGGCGTGCGGATCGGCGCGCGGGTGCGGATCGGTGCGCGCGTCATCGCCCAACCCGGTGCGGTGATCGGTGCCGACGGGTTCTCCTTCGTCACGCCGGAGGTATCCGCAGTCGAATCGGTACGCGCAACCCTCGGCGACCGGGGTGAAACGCAGGGTCAGTCCTGGGTTCGGATCCACTCGCTGGGCGCGGTGCGGCTCGGCGACGACGTCGAGATCGGTGCCAACACGACGATCGATCGCGGCACGATCCGCGATACGGAAATCGGCTCGGGGACGAAGATCGACAACCTGGTGCAGGTCGGGCACAATGCCCGCATCGGGCGCGATTGCCTGATTTGCGGGCAGGCGGGTGTCGCCGGATCGGCGCAGATCGGCGACCGGGTGGTGCTGGGCGGGCGCACGGCTGTCAGCGACCACATCACGCTGGGCGACGATGTCGTCACCGGCGGCGGCACAGGCGTGCTGTCGGACGTGCCTGCCGGACGGGTCATGTTCGGCACGCCGGCGACGAGGATGGAAACCCAGATCGAGATCTACAAGGCGCAGCGCCGCCTGCCGCGGCTCATGGCCCAGTTCGCCGAACTGCAGCGAACGGTGCGGGAACTGGTCGCGCGAGGCGAGGCGTCGCGCGACCGCTGAGCTTGGCGCCCGCCGGCGCCGACCTCGGTCACTCCGCCGGCATGCGCGCCTGCAGGTCCTCGAAGGCGGCTGTGAAGCCCATGAGCGAGACCGGGATCTCGATCGGTTCGTTGACCGCGGCGTAATGCGCGATCGTGATGAAGGCGTTGGCGCCGCGCTGCATTGCCGTAACCTCGCTGGAGTCCAGCCCGAGTTGAGCGACGCAGCCGAACACCGCGCAGAACGCGAAAGGTTCCTGTCGCGGTTGGCTGTCATCGATGCGGAAGCCCAGCCCGGTCGGCAGGAAGGTCTCGAGCGGCGTGATAATCGTGGCGCCGGCGGCGGCGGCGGCGTCAGCCGGCAGGGGCACGACATAAATCTCGGCGATCGGCTCCCCTTCAAGCTCGAGAGGTTGGATCATCTCGCACATTTCCTGGCCGTTCTCGCCGAACTGGTTGCAGACGATCTGCCAGTCGCGATGGGTCGCAGCGATCACCGGTTCGCCCTCGCGCTGGATGGCGGGCTCAACGGGCATCTCATCAGTGTCGGGCGCCTCTTCCTGCGCCAGGGCGGCGCCGGGCAATGCCAGTGCCAGACAGATGGACGCGGCGCGGAGGATGGGGGTCGAAAGCATGTCGCGAGCCTCTCGGTTTTCTGCTCGCGGCGGCCTAGCATGCCCCGGATCGGGTGTCAGCAGAAAACGGCGTGAGCGGCGCAAGAGAACCCGGAAACGTCGTGGATCCCACGCCTTCACAAGCGAAAAGGGCCCGCAGAATGGACCCTTTTCGTCGTTCTCCCTGCCGGACTGGCCGACTTATCGGTCCGGACGCTAGGCAGAAAACCCCGGCGCGTCAACAAAAAAACCGCACCCGGAGGTGCGGTCAGTTTGTAGAGATGTTTATCGTCGGCAAACCGCTGACGGATCGAGCATTGCCTGCCCCGCAGGGCGATCCCTGGCCGCATCATTCGACTACGCCCGAAGGATCGGCATGTCGTCCCTTTGCCTTTCGCAGCCTGACGACCGTTGTTCTGCACCTTCGCAGAGGAGGGTTAACAAGCTGTGGGGCGCCCGTCTCCGCCTGCCGCCGACCGTTCACCAAGTCGCGCAGGCGAGTTCCTGCGGGGTCAGCCTTTCAGCGCGGCGATGTCCTCGGGGTTGCCGACGGCGTGGACCACGGCAGCCCGGTCGATGCGCCGGATCATACCCGAAAGCGCCTTTCCCGCGCCGATTTCCCAGAAGGTGTCGACCTCGCGGGCGATCATCCATTCGACCGATTCTCGCCAGCGCACGACGCCGGTGACCTGCTCGACCAGCAGCGCGCGGATGGTGTCCGGCGCCTCGACCGCCTCGGCGCGGACGTTGGCGACGAGCGGGACGCGCGGCGCGCGAATCTCGACCTCGGCGAGGGCGGCTTGCATCGCCTCGGCGGCGGGTTGCATCAGTGCGCAGTGGAAGGGGGCCGAGACGGGCAGCATCACCGCCCGCTTCGCGCCTTTCGCCTTGGCAAGTTCCACCGCGCGCTCGACGGCGGCGCGGTTGCCCGAGACGACGACCTGTGCCGGGTCGTTGTCGTTGGCCGCCTGGCAGACCTCGCCCTGCGCGGCCTCGGCGGCGACGGCGGCGGCCGCGGCGAGGTCGAGGCCGAGGAGCGCCGCCATCGCCCCGTTCCCCACCGGTACTGCCTGCTGCATCGCGCGTCCGCGGATGCGCAGTAGCCTCGCGGTGTCGGCGATGCTCAGCGCCCCGGCCGCCGCCAGCGCCGAATATTCGCCCAGCGAATGCCCGGCGACATAGGCGGCGTCGGTGACGGCGAAGCCCTCGGCCTCGAGCGCGCGCATCGCGGCGAGCGAGGTGGCCATCAGCGCCGGCTGGGCGTTGGCGGTGAGCGTCAGATCCTCGATCGCGCCCTCCCAGATCAGCGCCGAGAGCTTCTCGTCCAGAGCCGCATCCACCTCGTCGAACACAGCCCGCGCTGCCGGATACGCCCTGGCCAGTGCCTGACCCATGCCGATGCTCTGGGCCCCCTGGCCGGGAAAGACGAAGGCACGGGTCATGGCGGTCTCCTCCTGCTGCAGCGCGTGGATGACCGCCTTCCTAATCCGCAACCGCGCGGAAGGAAACGCCCCTATTCGGCCGCCTCGCGCCGCGCCGATTCCGACCCGGCGAGGAGATAGTCGCGCGTGATCGGCACCGCGTCGCGGCGGCGGGCCAGTTGCAGCTGGTAGACGCAGTTGATTCCGTGACGGAAGCTCTGTTCCGATCCGGCCAGGTAGAAGCGCCACATCCGGCAGAAGCGCTCGTCATAGAGTGCGCGTGCCCGCGCCTCGTTGGCGGTGAAGCGGGCGTACCAGTGACGAAGCGTCTCGGCATAGTGCAGCCGCAGCACCTCGATGTCGCAGGGCCAGAGCGACTCCTTCTCGATCGCGGCCATCATCTCGGAGAGCGCCGGAATGTAGCCGCCGGGGAAGATGTACTTCAGGATCCAGGGGTTGCTGGCCGCGGGCGGGGTGACGCGCCCGATCGTGTGGATGAGCGCCACGCCGTCCTCGGTCAGCCGGTCGCGGATGGTGCGGAAATAGGCGCGGAACTGCGGCGCGCCGACATGTTCGAACATGCCCACCGAGACGATCCGGTCGAACTGCCCCTCGACCGCGCGGTAGTCCATCAGTTCAAACCGGACCCGATGCGCGAGCCCGGCCTTTTCGGCGCGTTCGCGTGCGAGTTTCAGTTGCTCCTCGGAAAGCGTGATACCCAGCACCTCGGCCCCGTGATTGCGGGCGAGCGTGAGCGCCATGCCGCCCCAGCCGCAGCCGATGTCGAGCACGCGCATCCCCGGCTCAAGCCGCAGCTTCGTCGCGATCAGCGCCTTCTTGGCCTCTTGCGCAGCGTCGAGCGACATGTCGGGGCGGGCGAAATAGGCGCAGGAGTACTGCCGGTCGGTGTCGAGGAAGAGATCGTAGAGCCCGCCCGAGAGATCGTAGTGATGCGCCACGTTGCGCCGCGCCCGCGGAGAGGGGTTGAACTGCTGAACGGCGCGCAGGAAATGGCGCAGGGACTCGCGCATGCGCGAGACGCTTCCGGGCATGCCCGCTTCCATGTTGCGATACGCGAGTTCCAGAAGTCCGTGCAGGTCGTCACCAGCGATCTCCAGCGTGCCGTCCATCCAGGCCTCGCCCACCGCCAGTTGCGGATTCAGGATCAGCCGTCGCGGAAGCGCGGGGTCGCACAGACGAAGCCTCACCTCGGGCCGGCCCGTGCCATAATCTCGCTGTGTGCCGTCCGGCAGCGTCAGGTGCAGCGTGCCGTGACGGACGAACTGGCGCAGGATCCGGTCAAGCCATCGGCTCCACATCGCAGACCTCTCTTCAGTTCGTGGCCGAAAAGAACGTCACCTGACAATCTAGTGAGCGCATGCCAGACTTGCAATCTCTGCGTTCCCGCTTCGGCGCCCCCTTGCGCGAGCGGCTCGACCCTGTATAAGGCCGCATTCCTGCCGCATATCCCGTATCCGGCGCAGGCTCTCGTGGGCAGAGCGCGGCAGGTGATCGCTCTGCCTTGTGAAATGCGCCCCGACAGAACTGGAGACAGCATGCCGCTCTACGAGCATGTGATGATCGCGCGTCAGGACCTGTCCAGCGCGCAGGCCGAGGGTCTGGTCGACCATTTCTCGGCCGTCCTTTCGGACAATGGCGGCAAGATCGTCGGCACCGAATACTGGGGTGTGAAGACGATGGCCTACAAGATCAACAAGAACCGCAAGGGTCACTACGCCTTCCTGCGCAGCGACGCGCCGGCCGAGGCGGTACAGGAGATGGAGCGTCTCGCCCGGCTGCACGACGACGTGATGCGCGTGCTGACCGTCAAGGTCGAGGCGCATGACGAGGGTCCCTCGGTACAGATGCAGAAGCGCGACGACCGCGGTGACCGCGGCGACCGCCCGCGTCGCTGATCGATCAGGAAAGGAAACATCATGGCCGCAAGACCGTTTTTCCGCCGCCGCAAGGTCTGCCCCTTCTCGGGCGAGAACGCGCCGAAGATCGATTACAAGGACGTCCGGCTGCTGCAGCGCTACATCTCCGAGCGCGGCAAGATCGTCCCCTCGCGCATCACCGCCGTGTCGTCCAAGAAGCAGCGGGAACTGGCACGCGCGATCAAGCGCGCGCGCTTCCTGGCGCTGCTTCCCTACGCCGTCAAATAAGGAGCCCGCCATGCAGGTCATTCTTCTGGAACGCGTGGCCAAGCTGGGCCAGATGGGCGACGTGGTGAAGGTGCGCGACGGCTACGCGCGCAACTTCCTGCTGCCCCAGGGCAAGGCGCTGCGTGCCTCCGAGTCGAACCTCAAGGCCTTCGAGTCGCAGAAGGCGCAGCTCGAGGCGCGCAATCTCGAAACCCGCAAGGAAGCCGAGGCGCTTGCCGTGAAACTCGATGGCACGAACCACGTGGTCATCCGCTCGGCCTCGGAAGCCGGCGCGCTCTACGGCTCGGTCACGCCGCGCGACATCGCCGATGCATTGCTGGAGGCGGGCTTCAGCGTCGAGCGCAAGCAGATCGTTCTGAACGCGCCGATAAAGACGCTGGGTCTGCACGCGGTTGGCGTGACGCTACATCCCGAGGTCGATGCGACCGTGACGATAAACGTTGCGCGCTCCTCCGAGGAGGCCGAGCTTCAGGCCTCTGGCAAGTCGATCCAGGATCTGGCCGCGGAGGAAGAAGCCGCCGCCGAATTCGAGATCGCCGAGCTGTTCGAGGATATCGGCGGCGCCGCGAGCGAAGAGCCGCAACTCTGAGGCATTCGCCGTCGAGTGGACGTGGCGCGCCCCGAAGTTCCTGCGCGCCACGATTTACCTGATTCGTCTTGCGGGCTTGCCGTGCAGGGCAATCTCGCCTATATGACATGAAAACCCATTCTGATTCCTGAATGCCGAGAAAGGTCGCGCCGATGATGCCGCAGACCAAGATGGAGACAGCACTCGATGAGGCGCGCGCTCTGCCGGCCGAGAATATGGTCGAGCAGGCGAAAACCGCATCGAACCTGCTCAAGGCGCTCGCGCATGAAGGGCGACTCCTTATCCTGTGCCATCTGGCATCCGGAGAGAAGTCGGTCTCTGAACTCGAGGAATTCCTCGACGCGCGTCAGGCAGCAGTGAGCCAGCAACTCGCGCGGCTGCGGCTCGAGGGGCTCGTCACCAGCCGGCGCGAGGGCAAGTCGATCTATTACGCGCTGGGTGATCCCAAGGCCGCACGTGTGATCAATCTGCTCTACGACATGTTTTGTGAAGAGGCCGACTGACCGGCAGCAAAGCCCGGCTTCGGATCTCGTTTTTCGCGCTTGCAGGAAAGAAAGTCTACCCGTCGCGATCGGTCGATCGAGACGCAGGGCCGCGCTGTGCCCGGATTGAAGGCGGTCGTCGCGCGCATGTCTCCTCGAACGCCGCAGGCAGGCGCGCCGCTGCGGTCAGTTCGCGCTGATCGGGCCAGATCCGCAGCGCCAGCCGGACGAGTGGCGCGATCCATCCCAGGCGGCGGACCAGCCTGGTGCCGGCGTCCACGGCGGCCTGTGGCGCCTCGTTGCGGTAGGTCTCGACCGCGGACGTGACGGCCGCGCCGTCATCGGGGCGGATTTCGAGAATGGAGTGCAGAAGTATCGCCCAGTCGAGGCCCATCGCGCGTGCCGTCACCGGTGCCGCGAATCGCTCGAGATCGATAAGGCGCGCCTTGTTCCCGTCCCAGCAGATGTCACGCAGCTTCGGGCGCCCGTGGCGGGCGCCGGCGCGATGCAGGGCGGCAAGTGTCCTTGCGGCGGCGGCGGTCAACTCGGCCGAGTCCGATCGTTCACCCTCGGCGAGGATCCGGTCGAGCGGCTGGCCAGCATCCTCGGTTACAAGGAAATCGGCACCGGAAGCCAGGATCTTCGGAGCCGGCACGTCATGTTCGGCAAGGAAGTGCAGCCCAGCGATGTCGTTGGCCAACGCGCGCCGCGGATCGCCCTTCTGCAGCCGCCAGCGCAGAGACTTCCGTCGCTCGGGCCGCTTCAGCCAGAGCGTCGTGCCATAGAGTTCGAGACGCTCGATGCGCGCCTGCCGACCCGCCGGCCGGGACTGTAGCGCGGCGATCCTGTCATGCACGAGATCGGCCGTCACGATCTGCCCTGCCGTTCGCATCCGCGGACCTTCGCCAGCCCGTCACAAGGCGACGGTTTCACCTCAGTACCATGAAACCCCGATGACGCAAACGACCTACGGTGCGGCTCGCCGAGGCCCCATGTGCGACTTTCGGCGCCGGGATCGCTTTCGCGCGCTCCCCGCGATGCCGAAAGGCACATTGTGATCACACGTTTTGCGGCTGTGATCACGTTAGCGCAAAATCTTGACCCGAAGGCGTACCGGCAGCGATTTACCCGTTCCGATACCGCGCGATTCATGCCAAGAGCGCGACAAATCGCAGCAGACGGGGACAGTCGCGGTGAACATTCACGAATACCAAGCCAAGGGCCTGCTTCGCAGCTACGGGGTGCCGGTCTCTGACGGGCGCGTCGTCTTTCGCGCGGAAGAGGCGAAGACCGCCGCGGGCGAACTCGACGGCCCGCTCTGGGTGGTCAAGGCGCAGATCCATGCCGGTGGTCGCGGCAAGGGCAGCTTCAAGGAGGCCTCAGCCGGCGAGAAGGGCGGCGTGCGGCTCGCCAGATCGGTGGAGGAGGCGGCCGAGCACGCCAACGCGATGCTGGGCCGGACGCTGGTCACGCACCAGACCGGCCCCGTCGGCAAGCAGGTCAACCGCATCTATGTCGAGGACGGTTCGGAAATCGCGCGCGAGCTCTATCTCGCCGTGCTCGTCGATCGCGGGTCGAGCCGGATCTCCTTCGTCTGCTCGACCGAGGGCGGCATGGACATCGAGGAGGTCGCCGCCTCGAGCCCCGAGAAGATCCTCAGCTTCACCATCGACCCCGCGACCGGCATCCAGGGCTTCCACGGCCGCCGCGTTGCCTTCGCGCTGGGGCTGGAGGGCAAGCAGGTCAAGCAATGCGTCGATCTGGTAGGCAAGCTCTACAGGCTCTTCGTCGAGCGCGACGCCGAGATGGTCGAGATCAATCCGCTGATCGTGACCACCGACGGCGACTTGAAATGCCTCGACGCGAAGATGGGCTTCGACTCGAACGCGCTCTATCGTCAGCCGGAGATTCTCGCCCTGCGCGACGAGACCGAGGAGGATCCGAAGGAGCTCGCCGCCTCCAAGTTCGATCTCAACTACATCGCGCTCGACGGCGAGATCGGCTGCATGGTCAATGGCGCGGGCCTCGCCATGGCGACGATGGACATCATCAAGCTCTATGGTGCCGAACCGGCGAACTTCCTCGATGTCGGTGGGGGTGCGAGCAAGGAGAAGGTGACCGAGGCCTTCAAGATCATCACGTCGGATCCGAACGTGAAGGGGATTCTCGTCAACATCTTCGGCGGCATCATGCGCTGCGATATCATCGCCGAAGGCGTGATCGCCGCGGTGAAGGAAGTCGGCCTCGAGGTGCCGCTGGTCGTCCGGCTCGAGGGCACGAATGTCGAGAAGGGCAAGGCGATCATCAACGAATCCGGGCTCAACGTCATCGCCGCCGACAACCTGTCGGACGCGGCGGAAAAGATCGTCAAGGCGGTGAAGGGGTAAGCGGCATGGCCATTCTCGTAGACCAGAACACCAGGGTAATCTGCCAGGGCTTCACCGGCAGCCAGGGGACCTTCCATTCCGAACAGGCCATCGCCTATGGCACGAAGATGGTCGGCGGTGTGACGCCGGGCAAGGGCGGGACCGAGCATCTCGGTCTGCCGGTCTTCAACTCGGTGCACGAGGCGAAGGCGAAGACCGGGGCGAATGCCTCGGCGATCTACGTACCGCCGCCCTTTGCCGCCGACTCGATCCTGGAGGCGATCGACGCCGGGATGGAGCTCATCGTCTGCATCACCGAGGGGATTCCGGTCCTCGACATGATGAAGGTAAAGCGCGCGTTGGAAGGGTCGACAAGCCGGCTCGTCGGGCCCAACTGCCCCGGCGTCATCACGCCCGAGGCCTGCAAGATCGGCATCATGCCCGGCCATATCCACAAGCGCGGCTCGGTCGGCGTTGTCAGCCGCTCGGGCACGCTGACCTACGAGGCGGTGAAGCAGACGACCGACATGGGGCTCGGCCAGTCCACCGCCGTCGGCATCGGCGGCGACCCGATTAAGGGCACCGAGCATATCGACGTGCTCGACATGTTCCTTGCCGATGACGAGACGACCTCGATCATCATGATCGGCGAGATCGGCGGGACCGCCGAGGAAGAGGCGGCCGAGTTCCTGACCGAGCAGAAGAGGAAGGGCCGCTGGAAGCCGGTCGCGGGCTTCATCGCCGGGCGCACCGCGCCGCCGGGCCGGCGCATGGGCCATGCCGGCGCCATCGTTGCCGGTGGCAAGGGTGACGCCGAGTCCAAGATCGAGGCGATGCGCCGGGCCGGTATCATCGTCGCCGACAGCCCCGCGACGCTGGGCGAGGCGGTCAAGAAGGCGATCGAGGGCTGATCCGAACCGGGGCCGCGCGCCCCTCCCGGCCCGCAGGGGCCCGACATCCACAGGTGCAGCGATGACCGAGCACTCTCCGAACGAACAGTTCCATGCTTCCAGTTTCCTGCAGGGGGCGAACGCCGAATACATCGACCGGATGCACGCACGCTACGTGCAGAACCCCGACAGCGTCGATGCGCAGTGGGCAGCGTTCTTCCGGGCGCTTGGCGACGATCCGGTGGATGCGACGCGCCAGGCCACCGGGCCGAGCTGGGCGCGCGAGGACTGGCCGCCGAAGCCCTCGGACGAGCTGACCGCGGCGCTGACCGGCGAATGGCCCGCCGCGCCCGCGGCGAAGGAGGCCCGTGCGGCGGGAGACAAGATCAAGGCCAGGGCGCAGGAAGCCGGCATCGAGGTCACCGACAGCCAGGTCCAGCGCGCCGTGGTCGACAGCCTGCGGGCCCTGATGATCATCCGCGCCTACCGGATCCGCGGCCATCTGGTCGCCGATCTGGATCCGCTGGGCATGCGCGACGAGACCCCGCATCCCGAGCTTGACCCGAAGTCCTACGGCTTCACCGAGGCCGATTACGACCGGCCGATCTTCATCGACAACGTGCTCGGGCTCGAGGTCGCCTCGCTGCGGCAGATCGTCGACATACTCAAGCGCACCTATTGCGGCACCTTCGCGCTGCAGTTCATGCACATCTCGGACCCCGAACAGGCCGCCTGGCTGAAAGAGCGGATCGAGGGTTACGGCAAGGAGATCAGCTTCACCCGGCAGGGGCGGCGCGCGATCCTCAACAAGCTCGTCGAAGCCGAGGGATTCGAGAAGTTCCTGCATGTGAAATACATGGGCACCAAGCGCTTCGGCCTCGACGGGGCTGAGGCGGTGATCCCGGCGATGGAGCAGATCATCAAGCGCGGCGGTGCGCTCGGCGTGAAGGAGATCGCGATCGGCATGCCGCATCGGGGGCGCCTGAACATCCTGGCGAACGTGATGGGCAAACCCTACCGCGCCATCTTCAACGAGTTCCAGGGCGGCAGTTTCAAGCCCGAGGACGTGGACGGTTCGGGCGACGTGAAATACCATCTCGGTGCCTCGTCGGACCGTGAATTCGACGGCAATGTCGTGCATCTCAGCCTGACCGCGAACCCTTCGCATCTGGAGGCGGTGAATCCGGTCGTGCTGGGCAAGGTCCGCGCCAAGCAGGACCAGCAGAATGACATCGAGCGCCGCGCGGTGCTGCCGGTCCTGCTGCATGGCGACGCGGCCTTCGCCGGCCAGGGGGTCGTCGCCGAGTGCTTCGGCATGTCGGGCCTGCGCGGACACCGCACCGGCGGCACGATGCACATCATCGTCAACAACCAAATCGGCTTCACCACGGCACCGCATTTCTCGCGCTCCTCGCCCTATCCGACCGATATCGCGCTGATGGTCGAGGCGCCGATCTTCCACGTCAACGGTGACGACCCCGAGGCCGTGGTCCATGCCGCCAAGGTCGCCACCGAGTTCCGCCAGCAATTCGGCAAGGACGTGGTCATCGACATCTTCTGCTATCGCCGCTTCGGTCACAACGAAGGTGACGAGCCGATGTTCACCAACCCGCAGATGTACAACCGCATCAAGCGGCACAAGACCACGCTGCAACTCTATACCGAGCGGCTGGTCGAGGACGGCCTCATCCCCGAGGGCGAGATCGACGACATGAAGGCCGCCTTCCAGGCGCATCTGAACGAGGAGTTCGAGGCCGGCAAGGAATTCCGTCCCAACAAGGCCGACTGGCTCGACGGACGCTGGAAGGCGATGCGGCCGAAGGAGCTGGACAGCTACCAGCGCGGCCAGACCTGGATCTCCGCCGAGACCATGGCCGAGATCGGCGCCGCGCTCACCCGTTATCCGAACGACTTCGACCTGCACAAGACGGTGGCCCGTCAGCTTGTGGCCAAGAAGAAGATGTTCGACACTGGCGAAAACTTCGACTGGGCGACCGCCGAGGCGCTGGCCTTCGGCTCGCTTCTCGTCGAAGGCTTTCCGGTGCGGCTCGCCGGTCAGGACAGCGCGCGGGGCACCTTCAGCCAGCGGCATTCGGCGTTCGTCGACCAGACGACCGAGGAACGCTACTACCCGCTAAATCACATCCGGGCGGGGCAGTCGCGCTACGAGGTCATCGACTCGATGCTCTCGGAATACGCTGTCCTCGGGTTCGAATACGGCTATTCGCTGGCCGAGCCCAACGCGCTGGTGATGTGGGAAGCGCAGTTCGGCGACTTTGCGAACGGCGCGCAGATCATGTTCGACCAGTTTGTCAGTTCGGGTGAATCGAAATGGCTGCGCATGTCGGGGCTCGTCTGCCTGCTGCCCCACGGTTTCGAGGGGCAGGGGCCCGAACATTCCTCGGCCCGGCTCGAACGCTTCCTGCAGATGTCGGCCGAGGAGAACTGGATTGTCGCCAACTGCACGACCCCGGCCAACTATTTCCACATCCTGCGCCGGCAGATGCACCGTGACTTCCGCAAGCCGCTGATCCTGATGACTCCGAAATCGCTTCTGCGTCATCCGCTCTGCATCAGCCGGGCCGAGGACTTCACCGACGGTTCGACCTTCCACCGCGTGCTCTGGGACGATGCCGAGAAGGGCATTTCCGAGACCAAGCTGAAGCCCGACGACAAGATCCGGCGCGTTGTGATGTGCTCGGGCAAGGTCTATTTCGACCTTCTCGCCGAGCGTGATGCGCGCGGCATCGACGACATCTACCTGCTGCGCGTCGAGCAGCTCTATCCGCTACCGGCCCAGTCGCTGCGCCATGAACTCGAGCGGTTCAAGTCGGCCGAAATGGTCTGGTGCCAGGAAGAACCGAAGAACCAGGGATCGTGGTTCTTCATGGAGCCCAACCTGGAATGGGTCCTGAACCAGATCGGCGCCAAACACAACCGCCCGCGGTATGTCGGGCGCAGTTCTGCCGCCTCGCCCGCGACCGGGCTGGCATCGCGGCACAAGGCACAACAGGATGCGCTGGTGAACGAGGCGCTGTCTTTCGAGGGGAACTGACGCATGAGTATCGAAGTCCGCGTGCCCACTCTGGGCGAAAGCGTATCGGAAGCCACCATTGCCACGTGGTTCAAGAAGCCCGGCGACTCGGTCGCCGCAGATGAAATGCTGTGCGAGCTGGAAACCGACAAGGTCACGGTCGAGGTGCCGGCCCCGGCCGGCGGCGTCCTGAGCGAGATCGTCGCCGCCGAGGGCGAGACGGTCGGTGTGAACGCGCTCCTGGCGACGATAGCCGAGGAGGGCGCGGCCGGTCCCGAGGAGACGAAACCGCGCCCGGGCAAGGAAAAAGCCGCGCAGGAAGTGGCCGGTGACGAGGCGCCGACGAAGACGGCCGCACCCGGCGGGGCGGAGGCAGGCGAGTCGGTGACGGTCAAGGTCCCCGCCCTGGGCGAGAGCGTCTCGGAGGCGACGGTGGCGACCTGGTTCAAGAAGGTGGGCGAGACCGTCGCGCAGGACGAGATGCTGTGCGAGCTGGAAACCGACAAGGTCTCGGTCGAGGTCCCGGCCCCGGCCGCGGGCATCCTGAGCGAGATCCTGGCCGAGGCGGGCACGACGGTCGCCGCCGGCGGCGATCTGGCGGTGATCGGCGGTGCGGTGGCCGCGAAGCCCGGCGCGAAGGCGGATGAGGCGCGAGTCGAGCCGAAAGGCGATGCCGCCGCGCAGAAGCGACCGGCGG
>SL_3KL_010_SEDDRAFT_10002225_pt1 | contig 17772 bp, 13 predicted proteins | sample SodLakKL_010_SED_2_FD_10381 | JGI IMG/M metagenome (IMG submission 10381) | reverse complement strand
GCGAGATTCCATCCAGCGGCCGCTACAACTTCAGCATCGGCAGATCGAGGCCCTGTTCGCGGGCGCAATCGATCGCCTCCTGGTAACCGGCATCGGCGTGGCGCATGACGCCGGTGCCCGGGTCGTTGGTCAGCACGCGCTCGATGCGCTTCGCCGCGGCGTCAGTACCGTCGCAGACGATGACCTGGCCGGCATGCTGCGAGTAGCCCATGCCTACACCGCCGCCGTGGTGGAAGCTGACCCAGGTGGCCCCGCTGGCCGTGTTCAGCAACGCGTTCAGCAGCGGCCAGTCGGAGACGGCATCGGAGCCGTCGCGCATGGCCTCGGTTTCGCGATTGGGGCTGGCCACCGAGCCGCTGTCGAGATGGTCGCGGCCGATGACCACGGGCGCGCTGATCTCGCCGCGGGCGAACATCTCATTGAAGGCGAGGCCGAGCCGCGCGCGATCCCCCAGGCCCACCCAGCAGATACGCGCGGGCAGCGCCTGGAAATGGATGCGCTCGCGCGCCATGTCGAGCCAGTTGTGCAGGTGCGCGTCATCCGGGATCAGTTCCTTGACCTTCTCGTCCGTGCGGTAGATGTCTTCGGGATCACCGGAGAGGGCCACCCAGCGGAACGGGCCGACCCCGCGACAGAACAGCGGCCGGATGTAGGCGGGCACGAACCCCGGGAATTCGAAGGCATCGTCGACGCCCGTCTCCAGCGCCATCTGGCGAATGTTGTTGCCGTAGTCGAACGTGGGTACGCCAGCGCGGTGGAAGGCCAGCATCGCCCGCACCTGTTCGGCCATCGAGGCTTTCGCCTCGCGGACCACGCGCTCGGGATCGCTCTGGCGCAGCGCCTCGGCCTGCTCCCAGGTCCAGCCCGCCGGCAGGTAGCCGTTGAGCGGGTCGTGGGCGCTGGTCTGGTCGGTGACCATGTGCGGATGCACGCCACGCCGGACCAGTTCGGGAAAGACTTCGGCCGCATTCGCGTGCAGGCCGACCGACACGGCCTCGCCCGTGGCTCGCGCGTCCTCGATGATCGCCAGCGCGTCGTCCAGGTTGTCGACCCCACGATCGACGTAGCCGGTATCCAGCCGCCTTTGAATGCGGTCCTGACGGCATTCCACGGCCAGCATGGAGAGGCCGCCCATGGTCGCCGCCAGTGGCTGGGCACCGCCCATGCCGCCGAGGCCGCCCGTGAGGATCCAGCGCCCGCGCGTCTGCCCGTCGTAGTGCTGGCGGGCCGCTTCCCCGAAGGTTTCGTAGGTGCCCTGGACGATGCCCTGGCTGCCGATATAGATCCACGAACCGGCCGTCATCTGGCCGAACATCATCAGGCCCTTGCGATCGAGCTCGTTGAAATGTTCCCAGGTGGCCCAGTGCGGCACCAGGTTGGAATTGGCGATCAGTACGCGCGGTGCATCGGCATGGGTGCGGAACACGCCGACGGGCTTGCCCGACTGCACCAGCAGGGTCTCGTCATCGCCCAGGCGGCGCAGCGTCTCGATGATGCGGTCGTAGCACTCCCAGCTGCGCGCCGCCTTGCCGATGCCCCCGTAGACCACGAGTTCCGCCGGGTTCTCCGCGTTCTCGGGATCGAGATTGTTCATGATCATGCGCAGGGGCGCCTCGGTCAGCCAGGAGCGGGCACTGAGCTGCGATCCGCGTGGTGCGCGGATGATGCGGCTGTCGTCCCGGCGGGTGAAGGCGTCGGTGGTCATGATGGCGGGCTCCGATCACTCGTGGGCCATGGGCGGCTTGCAGTCTGTCGGCACTGAATCAGATCGCTGCGGGGCGCGCAAGACAGGCGCGCGCTGGTCGCACCGGCGCGGCTCGGGTGGTGGTGAATTTCCCCGGCAGCCTGTTAACGCAACTCGCCATACCCGCGGGCGATGGCGTCGCGCTCCATGTCGAGGATGGCTTCGTAGTCACGCGCCGAGCAATCCTCGGCCCCGGTGAGCAGGAGCGCCGAGCGAGTGGATTCCAGGTCAGGGTCGGCAAGCGCTGCATGGATCCCGTCGCGAAGGCGGGTGCGCACCGCCGCGCTCGTGCCGAGCGCGGTGATCAGTGGCAGGCCGGGCGCCTGCGGTGAATAGGCCAGGACGCGGGTACCCACCAGCGCCTCCGGCTGGTGATGTGCCAGCAGGGCGTGGGTGACGGCATCGACGGCGCAGAGATCGGCCTCGCCACGGGCCACGGCGTCGATGCTGGCGGCGTGGCTGCCCGTACGCACGGTGTCGGCGAAGAACGGGCCATTGCCGGCCAGCGGTGCCAGCATGAAGCGCAGGACATTGACGCCCGAATGCGAATCGGCCGCGTTGTAGGCACAGACGCAACCGCGGAAGTCCGCGAGCCGATCGCCCGCAGGTGCCTCCCCGACGACAATGGCGCTGCTGTAGTGCGCACCGCTGCAGCCGGGGGCCGCGTACGCAGGCGTGCACACCAGGTGGACCCGCCCGGCAAGTGCGTGGGTGAGCGGGTAACCACAAGTCTGGCTCAACAGAAGCTCGTCATCGAGCCACGCCGACGCCTGCGAGCGCGTGAGTTCGGCCGGCACATCGCTGAGCCCGGCCGCACGCAGATGGTGCGCCAAACCCCGCCACCAGTCGTCAGTCGGGCCGCGCAGGACGGGCAGATCGTACATCGGCAGCGAAGCGATCACAGGAATTCCTCCTCGATCCAGTCCGCGACCTGGCGGGCATCCACATCCGCCTGGCGGACCAGTTCATCGAAATGCTGGCTGAAGGCGATGACCTGCTGCCGCCGCCGGAACACGAGGTAGAACTGGCCGACGTAGACGATCGCCAGGAGTGGCCCGAAGATGGCCACGGGTGCGCTGTACACCTTCTTTGCATCGAACAGGTAGAGGCGCAGGCCGGGGTAGTAGTCACGACACAGGGTAACAATATGGGCCAGCTGTTCGCGCCTCGCGTCCGCGTCCAGCCCGGCCCAGTAGCCCTCGCCGCGGGCCAGGCTGGTCACGACGTCCAGGCGCGCACAGACCTCGACATCCGAGCCCGGGGCGCGGACGTGGTCGAGGCGGTCCTGCATGGCGACGATGGCCTGTTCCGGCGTCTTGCCGAGAAAGGCGCGGTACTCGTGCTCGAGCACGGCCTCGGTCTTGAGGGGATCGGGGATCGATGCCGGCACATGGCGAATCTTGTAACCGGCGGCCTCGCGATGGCAGGACTGGACGAACTCGTCCGCGGGCGTCCGTGTCGCGCGGCGAAACTCGAACGCAGCACCGAGTATGTCGACGGCACGCTCGTGGCGATCCGACAGCCCCAGCAGCCAGTCGGCGCTGACCCCCAGCACCTCGGCGCACCGGGCCGCCAGGTGCACGTTCGGCAGGCGGGGTTCGTCGCCGTTGAGGATCTGCGTGAGCGTGGAGCGATCGAATCCGGTGTCCCGAGCCAGCGCACTGCGACTGGAGCCGGCGTTGCGGATGGCCGTATCCAGGCGTTCGCGGAAGATGCGGGCGCGATTGCGCTTGTCCATTCTTTACATTTTCCTTCATTCGATGTTTTTACTCAACAAATGGAGATTTGCATTTACAAGGTTCCTGATTGTGCACGCCCGTGAGCGTGACCTACTCTGCCTTAAGCCAAGCGCCGCAGGGGACAAAAATGGCCGCACGACGGCTCACCGATGACGATGTACTCGCCTTTGAACGCGATGGCGCGGTCTGCCTGCGCGGGGTCATGAACGACTGGGTGGACACCATCGCCGCCGGCATCGAGCGCAACCTCGCCGAACCGGGTGAGTTCGCCAGCGAGAACGCGAGCGCCGAGGAAGGCGGACGCTTCTTCGACGATTACTGCAACTGGCAACGCATTCCCGAATTCGAACGCGTGGTCCGGGAGTCGCCGGCAGCGGACATCGCTGGCGACATCATGCGCTCACAACGGGTCCAGCTCTTTCACGACCATGTCCTGGTCAAGGACGCCGGCACCGCGAAGGCCACTCCGTGGCATCAGGATCTGCCCTACTACTTTGTCGACGGCGACCAGATGGTGAGTTTCTGGATACCGGTCGATCCGGTCGAGGAGGCAACACTGCGCTTCATCGCCGGCTCGCACCGCTGGCCCCGGCTCATCCGCCCGACACGGTGGGCCGATGACAGCGCCTTCTACGCGGACGGCGACGACGGCTTCATGGACACCCCCGACCCCGATGCCGAGCCCGAGAACTACCGGGTGCTCGAATGGACACTCACCCCGGGCGACCTCATCGTGTTCCACTACCGTACGGCGCACGGCGCACGCGGCAACATGGCGCGCCGGCAACGGCGCGTGCTGTCCCTGCGCTGGCTCGGCGATGATGCCCGCTACGTGGAACGCCCCGGCCGGACATCGCCCCCCTTCCCCGGGCATTGCATGCAACCCGGCCAGCGCCTGCGCGAAGACTGGTTTCCGGTGGTTCGCGAACCGGCACGCGTCTGATCGCGAACGCATGGATCCGCCGGCCCCCAGGGTCGGTCGGCCCGGACAACGACTGGAGAACGTTTCATGGCTCGATCCCGAGGAGGCCGCGCGGCCCGCAGGGCAGAACGCCAGGCGGCTGCCGCCGGTGGCGACAGCGGACCACCCATCGAACAAATGGCGTGGCGCCAGCTCCATTACACCGATCCGGCCATCGAGCCACTCGATGCCGAGGGCGTCGAGCGCATCCACGACACCGCCATGCGCATCCTCGAGGAGATCGGCATCGATTTCCTGCACGCCGATGCGCGCACGGCGCTGGCCAAGGCGGGGTGCAGCATCGAGGGTGATGGCCCGACCGTGCGCATGGACCGCGAGTTCGTCATGGAACAGGTGGCGAAGGCGCCCTCCGCGTTCAGCATCACGCCACGCAATCCCGAGCGGCGCATCACGTGGGGCGAGGGACAGGCGGCCTTCGGCTCGGTGGCGAGTCCGCCCAATGTGAGTGACCTCGAGCACGGTCGCCGCACCGGCAATCGCGAGGACTTCCGCAATCTGCTGAAGCTCACGCAGAGCTTCAACATCATCCACATGAACTGCGGGTATCCCGTCGAACCGGTGGATATCCATGCCTCGGTCCGCCACCTGGATGCCTTTTACGACCTGCTCACGCTGACCGACAAGGTCACCCACGCCTACTCGCTGGGTGCGGAACGCGTCGACGACGCGATGGAGATGGTCCGCATCGCCGCCGGCATCGACGATGCGACCTTCGACGCCGCCCCACGCATGTTCACCAACATCAATTCGTCATCGCCGCTCAAGCATGACCAGCCGATGCTCGACGGCGCGATGCGCATGGCCCGGCGCGGCCAGCCCGTCATCGTGGCACCGTTCACGCTCGCCGGGGCGATGGCACCCATCACGCTGGCCGGCGCAATCGCCCAGCAGACGGCCGAATGCCTGTCGGCGATCGCCCTGCTCCAGTGGCTGAACCCGGGCACACCGGTTGCCTTCGGCGCCTTCACCTCGAATGTCGACATGCACACCGGTGCCCCGGCCTTTGGCACGCCGGAATACATGCGTGCGATGCAGATGTCCGGGCAGATGGCACGGCGCTACGCCCTGCCCTGGCGCGGCTCGAATGCGAATGCGGCCAACTATCCCGACGGGCAGGCCCTGTGGGAGACCAGCAACTCGCTGTTCGGCGTTCTGAGTGCGCATGCGAACATCGTCTTCCATGCCGCCGGGTGGCTCGAGGGCGGGCTGACCGCGAGTTTCGAGAAGTTCGTCATCGACTGTGAACTGCTCCAGCAATGGAGCCACTATCATCAGCCGGTATCGACCGAACCGGATGATCTGGCCTTCGATGCCATCCGCGAAGTCGGCCCGCACGGCCATTTCCTCGGCGCCACGCATACCCAGGAGCGCTACCAGACGGCCTTCTACCACCCCTTCCTGTCCGACTGGCAGAACTTCGAGGCGTGGGAAGCCGCCGGCGCGGAGAAGGCGCACGAACGTGCGCACCGCTTCTGCAAGCTGATTCTCGATGCGTGGGAACCGCCCCCGATCGATCCGGCGATCCGTGAGGAACTCGAGGCCTTCGTCGCCCGGCGCAAGGAAGAGGGAGGCGCGCCGACCGACTTCTGACAACCTGTCCAGTCCCCGGCCGCAGGCGTACCCGGAGGGATGGACCGGTCGGGCAGCGCGCGGCAACCGCACACTAGATAAAGGGCACACGGCGTGAATGAGTCATCCTCCGGAGAGGCCGACGCGCCNGCCGCGCGACTGAGCGGGCCGGTCAAGGGCATCCTGTGCATCCTGACCGCCGCCTTCCTGTTCACGCTGTTCAACGCCATCGCGAAATGGCTGGCGGACGATTACAGCCCGTTCCAGATCATGTTCTTCCGCGGTCTGTTCGGGCTGCTGCCGCTGGTACTGCTGCTGGCCTGGGAGCCGGGTCCCCCCCAGTTGCGCTCTCATCGCGTCGAGCTGCAGCTGGTGCGGGCGCTCCTCGCCCTGCTGTCGACGGTGTGTTTCATTATCGCCTACCGATCCATGCCGCTCGCCGATGCCCTGGCCATCGGCTACGCGGCCCCCATCATCGTCACCATCCTCTCGCTGCCCCTGCTGGCCGAACGCGTCGGCATCCACCGCTGGGGCGCGGTCATTCTCGGCTTCCTGGGCGTATTGCTGATCATTCAACCGGGCGTCGGCGTGTTCGATCCAGCCGCACTCTGGGCCATGCTCGGCGCGGCCCTGTATGCCCTGATGATCATCACCACGCGCCGCCTGGGGAGCATCGACACCACCGCATGCACGATGCTGCACTCCAACGTCTTCTATATCGTCGCCTGCGGCGCCGCCCTGCCGTTCATCTGGGTTACGCCGGACGCATTCGATCTTGCCCTTTTCGTCGCCGTCGGCCTCCTGACCGGCGCAGGCATGTTCTTTTTCGTGCGCGCCTACTACCACAGCCAGGCCGCGACGATTGCACCATTCGACTATACGGCGATGGTGTGGGCCATCCTGATCGGCCTCCTTGTCTGGGATGACTTCCCGGACGCACTCACACTGATCGGCATGGCCATCGTCGCCGCCGCCAGCCTCTACATCACCCGCCGCGAGGCCGTGCGTGCGCGTGCGAAACCCGTTGCCAGCGAAACGGTGCGCTGACCCGAGGCAGCGCCAGTGGTCGCGGGTTCGTCTTGCACCGACCCTCGGACGTCGCGAACCGGAGAACAATTGCCGGATTCGCGACAGCGCGCGGTCCATGGACAGGCGATTGTTTCGCCAGCAGGCGCATCATGCATGCCTGTCCATGCAAACGGGATACCGCACGCTTGGCGACAAGGAACGCATCAACCCGATCGTCGCACGGCGATGACGTCCGAGCCGGGGGCAAGTCGATCGCGGCACGCCGCCCGCTGAGGCGCCACTGTGCCGCGGATCGGGGCGGCCACATCGGCGGGGATTTGCAGCAGTCCCGTTTTACGGATAGATTCGGGAGCAGGCGTGGGCCAATCAAGGGGGCCTTCCAGCGTTGCCAGCCCGTGCTCTTCGAACCGTCAGCCACTCGTGCCAACGGTGGCCGGCGCCATCTCTTGCATTCCATGATTCGGCAAGTGCCTCAGTGCGCGCTCGCTTCCGCGTTCCCACGATTTGCGGAACACGGGGCTGCATCGCTCATGGGTTACGCCTGTCGATCGCATAATTCGAACTCACTGCCAGCGGGGATATGACCATGTCCGAAGACGAAAACCTCAAGCGGCCGGTACACCCGGCCATCCCGGAGCTCGCGGATCAGTTGCGCAAGGGCAACATGAGTCGGCGGGAATTCCTGCGTACCACGACGCTGCTCGGCATGTCTGCCGCTGCTTCCTACAGCCTGGTCGGCAAGCTGACCGGCCATTCGATGGTCGCGCCGGCGCGCGCGGCCGACAACGGCAAGATGGGCGGGCGCCTGCGCGTGGCCATGCGCGTGCAGGAAATGTCCGACCCGGCGGTATTCGACTGGGTCGAAAAATCCAATGTGGCCCGCCACATCGTCGAATACCTCACGGTTACCGGCGCCGACAACATCACCCGTCCCTATCTGGCCGAAAGCTGGGAGGCCTCGGACGATCTGCGTGAGTGGACGTTCCACCTGCGCCAGGGCGTGATGTGGCACAACGGTGACGAGTTCAACGCCGACGACGTCATCTTCAACTTCCAGCGCTGGCTCGACCCGGCCACGGGCTCACCGAACATGAGCCTGTTCTCCGCCATGACCGAGGAGTACGACACCGGTGAGGTCGATGACGATGGCGAACCCATCATGGAACGGCGGATGATGGATGATGCGGTCGAAAAGATCGACGATTACACCGTCCGCCTGCGCATGCGCAGTGGTCAGCTCGCCATGCCGGAGAACCTGTACAACTACCCCTGCGCGATCGTCCATCGCGACTTCGACGGAGACCTGCGGGCGAACCCCAACGGTACGGGGCCGTACACGCTGGCCGAGCACAGCGTCGGATCGCGGGCCGTACTGCGCCGCGTCGATCAACCCTACTGGGGCGAGGATATCGATGAGCCCTATATCGGCGGCCCGGTCTACCTGGACGAGATCGTCTACATCGACGTCGGTGACAGCGGTGCGGCGCAGCTTGCGGCGCTGCGGGCGGACCAGGTCGATGCCGTCTACGAGTTCCACACCGACTCGCTGCGCATGGCGGAGGATCTCGACGACGTCAACATCCTGACCAAGACCACGGCCACCTGCACTGTGATGCGCATGCACGTCGATGAGCCTCCCTTCGATGATCGCCGGGTCCGCCAGGCACTGCTCAAGGCCGTGGACGTCGATGCGTACCCACGCCTGATGTTCGGCGGCGAAGGTTCGATCGGTGAGCATCACCATGTCTCGCCAATTCATCCCGAGTATTTCGAACTGCCGAAACCGGAGCAGGATGTCGAAGCCGGCGTCGCACTGCTCGAAGAGGCCGGCCATGGCGACGGCCTCGACATCCGCATCGATGTGGGCAACGTCGGAGGGCCGACCGACCAGCAGATGGCCGAGCTCTGGCAGCAGCAACTGCGCGGCATCGGCGTCAACCTGTCGCTCAACGTCATGCCGGAGTCGCGCTACTGGGAGATCTGGACGACCACTCCGCTGGGCGCCACACAGTGGGTTCACCGCCCGCTGGGCACGATGGTCCTCAGCCTCGGCTATCGCTCGGGCGCGGCCTGGAACGAGACCAACTACTCCAATCCAGAGTTCGATGCCGCCCTTGACGAGGCCGAGGAGATCATCGATCCGGACGAGCGCAGGGCCAAGATGGAGACGGTGCAGAAGATCCTGCAGGACGACGCCGTCATGTGCCAGCCGGTCTGGGTGCCGCGGTTTGCCGCTGCACGCGCCAAGGTGAAGAACTACGAGCTGCAGCCGACGTTCTATCACCAGTTCCACAAAGTCTGGATCGATGACTGATCCGGTCGGAACCAGCGGGCCCGCCATCATGGCGGGCCCGCTTTCTTTCCGCCGCCCGTCCATCAATTTCCGCGGGATCCCCCGTGCCGGATCGGAGGTGCGTGCCTCATGCTGATGTTCGTCACTCGACGGCTGATCCAGATGATTCTCATCATGATCACCGTCTCGGTCATCCTGTTCACCATCTTCGAGTTCAACAAGATGAGTGTTGCAGGACAGGTGCTCGGCCCCTACACAACGACCGAGCAGCGCGAGATCTGGCTTGAGCGCCAGGGCTTCATGGAACCTCCCGTAGGCCGCTACTTCGAGTGGGTCGGCAATGTCTTCCGCGGTGACTTCGGACAATCGATCCAGTTGCGCGTCCCCGTATCCGAAGTTCTCTGGGATCGGTTGCGCATGACCGGCATCCTGGGATTCTGGCTGTTCGCCTTCCTGATCCCGCTGTCGCTCCTGTTCGGCGTACTGGCTGGCATCAAGGAGGGCTCGTTTCGTGATCGGGCAATCTCGACGACGGCTGTCGCGACGACTTCGGTCCCCGAATTCGCATCCGCCACGTTCCTGACCGCGATTTTCGTGTTCTGGCTCGGCTGGCTGCCGGGCACGTCGGGCATGCACGGCGGTTTCGACCCACTGCAACTGGTCCTGCCGATCCTCGTATTGCTGCTCTATGGTGGAGGCTACGTCATCCGCATGACGCGGGCCTCGATGGCCGAAGTCATGAGTTCGCAATACATCCGCACCGCGATCCTCAAAGGCATGCCCTATCGCCGGGTGATCATGCGCCACGCCCTGCGCAACGCGCTCATTGCCCCCTTCACCGTGATCATGCTGCAGCTCAACTACCTGCTGTCCGGCGTCATCGTGGTCGAGGTATTCTTCGCGTACCGGGGCTTCGGCAGCCTGCTTCTCGACGCGGCCCTGTTCGGCGATATCTTCGTCATCCAGGCCTGCACCCTGATTGCCGTATTCATCGCGGTACTGTCCTATTTCCTTTCGGATATCGGCTACATGCTGCTGAATCCACGGATCCGGGTGAGTTGACATGACTGACAGCCAGGCTCAATCCACACCTGCAATGCCGTCGCGGTTCATGGGTCTCCTGCGCGGGATCGCGCTGATGCGCGAATCCTGGTTCGGCATGTTCGGCGCGGCACTCGTGCTGTTCTGGGTGATCATGGCGATCATCGCGCCCCTGCTGCCGCTGTACGATCCGTTGCAGTCCTTCACCACCCTGGAGCCCATCGGTACCGAGGCCTTCGATGGCAGCGGCACGCACTGGCTGGGTACGGACAATCGTGGCCGCGATGTACTCTCACGCGTGATCTGGGGATCGCAGCGGGTCCTGATCTGGGCCAGCATCGCCATTGTTTGCGCCTACATCGTGGGCGTCACCATGGGCGTGATCGCCGGGTACCTCGGCGGCTGGATCGACGACATCGTGTCGTTCGCGGCCAACGTGCTGATCTCGTTCCCGGTCCTCGTGCTCTACGTGCTGATCATCGCCTTCCTCGGCGCGTCGGGCGTGAACATCGTCATCGCGGTGACCTTCACCACCGCACCGATCGTGATGCGCATCGTGCGGGGCCTGATCATGGATCTGCGCACGCGCGACTACGTGGCGGCCGCGCAGACGCGCGGCGAATCGGCGTGGTACATCATGTTCGTGGAACTGCTGCCGAATGCGCGCGGACCGCTGATCGTCGATCTCTGTCTACGCTTCGGCTATACCGTGGTCGCCATCGCCACCCTGAGCTTCCTCGGCCTGGGGCTGCCACCACCCGACCCCGACTGGGGGCTGATGATCCGGGAAGCCGTTCCGCTCGGCACGTATGCGGGCCACGTGATGCTGGTCCCCGCACTGGCGCTGTCGACGCTGATTCTCGGATTCAACATGATGGCCGATGGCCTGCGTGAAATCTCGCTGCGGGACTGATCCCGGGCCCGCTGGAGACACAGACATGGCAGAAGAACCCGTACTGGAATGTCGCAACCTGTCGATTTCCTACTACACCCGCCAGGGCGAGATCCCCGCGGTGATCGACTTCAGTTGCACGGTTCATCCCGGCGAGACAATCGGCATTGTCGGCGAATCCGGCTGCGGCAAATCAACCGTGGCGATGGCCCTGATGCAGCACATGGGCACCAACGGTGCCATCGTCGGTGGCCAGGTACTATTCAAGGGCCGGGACATGGCCGAACTTTCCGCAGAGGAGCTGCGCCGCGTCCGGGGCTCCGAGGTCGCGATGATCTACCAGGAACCGTTCGCGTCCCTGAACCCGAGCATGAAGATCCGCAACCAGCTCATGGAAATCCCGATGATCCATGAGCAGGCGACGGAAGCCGAGGCGCGCGAGCGCGCCCTGCAGATCCTGGCCGATGTCCAGCTCCCCGACCCGCAGCGCGTCATGGAGGCCTATCCCCACCAGCTTTCCGGCGGCCAGCAGCAGCGCGTGGTCATTGCCATGGGCCTGCTCGCCAACGCCTCACTGCTGGTGCTGGACGAACCCACGACAGCGCTCGACGTCACCGTGGAGGCCGGCATCATCAAGCTGATCGCCGACATCAGCCGGAAGTTCAACACCGCGCAGATCTACATTTCGCACAATCTCGGTCTGATCCGCGAAACCTGCGATCGCGTGTTCGTGATGTACTCGGGGGAAGTGGTCGAGGAAGGCACCATCGACGACCTCTTCCAGCACCCGCAGCATCCCTACACGCACGGCCTGTTCGGCTGCATCGCCACGCCGAGCATGGACAAGAACGCAACGCCCCTGAAGCCGATCCGTGGCCAGCTGCCGCTACCGCATGAACGCCCGCAGGGTTGCAACTTCGGTCCGCGCTGCGACTTCTTCAAGGCCGGCCGCTGTGACCGCGACGTGATCCCCCTCGAGCGAATCCTCGAGGATCGCGGCCACTACGCGCGCTGCATCCGCCTCAAGGAGATCGACCACGATGCCGCCGCCGCACCGCCCGAACAGAAGGAACCGATGGAGATCGGCGAGACCGTGCTGAGCGTGGATCGCCTGCAGAAGTATTACCCGATCTACGACTACTCGATCAAGGGCATCCTGAAAGGCGAGCGGGTCCGCTACGTCAAGGCGAACGAGTCACTGAGCTTCACGGCACACCGTGCCGAGACCGTGGCCATCGTCGGCGAATCCGGCTGCGGCAAGTCGACGTTTGCCAAGGTACTGATGGGCCTGGAGACGGCGACCGGCGGCTCACTCAAGCTCGAGGAAACCGAGATCGGTTATCAGCCCGTGCGCAAACGCCCTCCGGAGCGAATCTCGGCACTGCAGATGGTGTTCCAGAACCCGTTCGACACGCTGAATCCGAGCCACCGGGTCGGCCCGCAGATCGCCCGCGTGATCGAACGCTTCACTGGTATGCGCAACAAACGCCAACTCCGGGACAAGGTCTTCGAGCTGCTCGACATCGTCAAGCTGCCGCGCGATTTCTACTACCGGCGCCCGCGCCAGTTGTCGGGTGGACAGAAGCAGCGTGTCGGCATTGCCCGCGCGTTCGCCGGCAATCCCGCGATGGTGGTTGCCGACGAACCCGTTTCGGCACTCGATGTCTCGGTCGCCGCTGCCGTCACCGAACTGCTGATGGATATCCAGCGCGAGAGTCACACCACGCTGCTGTTCATCAGTCATGACCTGTCCACGGTGCGCTATCTCTCCGACAGCGTCGTGGTGATGTACCTCGGCTGGATCATGGAACGCGGCAAGACCAGCGACGTCTTCTCGCCGCCGTACAATCCCTACACCGAGGCGCTGCTGTCAGCGGTACCCATTGCGGATCCCAATATCCGCAAACGCGAGATTGTCCTCGAGGGCAATCTGCCGAGCGTGATGAATCCGCCCAAGGGCTGCCCGTTCTCGACCCGGTGTCCACGCCATCTCGGGGCGATCTGTGACAACGAGCCACCACCCGAGCGCGAAGTCGCGCCGGGCCACAGCATCACCTGTCACATTCCGGTCGAGGATCTGAAGAAGGTCGAGCCGGTGTTCTCCTTCGGCGACAAGACCAAAACGGGTACGTAGGTCGAATTGAGCCCAATACCAGCAACGCTGGTCGGACTTTGCCTCACGTCAGCGGGGCCTCGCGGTGACGCTTGGTGTCATTGCGAGCCCGCGTAGCGGGCGTGGCAATCTCCCCAATCACGCACTGCGCCAGAGTTCACGCCACGGCTGCATCACGAGATCGCCACGGCGCCTGTGGCGCCTCGCGATGACGCTCGTGGACCATGCACCGCCGCGCGATGCCTCTCCCACGACTTCAATGAAACGCCAGCCACTGCCCCAGTCCGCGGCTCTTGGCCGCCTCGACCAGTGCATGCCCGAGAGCGATATCGCTGGTACTGAGGCCGCGGTGCCAGAAGAGGATGTTCTCCTCATCGTTCTCCCGCCCCGGGAGCTCGCCGGCGACGATGCGGCCGAGTTCCGCGTGCAGGTTTTCCCAGGTCACGCGGCCGCTGTCGACATGCTCGCGCAGCGCGCCGTAGGGGCGCCCCGGCTTGCACTGCCCCCAGTCATCGACCACGACCTTGCTCATGATGTCGGTCAGTGACAGTTCCACTGCGCTCATCGTGCCGTAGGGCACCACCAGTGCGCCCGGCTTGATCCACTCGGTCTTCAGCAGCGGCTGCGGACTCGGCAGGCGCGAGGCCTCGACGACGATATCGGCATCACGCACACAGGACTCCCAGTCATCGACCACCGTCACCGGCTTGCCGAGGTCGGCGCTCAAACGCTCGGCAAATTCCTTGCGGCTTTCCGGGCGCCGCGAGTGCACCCGGATTTCCTCGAAGTCGAACAGGCCGTCGAGCAGGCGCACGTTCCAGTAGGCCGTGCCGCGCGTGCCGATATGGCCGAGCACACGGCTGTTCTTGCGAGCCAGGTGCTTCGCTCCGATGGCGGTAAGCGCCCCCGTGCGCATGCTGGTGATGGACGTCGCCTCCACGATCGCTTCGAGCGCCCCCGTCTCCGGGCTGAACAGATTCAGCACGGAGAGCTCGGAGGGCAGCCCCAGCTCGTAGTTGCGATAGAAGTCCCCGACCACCTTGACACCCGCGGCCCGCAGCGGGCCGATGAAACCGCGCAGGACATTGAAATGCCCCTTCTCGGAGGTCTCCGGCACCAGATGGACGCGCGGCTCGATCACGGTCTGGTCACGACCCTGTGCCGCCAGAGAGGCTTCCACGGCCGCGATGACCTGGGCGTCCGTCAGGCCGATCTCGGCGACCGTACGTGCGTCGAGGATGAGGGTCTTGCCGGCATCACCTTCAGTCATGATTCGCTCCCGGAAAGGATCTGTTCGCGAAATCCGCTGGCGAGGCGCTCTACCAGCGGCCCTGGCGGCTGCATGGCACCCGCCTCGATCACGGGCGCGCGGGCCCGTACGTCCTCGAGCCGCGCCCGCAGGCCCGGCGCCACATCGCGCCCGGTGACATGGAGCGCCTGGCTGGCGATCAGTGCCAGAGGCGCAAGCGCCGACTCCAGCAGCCGCCCGGCCTCGGACTGGGCCTGCCACGCCGGCACGGTGGTCGTGGCGACGTCGTTCTGCCCGAAGCCGCCGCTCTCGCTCGCCGGCAGGAACGTGCGCTGGGCCGCGCGCCGCGCGCCCTCGCTGAATCCGACCTGGGCCATCGGCAGGCAGCCCAGGTAGCGCGCATCCTCGGAGTCCACACGCAACTGGTCCGGCAGGCGCGAGACGGGACCGTAGAGGATCTTGGCCGCCTGGCGCTCCGTCAGCAGGCACAGGTCCGCGTAGGCCGCCGCGAGCTCATCAAGGGCGGGCCACGCCAGCGTATTGTGGTAGCCCCCATTGGCGAGAACGCGGCCATTCGGGTGGTCGGCATCCGGTGGAATGAACATCGGGTTGTCCGTCACCGCCTGCAGCGAGCGCTCGGCCGCCACCTCGGCCTGGCGAATGGCCCGGCGCAACCGCCCGAGCAGGCGCGGCAGAATGCGGAAGCTCACCGGCGCCTGGTAGGGACGCCGATCTGCCTGCGCGCCGGCCAGTAGTGCGCCCAGGGAATGCACGGCATCGGCGTCGTCGGGATCATTCCACAGATCGGCGAGCGCCGGATCAATGTGGTCGAACGGGGCCTGCAAGGCCTCCCAGGCCAGGGCAAAGACCTCCTCGAGGACCGCCAGGCGCCTGCGCGCCACCAGGGCTGCGTCGGCGATCAGGCCGGCAGCACCCGGGCTGCCGTTGATCAGCGCCAGCACATCCTTTTCCTGCGGCTGCGAACGCGCGGCCAGCGCGCCAAAGAGCTGGCCGAGGATCAGGATTTCCCCCGCGCCACCGTGGCCCTCCACCGACACGGGCGGAAGCGGTTCGCCATCGAGCATTGCGGCCACCGCCTCCGCCATCGCCGGCGTGATCGCCGCATGGCCCTCGACGTAATTGGCCAGGCGGGCCAGCACGATCGCCCGGGTCACGCGTTCGGGCAGGGGCGGACCGAAGGTGACCTGATTGGCAAACGGCGGCATTGCGGCATGGCGCCTGCGCGCCTCCCCGTCGAGGCGCCACGTGGCCATCTGGCCGTACCCGCTGGTGACGCCGTAGACCACCACATCGGGATCATCGATCAGCCGCATGAACGCCTCGCGACTCCCCCGCATCCGCTCGAGCGATGCCGGTGAGAAGCGCACGGATTCGCCTTGCCAGGCCACGCGTTCGACGGCAGCCAGGTCGATATCCCGGCGGCTGTCCAGCATCAGAGTCATTGCGGCTCCCTTGTGTGAATCTTGAATGGATTGGGTGCGGTGGCCCGCCACGGGATCAGTCCCCGCCTTGTGCGCGTCCCGCTGTGATGATTACATCCGTGTATTCAAGACTGCCACGGGAGTCGCAGTGACTGCTCTCTTCGCCGACCGCATGTTCCTGCCGCACGGGTGGGCACACCGCGTCCGCCTGCAGCTCGATGACGCCGGCATCATCGAGCGCATCGACACGAATGCCGAGCCCGGCGATGCCCGGCATCTGCCCGGACCCACCGTCCCCGGCATGGTCAACGTCCATTCCCATGCGTTCCAACGCCTGATCGCCGGTTTCACGGACATTGCCGAGGATCCCGACGACAGCTTCTGGAGCTGGCGCGAGGCCATGTACCGGGCGGCACTCGCTCTCGACGCCGACGACTTCGAGACCGTCTGCCGCCACGTCTACGTCGAGATGCTGCGCGCAGGCTACACCACTGTGGGGGAATTTCACTACGTCCACCACCAGCCGGACGGCACGCCCCACGACCACAGCGCCGAGCTGGCCCTGCGGGCCGTTGCCGCGGCGGCAGACACCGGCATCGGCATGGCACTGTTGCCGGTCCTCTACGGTCACTCCGGCTTCGGCGGTCAGGACCCGACCACCGGTCAGCGGCGCTTCATCAACGACGTGGACGACTACCTGTCGCTCCACGCCGCCGCAGCGGAAGCCGCGCACGACCACGCGACGATCACCACCGGCGTCGCCTTTCATTCCCTGCGCGCCGTCACCGGCGAGGAAATGACCGAGGTACTCGCGGCCCTGCCCGACCATCTGCCGGTGCACATCCATGTGGCCGAGCAGCAGCGCGAGGTGGAAGACTGCGTCGCCTGGTCGGGCCGGCGACCGGTCGCCTGGCTGCTCGATCACATGCCCGTCGACGAGCGCTGGTGCCTGATCCATGCCACCCATCTGCACGACGTCGAAATCGACGCGCTGGCCCGCCACCGCCCCGTGATCGGCCTCTGCCCGGTGACGGAAGCCAACCTCGGCGACGGCATCGCCCGCGCCATCGACCTGAATCACCGCGGCCTCGGCCTGGCGATCGGCTCGGACAGCCATGTGTCGGTCGACCCCGTGGAGGAACTGCGCTGGCTGGAGTACGGCCAGCGCCTGATCAGCGGCCGGCGCAATCGGATGACCGGGCCACATTCAACGGCCGTGGGCGAGCACCTCTACCATACCGCCGCCGAGGCCGGTGCCCGGGCCATCGGCCAGCCGGTCGGTCGCATCGAGGTCGGAGGCCGGGCGGACCTGGTCGTGCTCGACGACCGCGACGTGCAGCTCGCCGACTGCCCCGATCGCCACCGACTGAACCGCTGGCTGTTCGCCACGGACGAGCGCGCCATCCGCCAGGTGCGCGTGGCCGGACGGACGGTTGTCGACGATGGGCATCACCACGATCAGGAACGGGCGGCAGCCGCCTTCCACGACGTCTGCCGGCGCCTGCTCTATACCTGAGCCGAGCAGCGTAGCGGGAGATGGTGGGAGCGAGCTTGCTCGCGAATCGGGCGCTTGTCGTGTTGCAAGGCGCCGGAACCGGTACCCTGCTCCGGGGCCCGCTGCCAGTATCGTGTCCTTGCGGACACGATACTGTCCGTCCCTGGGCGCTACTGTGCGGCCA
>SL_3KL_010_SEDDRAFT_10002224_pt1 | contig 17773 bp, 14 predicted proteins | sample SodLakKL_010_SED_2_FD_10381 | JGI IMG/M metagenome (IMG submission 10381) | reverse complement strand
ATCAGCCACTGGACCATTGCCGGCGGCGGCACCATGGAAGCAGAAGGCGGCGAATGGCAACTGGCCGGCACAATCGGCCAGTGGGAAGCCAGCGAAGCAAGAGCCCTTTCAGGTGGCCAGTGGCAGCTGACCGGCGGCTTCTGGGGACTGACCCTCGAAGAGCTGGCCGACTTCCTGTTCCAGGATCGGTTCGAAGCCAGCACGGACACCAATAACGTGGAGCTGAAACCAAGCTCCTGACAACTCTGGCCAGATGTACCTCCCGGCCATCGCCCGGCATCGTACCGATGCCGGGCTTTTTTTCGTCTGGAACGCGATTCACGCACCAGCGCGTTGAAACAGCAGCGTAAGCAGAAGCAGCACTGCCGGCAGGATGATCACGGCCGCCACGATGGCGCGCCGTCTGCGTTCACTCCCCTTCGCCAGTTGGCGCTGGCGCCACTCTTCCGGAAAACGGTAGCCGCAGTGAACACACTGCTCCTTCTTCTTCAGCGTCAGCAATCCGCACGATGGGCACTCCATGCGCGGCCTGAAGTCCACCGGCGGTGGCAGGAACGCCATCAGCGATACTTCGCCAGCTCGAACCGGGCCACCAGCGCGCGATGCACCTCGTCCGGCCCGTCGGCCAGCCTCAGGGCGCGGGCTGCCGTCCAGGCCGCGGCCAGCGGGTAGTCATCCGACAGTCCACCGCCGCCGTGCAGCTGCATGGCCAGGTCGATCACGTCCTGCGCCATGGTCGGCACCGCCGCCTTGATTTGAGACACCTCGCTCATCGAGCGCGCAATGCCGCGATGATCCAGCGACCAGGCCGCCTTGAGCACCAGCAGCCGGGCTTGCTCGATGGCAATGCGGGCCTGGGCGATTCGCTCCGAGTTTCCACCGAGCTTGGCCAGCGGCCGTCCGAAAGCCTCACGCTCCAGCGCCCTGCAACAGGCCCGCTCCAGGGCCATTTCGGCCAGTCCGATCAAGCGCATGCAGTGATGTATCCGCCCCGGGCCAAGACGTCCCTGGGCAATCTCGAAGCCCTTGCCCGGCCCGGCGATGATGGCCGAGGCCGGCAGGCGCACATCGGTGAAACTCACCTCGCCGTGCCCGAGCGGTGCATCGTGATAGCCCATGGCATTGAGCATGCGTTCAACTGTCACGCCGGGTGCGTCCAGCGGCACCAGTACCATGGAGTGTCGGTAATGGCGGTCGGCCTGACTGTCTGTCAGGCCCATGAAAATCACGACCTTGCAATTGGGATGTCCGATGCCGGTCGACCACCACTTGCGCCCGTTGAGCACCACTTCATCTCCGTCAACGACAGCGGTGGCTTCCATGTTCGTGGCATCCGAAGACGCCACCCCCGGCTCGGTCATGCAGAAAGCGGAGCGTATATCGCCGGCCAGCAGGGGTTTAAGCCACTGTGCCTTCTGTTCCTCACTGCCGAAGTGATACAGCACCTCCATATTGCCGGTGTCGGGTGCGTTGCAGTTGAAGATCTCAGGTGCGATCAGGGAACGACCCATGCGCTCGGCCAGCGGCGCGTAATCCAGGTTGGATAGCCCCTTTCCCAACTCCTCGTCGGGCAGGAACAGGTTCCACAGGCCCTGCTTGTGCGCTTTCGCCTTCAACTCCTCGATGACCGGAAGCAGCTGCCACGGATCGTCAAGCTCGGCCATTTGACGGTGATAACCCGGCTCGACAGGTTCGATTTCGTCCCGCATGAAGCGGTGTAGCCGTGCCGCAAGGTCTTGCGCTTTTTCTGAAGGCGTGAAATCCATTGTCGTAGTTCGTCAGGAAGACCAAATCCCATGATAAGGGATCAGCGGCTTGTTCAACCCGAGGCTGGTCCAACGCATGGCCGAGGACCTTCCCTTCCGGGGCCTCAACCACCGGCCGCCGAGCGCGTCGGCTATACTCCGCCATTCGCCAGGTCGCGCACAAGCAGACAGCCATGAAGCCATCCATCCATCTCGGCACCGCCACCATTCCCGACACCAACAAGCAGATGCTGCTCTACCAGCACGACGTGAAGTTCTCTATCAGCATTCCCGGCCGCGGTGAGTTGATGAACAGTCGCGTCAACGGCTCGGAAAAAGCGCTGGCCGAGCTGACCTGCGAGCGAATCAAGGGGGTTGCGAAGCCGAGATTGTTGATTGGCGGCCTGGGCATGGGATTCACGCTGGCCTCGGCACTTAAAGCCAGCGGCCCCAATGCCGAAGTGGTGGTGGCCGAGCTCGTGCCGGAAGTTGTCGAGTGGAACCGGGAATTGATCGGCGAACCGGCCGGACACCCCCTGTCCGATCCGAGAACCACCGTCTATGTCGGCGATGTGCGTGACTTGCTTTGCAAGCCCGGCAGCGGCTTCGACGCCATCATGCTCGATGTCGACAACGGCCCCGAGGCGCTGATCCGCCGTGAGAACGACTGGATCTACAGCGCTGCCGGACTAAGGACCATCTCTCGCTCCCTTCGGCCCGGCGGCGTGCTTTCGGTCTGGTCGGCCGGACCCGACCGGCTATTCGTCAAACGCATGAAGCAGGCCGGTTTCCGGGTAGATGAGCGCGTCGTACGCCCCCACCGGGCCGGCAAGGGGGCACGTCATTTCATCTGGTTCGCCACACCGGCCGAATCCTGAAGCGGCAGACGGCATGGCCACCGGCCGTGTCGTAATCGGAAATCAGCCGCTGGAACGACTGGCCCGCTTGCGTTCATGTTCCTTGAGCAGACGCTTGCGCAAACGAATCTGCTCCGGAGTGACTTCCACCAGTTCATCATCGTTGATGAACTCCAGCGCCTGCTCCAGGGTCATGCGATTCGGCGGCACCAGCTGCACTGCATCGTCCTTGCCGGCGGCACGGATATTGGTCAGCTTCTTGCCCTTCATCGGATTGACCACCAGGTCGTTCTCACGCGCGTGCAGGCCAATGATCTGACCTTCGTAGATGTCCTCTCCGGGGCCGATGAACATCTTGCCGCGATCCTGGAGATTGAACAGGGCAAAGGCCACGGTGGTGCCGTTTTCCATGCTGATCAGCGTGCCGTTGGAGCGTTCGGCCACCCGCTCGGTGGCCGGGCCCCAATGGTCGAAAACGCGAAAGAACAATCCGGTGCCGGACGTCATGGTGCGGTAGGCGCTCTGGAAACCGATCAGCCCCCGTGCCGGCGCGATGTAATCGAGCCGTACCCTGCCCCGTCCATCGGACTGCATGTCCTGCAACTGGGCCTTGCGCTCGCCCATTGCCTGCATGACCGCACCCTGGTAGTCCTCTTCCATGTCCAGCACGACCTGTTCCCAGGGCTCCTGGATCGATCCATCCTCGCCTTCGCGCTTGCGAACGCGCGGACGCGAGACGGCCAGCTCGTAGCCTTCTCGACGCATGGTCTCGATCAGCACCGCCAGGTGCAGCTCGCCGCGCCCGGCAACATCGAACTGGTCGGGATCGGCGGTCTCGGAGACCTGCAGGGCCACGTTGTAAGTGGCCTCGCGAAACAGGCGGGCACGCAGCTGGCGGCTGGTCAGATACTTGCCTTCACGACCCGCAAAAGGTGAGTCATTGACCTGGAAGGTCATATGGATGGTGGGCTCGTCGACGGTCAGCGCCGGCAGTGCCTCGACCGCGGACGGATCGCACAATGTGTCGGAGATGCCGATTTCCTCGATTCCGGAAATTCCGATAATGTCACCGGCGGTCGCTTCCGCAACTTCTTCGCGCTTGAGCCCATTGAAGCCCAGGACTTGCAGGATCTTGCCCGAGCGTGTGTTGCCCTCTCGATCGACCACTTTTACCGGCTGATTCGGCTTGACCCGACCACGCTGGATCCTGCCAATGCCGATCAGGCCCACATAGCTGGAATAGGACAGCGAAGAAACCTGCATCCGGAACGGACCCTCGGGATCGACATCCGGTGCAGGCACATGCTCGATCAGAGTCTCGTAGAGGGGCACCAGGTCACCGCCGGTCACGTCCTGCTCGGTGCCGGCATAACCGTTGAGTGCTGAAGCATAGATCACAGGGAAATCGAGTTGCTCATCGGTCGCGCCCAGCTTGTCGAACAGGTCGAAGGTCTGGTTGAGCACCCAGTCCGGGCGCGCACCCGGCCGATCGACCTTGTTGATCACCACGATCGGCCGAAAGCCCATGGCAAAAGCCTTCTGGGTGACGAAGCGGGTCTGCGGCATGGGGCCATCAACCGCGTCGACCAGCAGCAACACGGAGTCGACCATGGACAGCACGCGCTCTACCTCACCGCCGAAGTCGGCGTGGCCCGGCGTATCGACGATATTGATACGCCAGTCACGCCAGGTAATCGCCGTGTTCTTGGCCAGAATGGTGATGCCTCGCTCACGTTCCTGATCCTCGGAGTCCATCACCCGCTCTTCCAGGCGCTCGTGGGCGGCGAATTCGCCGGACTGGCGCAGCAACTGGTCGACCAGGGTGGTTTTACCGTGATCGACATGGGCGATGATGGCGATATTGCGAAGTTTCATGAATGACTCGTGGAAAACCGTGGGTTGCGCATTATAGGGCCTGATGGGTCCTCGGACTCGAAATTCGACCGTGGTTTGTCGCCATTCCCGGTTATTTCACGTTTTTATAGGAGCTTATCCAACATCTCAGAGGGTCAACATGTTCACTTGTGTCAAGAAAGGCGCGCGAAGTGCCGGGCTTTTTTTCGTCGTAATGATGCCGGCCACCATCGCGCTGGCCGAAGAGACGGCCGCGCTTTCCGGCACTGTCACCGCCGTCGGTTCGGGAGAGCCGCTCGACGGGATCACGGTCGTCGTCAGCAACCTCAATCAGCACTTTACCGCACCCCCGGCGGCGCAAGTCACCACAAATGCCGACGGGGAGTGGAGCGCGGACATCGAATTCCCGTTCAACCCCGAACTCACCGTCATTGTCGAAGCTGCCGGACCGGATCATGCTCCCGGACGTCACGGCGGCACGGTGGCCGTGAATTGCTATTTCAACTGTGGTGGCACCGATCAGGGGTCGTTCTCGATCTCGCCAGGTGACAACATATCGGGGCTGGACATCAGCCTGGAGCCGGGCGGTCGCCTCAGCGGCGCGATCACCCGAGCCAGCGATGACCAACCACTGGAGGCGGCACGGGTGCTTGCCATGCCGATCGACACACCGTGGACGCGCTACAGCAGCCAGTTTCACGGCGTGGCCGACGAGACCGGACAATACGAAACCACCCTGGCGGTCGCGCCCGGTGATTACCATCTCATGGCCCACCCCGCTCCCGGTGAAAACTATGTGATCCAGGCCTGGCAGGGTTACTCCTGCCAGTTCGAACAATGCCCGATTCTGGATACCGACACCATCGAGATCCTGGAAGGCGCGGTGACCGAAAATCTGGACTTTTCGATGGCAGCCGGCGCCGCACTCTCCGGAACACTGACACCGGCCGATATTCCGAGGGTCGTTCGCCTGTTTGACGGCAGCGGTCGGATGCTGGACGACTTCCTGTTTGCTCCCTGGGAGCCGCCTGGTGAGGATCAGTGGGAGTTCAGCGGCCTGGCCGGCGGAAGCTACTATGTCGAACTTGGGCCATTCAGTTCAACCGAGCCCTGGCTCAGGGTGCTGCACAATGGGCTTCTGTGCCCGTTTTCCGGCTGCGAGCGGGCCACGGGCGATCCGCTGGTAATTCCTGCCGGCGCCACACTGACCTTGCCGGACGTCGCGCTTGAGTCAGGCGGACAAATCGAAGGAAAACTCGTCGATGCCACCACGGGCGAGGCACCTCCAACCGTCGGCGAATGGCTGCTCCGCACTTACGAAATCCTGTCCGACGACGGCACAGTGGTCGGCGGCGGCACCATAGACGATGTCGACGATGAGGTGCTGCTTCTCCCATCAGCCGCCTTACCGGATGGGGAGTACTACGTGCGGACGTTCACTGCGTTCCGGGGAGAAGGTATCGGATACCAGTGGATAACGGGTGACCCCAGCACCGGCTACCTGCCCGGGTACGTCGACGGCATGTATCCCGACATTGTCTGCGCCGGCGTGAAATGCAATCTCGATGCGGCCGAAAAAGTCACGGTAACCGACGGTGAAATCACCAGCATCACTATCGAACTGGTGACCGGGAGCAACATCGAGGGCAGCATTGTTGACGACGAAACCGGTGACCCCGTACCGGGGGCTATCGCTCGTTTGCTATCGGCCGACAACGAGATACTCGCTAGCGTCATCAGCGACAACGACGGGCAATTCTGGTTCGGCGCTTTTCCCGACGGGGACTACTATCTCAGAACCACCATGTCGGGCTCCAACGGCATGGGTCACCTCGGCGTTCAGCACCGTTATTTCGACCGCCTTGAGGGGAGTGAGTCAACCTGCTCGGAGATGCTTTGCGACCCGGCCGATGGAGCCGCGATCACACTTGACGGCAGCGATGCAGGCCCCTTCGAACTGCGCGTGGAACCCGGCCCGGTGATCTCGGGCCGGATCACGGCCCAGCCCAGCGGTCTCCAGCTCAATAACGGCCGGGTCGAGGTGTATGACAGTAGCGGCACGTTTATCGGCAGCTACCGTATCAATCCGAGCACCGGCCAGTACCAGACCACCGCGCTGGCACCGGGCGACTACACCCTGGTGCCTGTCGTCTCGCCCGCCTACTCGGCCGTTATCACCGGTGACACGAACCCGAGGGAAGTGGCAGGCCCATTAAGCGCGGCAGGCTTCGTCGTCAGTATCGGCACCGAGGATGTCAGTGCTGACCTGCCAGTCATAGATGTTGGAGCCGATCAGATTTTCGACAATCGCTTCGAAGCATCTGAATGACCCGTTGTCATGCCGGTGCGGGACGACGTCCCGCACCGGCATGGTTGATCAGTCTTCCCAGCCCCAGGGTGCCGGCGGCGGCTCGACCGGCTCGCCCAGATCGAACTCGACATGGTAGTAGCGATCGGTGACCAGGCGGCGGACGTAGTAGACGAATTTATCGCCGGGATGAACTTCCATCACCCAGACGTTGGGATAGTTGTCCGGCATCCGATCCAGGGTGAAGTCGTCGGCCGGAAAGATCTGGGCGTTGGCATTTCCGTAGTTGGGTGAAATTCCACCGTACTGGGTGATTTCCTCAGGCTCACCATACTGGTCACGGTGATCGTGGCGCAGCATGACACGTCCTCCCACGCGCGCCAGTACCCAGGTCCGCGACAGGTTATCGCCCACAACGAAGGGGATACGAATCTGGTCGGCGTTACAGTCGCGCACGTGCATGATCAGACGGTCTCCCTCCATGTCTCCGTCGGGCGAAGCCATCAGCGTCCCCTCGAACGCCTGACCGCAAAGTGACTTCAGGTTCGACCAGTAGTCATCCACGGGTGACGCCTGAGCGGCACCGACCAGCATCCAGGCAGCAGTCAGCGACGCGATTGAAACTCTCGACATGAGCATTCTCCAGATTCGGGCAAAGCGCGCGATTCTGCCCGTTTGCCGTCGTGGATGCAATACAGAAGAGAATATCGGGTAACCTTTCATCAAGCCCTTGCCCTGGAACCAGATTGTCCGGAAAACTCGCCCGACAAAAGAACAGGCCAATAGCCATCGGCTCCGTGACCGTCGCTCCCGGCGAACGCCGCAGCATCGATCTGGAAGTCGGTCGCCTTTATACCCACTCGCCCACGAACATGCCGGTTCAGGTCATTTGCGGCCGCCAGGCCGGGCCGGTGCTGTTCATCTCTGCCGCCATCCATGGTGATGAACTCAACGGAGTCGAGATCATCCGGCGCTTACTCAAGGTACCCGCACTCAAGCACATCAGGGGCACCCTGATTGCCGTGCCGATCGTCAACCTGCACGGTGTCATCCATATGAGCCGATACCTGCCTGACCGGCGGGACCTCAACCGCAGCTTTCCCGGCTCCGAGAAGGGATCGCTGGCCGCACGTATCGCCCAACTGTTCATGCGCGAGATCGTCAGCCAATCCACCCACGGTATCGACCTGCATACCGGCGCCATTCATCGCACCAACCTGCCGCAGATCCGTGCCAACCTCGACGATCCCGAAGCCATGGAACTGGCGCGTGCCTTCGGCACGCCCGTCGTACTCAATTCAGCGATCCGCGACGGCTCACTTCGTGGCGCGGCCCAGGATCACGAGATTCCCATCCTCGTCTACGAGGCCGGAGAAGCGTTGCGCCTGGACGAAATTTCAATCCGCGGCGGAGTCGAAGGCATCATCCGCGTCATGCGACTTCTGGACATGCTGCCAAAGACCCGCAAGAAGCCACCACCTGAACCGGCTGTCGCTCGCTCGAGCAGTTGGGTGCGAGCCCCGCAAAGTGGCCTGTTCCGCGCCTACGTGAACCTCGGCGACCGAGTCACGCGTGACGAGACCCGCCTGGGCGTGGTGACCGACCCGTTCGGCGAGGACGAAGTCGAGGTTGTTGCATCCTTTTCCGGGATTGTCATCGGCAAGCTCAACCTGCCGCTGGTCAACGAAGGCGACGCCGTCTACCACATCGCCCGCTTCCACCGCACCGACATCGCCCACGAACGTGTTGGCGACTACACCGAAAACCTCGAAGCCGACGATTTCCCTTACGGAGACAGCTAATGCACCACGAAGACACAGACTGTACGGAGAAAAATCAACTTTTCTCTCTGTGTTCTGAGTGTCTCTGTGGTGATTTCTTTCGCCGGGACGGATCCCAGGGACGCACGACGCCTTCCTGGGTGGTCGAGGCGATCAGTTCGCCTGACTGATTGTAAATCTGACCTCGAGCGAAACCTCGCCCACCGAAGTTGGAGGGTGTATCGCAGGCATACAGCAGCCACTCGTCGACGCGGAAGGGGCGGTGAAACCACAATGCGTGATCGATACTGGCCATCTGCACCACGCGGGTGGTGAAATTGAGTTCATGCGGAAGGGTGGCAGTACCCAGCAACTCGTAGTCCGAGACGTAGGTCAGCAGGTTGCGGTGCAACTCCGGATCATCCGACAGCCGATCCCAGGCTCGCATCCAGACATGCTTGCGAGGCGGGCGGCCTCCGGGATCGATAAACTTGGGTGGCTCCACCGGCCGGAACTCGAACGGTGGCTTGTGCGACAGCAGCCGGCGCATCTTCTCGGGCACCTGGTCAATGATGCTCGCGTGGATATCGATCGAGCTGGTCAGACCTTCGGGCCCACCAACTTGCGGCATCTCGTCCTGGTGATCGAACCCTTGCTCGCCGGCATGAAAACTGGCGGCCAGGTTGAGGATGGGACGACCGTGCTGAATCGCCACCACACGGCGGTTCGAGTAGCTCTTGCCGTCGCGCGAACATTCCACCTGGTAGACCACCGGGCAATGGAAATCGCCGGGCCGAAGGAAGTAGGCATGCAGCGAATGCGGCGCCCTGCCCTCGACGGTGCGATGGGCGGCCGAAAGTGCCTGACCGAGGATCTGCCCCCCGAACACCTGTGGCGCGCCAATATCGCGGCTCTCGCCTCGAAACAGATTGTCCTCGAGCTGCTCGAGGTCGAGCAGCTCGATGACCTCTTCAAGATAGGGATTCACTGATTGATCAGTCTTCCCAGCCCCACGGCGCCGGAGGCGGCTCGACCGTCTCGGTCAGGTCAAAATCGACCTGGAACACGCGAGGTGTGCCCAGGCGCCACAATCCATAGGTGAACTTCTCATCCGGGTAGACCCGCATGACCCAAACATTGGAAAACGCTGCCTCGATGACCTGACGGGTTTCCTCGTCGGCCGGAAAATACTGCTCATTTGCCCGACCTTCGTTGGTCGTGGTACCGCCGTACATGGTGGTCTCTTCCGGCGTACCGTCATCGTAGCGATGATCGTGCTTGAGTTCTATACGGTCATCGCTGCGTGTCAGCACCCAGGTACGTGACAGGTTGTCTCCGACCACGAACGGAATGCGAATTCGATCTTCGCTGCAATCGCGCACATGCATCACCAGGCGATGCCCGACAAAGTCAGTCTCACCTTCAGGGTGCTGGATCAACTCACCCTCGTAGGCGTTGCCGCACAGGCTCTCCAGATTGGACCAGTACTCATCTAGCGGGCTTGCCCACACAAGTGAGACGGGTGCACACAAAAGTGATGTCAACAGTAGCTTTCTCATTTTCTTCTCCTCGCTGGACTTTCAGTTGAAAGCAAAATATTCGCCCCCCGTTCACAGCGATCACGAGAGATCCCGTTCACGCAGCGCCCAGGTGGCGGGTCAACTCAGTACCCGGCCGCCTGACCGTCCTTTCTAGACTCCGAAGCGCCCTGGTATGTGCCGTGTTCATGATCGAGCATGATCGCCTGATAACCCCCATAGGGGCCGCGTGACCAGACCACCTTGTGCCCCTTGCCCATCAGAGCACGCACCGTCTCGTAGGGAAAACCCGACTCCAGATTGAGTTCCCCGCCGTCGGTCATCTGAATGGCCTGGCCGGTCGGCTCAGTCGAACCGCGGTGGTGAATTCGCGGAGCATCGCCCGCTTCCTGCAGCCCCATGCCGAAATCGACGATATTGATCACGATCTGCGCATGCCCCTGCGGCTGCATGCCGCCTCCCATCAGACCGAAACTGATCCAGGGCTTGCCGTCCCTGGTGACGAACGCGGGAATGATGGTGTGGAATGGGCGCTTGCCCGGCTCGAAGGTATTCGGGTGCCCTTCTTCCAACACGAACATCTCGCCTCGATTCTGCAGGATGAATCCGGTACCCGGCGGTGCCATGCCGGAGCCCATGCCGCGGTAGTTTGACTGGATCAGCGAGACCATGTTGCCGTGCCGATCGGCAACCGACAGGTTGATGGTATCGCCCTCGTTGAGCGGCGGATGGCCGGCCTCGACGGTATCGGCAGCCGACTCCATGTCGATCAGCTCGCGGCGCTCGGCGGCGTATTCCTTGCTGATCAGCCAGTCGACGTCGACTTCCATGTAGTCAGGATCAGCGTAGTGTCGGGCCCGATCTTCGAAAGCCAGTTTCTTCGCCTCGGTGAACAGGTGCACATGCTCCGGCGAACCGAAGCCGTATGAGGCCAGGTCGTAGCCTTCCAGGATGTTGAGAATCTGCAGCCCGGCAATGCCCTGCCCGTTGGGCGGCAATTGCCACACATCCACGCCGCGGTAGTTGGTCGATACCGGCTCGATCCACTCACCTTCGTGCGCAGCCATGTCCTCGTAGCTCAGGAATCCGCCGTGTTCGGCCATGAAGTCGCCAATACGCTCGGCCAGCTCACCCTTGTAGAAGCCGTCACGTCCCTCATCGACCAGGATCTGCAACGTATCGGCGAAGTTCGGATTCTTCCAGATTTCACCGGCGCGCGGCGCGCGGCCATCGATCGTGAACTGCTCGACGAACCCCGGATACTCCTCCAGCACCGGCACCGAGCGCTCCCAGTACCAGGCAATCAACTCCGGGACCGGATGGCCGTTGCGAGCGTAAACAATACTTGGTTGCAAAATGGATCCCATGCCCACCGATCCGAAGCGTTCGTGCAATGCAAACCAACCGTCAACCACGCCCGGCACCGAGACCGGCAACGGACCGCGCTGGGGAATGTCTTCATAGCCGTTCTCGACGAACCACTCCAGGCTCAGACTCTTCGGGGATCGGCCAGACCCGTTGTAGCCGTAAAGCTGCTCACTTTCAGCGTCCCAGACGATGGCAAAAAAATCACCGCCGAGACCGTTGCCGGTCGGCTCCATCAGTGTCAGCGCGGCGTTGGCTGCAATTGCAGCATCGACGGCGTTGCCTCCCCCTTTAAGGATATCCAGCGCAATCTGTGTGGCCAGTGGGTGGGACGTCGCGGCCATGCCATGCTCGGCAATGACCTCGGATCGACTTTGGCGCGGTTCGCCCGTGATTCGATCGAATGCAGCGACTGGCATGGCCGATATAAGCAGGGCGGAGAGGATGTAGTGGCGCATCGTACAGGGTCCAAAAGTGATGTCGACCCGCACAAGCCTAACCCAAAACCACCCGCTCGCGCGATCCAGGAGGACTCAAGCGGACCCGCCTGCTGTCGGCCGGAAGGCCCTTGCATGCAGAGGCGAGATGGTTGCCCAAAGCCTCGTGCTCGGCTATAAGTGAATTCAAATGAAATACCGGTTTGGCGACTTCGTTCTGGATACCCGCACCGGCTCAGTCAAGGGCCCGGAGGGCGCAATCGCGCTCCGGCGCCGGACCTTTCGACTACTCGAGGTGCTGCTTTCACACGCCCCCGAACTCCTGGATCGCGACGCCCTGCTCGATGAGGTCTGGGGCCGAAGCCATCTGTCTGCCAATGTCCTGCCGCAGGCCGTCAGCGAATTGCGCCAGGCGCTGGGCGACAGCCCGAGAGCCCCGCGCTATATCGAAACACTCCATCGACGAGGCTATCGCATCTCTTGTCCTGTCACCGTCGTCGAACAGGGACTCGCAAGCGAAGTCAATGAAGCGGCGCAGGAGGTGGCCGGCACCGGGAATGGCTCTGCCACGGCATCCGCATCCCTGCCGGCGCTGTCGCTGGGCCTGGCCATTTCCCTGGTGATTCTGCTTGCCGTGTCCTTGCTGTGGTGGAAGGAAGCCATGGAACGACGCTGGCTGCATGGCGAAGCCGTGCCGGAGATCAGGCAGTTGATGGAATCCGACCTGACCGCGGCCTGGCGCCGTGCTCGCGAGATATACCTGGATTTCCGACCTGATCCGGTGCTCGAACAACTTTGGCTGGACCTGACCCTGCCGATGGACCTGACCAGTGAGCCTGAAGGCGCACTGGTTGAGGTCAGGGGCTATCGAGAGCTTGACCGCCAGTGGATCGAGCTTGGACGAACTCCGATCAGCGAGGCCCGCCTGCCCATCGCCATGCTGCGCTTTCGCGTAACGCTTGACGGCTACAGAACCATAGAATCCGCACCGGGCATCCTTCCGTCAGCACAACCCTTCATCCTGCACGCAGTCGACTCGGCCCCCGACGATATGGTCTTCGTGGAGGCCGGCCCGGTCACCTACATTGACCAGACCCGGGATGTGCCTGGCTTCTGGATCGATCGGCTGGAGGTCACCAATGCCCAGTTCCGGCGCTTCATCGATGAAGGTGGGTATCGCCGGCCCGAACTCTGGCGCCATGTCGCACATGACAATGGGCAGGAATTGACGCACGAACAGTTGCTCGAACGGCTGGTCGACACCACGGGAATGCCCGGACCCTCAACCTGGGCGATGGGAACCTACCCCGAAGGTCATGACGAGTATCCCGTGGAAGGCATCAGCTGGTACGAGGCGGCAGCCTATGCCGAGTTCGTCGGCAAGCAACTGCCCACCGTTTTTCACTGGTACCGGGCGGCCGGGCTGGGAACCCCGCAGCTACAGCAGTTCTCCGACATCCTGGTTCACAGCAATTTCAACAGTCGCGGCACGGTGCCGGTCGGCTCGCTGGCCGGCCTCGGTCACAACGGCACACTTGACATGGCCGGCAACGTTGCTGAATGGTGTCACAACGCCGACGGCGAACTTCGCCACATTCTCGGTGGTTCCTGGATGGAAACCGAGTATCGCTTCCGAGACCCGGAAGCACGGAACCCCCTGGAACGACGTCCGGGCTTCGGCATGCGGCTGATCCTGCAGGACACGCCAAGTGCCGACGAGCTACTCGCCGAGGTACAGTTTCCCGCACGTGATCTTGCCGAACCGGTTGATGACAATACTTTCACCATTCTCGCACGCCAGTTCGATTACGACCCTCTACCGCTGGACGCTCGTATAGACGAAGTCGATCACAATCACCGCGACTGGCGTCGCGAATGGGTAAGCTTTTCCGCAGCCTATCCGGATGAGCGCGTCATCGCCCAGGTTTTCCTGCCCCGTCATGCGGAGCCGCCCTACCAGACCGTTATCTACTATCCGGCGGGCGATGTACTCATGCTCGACTCAAGCCGCATCGCCGGGCTGCACCATATCGAGTTTTTCGTTCGCAGCGGTCGAGCGGTGGTCTACCCGGTTCTACTCGGCACATTGGAACGCAAGCGTACTGTGGCTGGAGGCCCCATCGCCGCCGGTGATCAACTCGTTCACCAGGTCAAGGACCTGCGCCGCACCATCGACTACCTCGAAACCCGCGCCGACATTGACACCGAACGCTTGCTGCTCTACGGCATCAGCTACGGGGGCATCCGCGCACCTTATGCGTTGGCCGTGGAACCACGCTTCAAGGCCGCCATAGTCGTTTCGGCCGGCCTGATCACCGCCGGACGAATGCCCGAAGACATGCGCCTGCAGAATTACCTTGCCCGCACTACCTTGCCGTTCCTCTTGATCAACGGACGCTACGACTTCAACTTCCCGCCGGAGACCTCGCAGACGCCCTACTTCGAGCTGCTCGGCACCCCATCCGACAACAAGCATCACCTGGTTCTCGACTGGGGCCATATTCCGCCTCACTTCACCGAAGTCATCCGCGCATGCCTCGACTGGGCCGAGCGCTGGCTCGGACCGGTCGAGACGCCCTGAGTCAGGATCGACTCGCACGACGAAGGATCACCCGCTTGCGTTAGAATAATGTGTTGTTTCAATCATCCCGAATCGACCAGGAGTCATCACCAATGAAAGAACCCGTGCGCATCGCCATTACCGGCGCGGCCGGCCAGATCGGCTACCAGCTGTGCTTCCGCATCGCCTCCGGCGGCATGTTCGGTCCCAACCAGCCGGTCATCCTGCAACTGCTGGAAATTCCGCCGGCCATCGACGCACTCAAGGGCGTGGTCATGGAACTGGAAGACGCCGCCTTTCCGCTGCTGCACGGCATCGTCGCGACGACTGATCTGGACGAAGGGTTCAAGGACACCGACTACGCCATCCTGGTCGGCGCCAAGCCGCGCGGCCCCGGCATGGAGCGGGCTGATCTGCTGGCCGAGAACGGCAAGATCTTCGGACCGCAGGGCAAGAGTCTCAACGCCGTGGCCAGTCGCGATGTCAAGGTCCTGGTGGTCGGCAACCCGGCCAACACCAATGCCCTGATTGCCCAGGCCAATGCACCCGACCTGCCGCCAGAAAACTTCACCGCCATGACCCGGCTGGACCACAACCGTGCCCTGGCGCAGTTGGCCGATAAAACCGGTCAACACCACACGCTCATCAAGCAGATGATCATCTGGGGCAACCACTCCTCGACCCAGTACCCGGACCTGCACCATACGCTTGTCGGCGGCAAGCCGGCACTCGATACCGTGGACCAGAAGTGGTACGAAAGTGTATTCATCCCCACGGTGCAGCAGCGCGGTGCTGCCATCATCAAGGCCCGCGGCGCCTCCAGTGCGGCCAGCGCGGCCAGTGCCGCCATCGACCATATTCGTGACTGGGCGCTGGGCACCGACGGTGATGACTGGGTGTCCATGGCCGTGCCTTCGGACGGCAGCTACGGCATCGAGCCAGGCGTGATTTACTCTTTCCCCTGCACTTGCGAAAACGGGCAGTGGAAGATCGTCCCGGACCTGGAAATCGACGATTTCTCGCGCGAACGCATGGATGCCACCGACAAGGAATTGCGCGAAGAGCGCGAGGCGGTGAAGGCACTGCTCTGACGAGCAGCTCCGGGTAGAGGATGAGAGGGAAGACGGGAGAGGGAAAACTTCTTCCCATACCCTCTTCCCTCTTCCGTCTTCCCCTCTCCCCCGCCAGAACGCCTCAGGCGTTCTGGCGTTCAGGTCAGACTGCGATGCTTCTGAACCACCCGCATCGACAGCTCCAGCGCCTGCTCGTAGTTCAGGCGCGGGTCAACCGTGGTCTTGTAGGCGCGCTTGAGATCTTCCTCGTCGAGCGCCCTGGCCCCGCCGATACACTCGGTGACATTCTCGCCGGTCAGTTCCAGGTGCACCCCGCCGAGGCGTGAGCCGCAAGCAGCGTGGATATCGAAGGACTGCTCGACTTCCGACACGATATTGGCAAAACGCCGGGTCTTGACCCCGTCGGCGGTGGACTCGGTATTGCCGTGCATCGGATCACAGACCCAAAGCACCGGCGAACCCGTCTCGCGCACGGCTTCAATCAGCGGCGGCAGCTTGTCGGCAACCTGACCTGCGCCCATGCGGTGAATCAAGACCAGGCGTCCGGCCTCGTTGTCAGGGTTGAGCGTACGGATCAGTCCCTTGAGCCAGGAACTCGTCATTCCAGGGCCGACCTTGATGCCGACCGGGTTGCGGATGCCGCGGAACATTTCCACGTGCGCCCCCTCGAGATCGGCCGTGCGCATGCCGATCCACGGGAAGTGCGTCGACAGGTTGAACCAGCCCCACTGGCGCGGGACCTGACGCACCATGGACTGCTCGTAACCCAGATGCAGCGCCTCGTGCGAGGTAAAAAAGTCCACCCGGCGCAGGCTGCCCGGGGTCACACCGGTAATCGTTTCCATGAATCGCACCGAGTGACCGATGGAATCGGCGATACGGTGGAATTCGGCGGCCAGCGGTGAATGCTCGACCCAGCCCAGATCCCAGTATTCAGGATGGTGCAAGTCGGCGAAGCCGCCGTCGACCAGGCCGCGCACGAAGTTCATGCTCATCGCCGAGCAGGCGTGGGCCTGAAGTAGCCTGGAAGGGTCCGGTCGGCGTGCCTTTTCGGTGAATTCCGGCGAATTGACCAGGTCACCCCGGTAGCTCGGCAAAGTGACGCCGTCCCGAGTCTCGGTATCACTGGAGCGCGGCTTGGCGTACTGGCCGGCAAACCGACCGATTCGAACAACCGGCATTTCCATGCCGTGGAGCAGCACCAGCGACATTTGCAGCAGCACTTTCAGTCGGTTGGCGACAATCGACGGTTCACACTCATTGAACACTTCGGCGCAATCGCCGCCCTGCAGGACAAAGCGCTTGCCGGCTTGGGCCTCGGCGATCTGCTCCTTGAGAGAGGTGATTTCCCAGGAAGTCACCAGCGGCGGCATGTTCGAAAGACGGCGGAGCGCGCGTTCCAGCTCCAGTTCATCCGAATAGGTGGCCTGCTGACTCGCCTTTTTCTGCTGCCAGGAGTCCGGTCTCCAGCCTTTTGCCGGTGTGATCGTCTTCAACCTTTCGTTCATGCTGCTTTACCGTGGGAAATCAGGATCTTCTGGCCATCATTGCCCAAAGCATGAAGGCCGTCAACAGAACATACCACACCAGTGTCCAGGCCGGCATCGACAATCCGAAGAACTGCCAGTCCACCTCCGCGCACTCGCCGGCGCCGGTGAAAGCCTCCTGCAGGATTTCCATGATCGGGTAGTCGAACTCCATCATGAAGTACATGCCGGGCCCGCAGTCCGGCACCTGGTCGGCGGGCAGGTTCTGCAACCAGACGTGGCGCGCAGCAGTGGTGATGCCCCAGCCAGCGCCGGCAGCGAAGGGTACGGCATACACCCAGCGCCACCAGCCCGTGGGACCGNGAATGGCGGCGATCAGGGCTACACCGCCCATGATCATGAAGCCAAAGCGCTGCAGGATACACAGCGGACAGGGCTCCAACCCGAGCACGAACTGGGCGTAGTAGGCGTAGGCAAGCAACCCGGCACAGGCCAGGAAGATGAGGAAATACGGAATACGGCCTTCAATCAATCGGTTCATGACGTCAATTGTATAGGACTGATCGTCCGACCTCGCGAGTTCGTGCGGGTTCACAAAACCGCGAACCTGAACACCAGGATGCGAAAGTCCATCAGGTCACCCCCGTCTGGATCGCCTCAAGGCGACTGAACTTCATGACCGAAAGCCGCCCGGAGAGTGAATCGGCCGATTTGCCGACCGGTACTCGCTATGGCGCCTGACGGAACCCATGATGAAAGATCAAGTCGTGCTCCACCGGCGGTTCGCCG
>SL_3KL_010_SEDDRAFT_10002223_pt1 | contig 17774 bp, 13 predicted proteins | sample SodLakKL_010_SED_2_FD_10381 | JGI IMG/M metagenome (IMG submission 10381) | reverse complement strand
GCCCCAGAGAATGCCGACCGGAATGTCGAGTTGCGGATAGCGTGCCTCGAGCCAATCGGTGTACTCGTAATCGTACTGCCCAACCTGCCGATAGTACGCGGGCTGGCCGACGGGGCCGGTCCACGGTTCGATCAGCGCCGCTTCCAGCCCGTTCGGCAGCGGCCGGTGGACGGCCGTTGCGAGGTGCGCCGCGAGCGTCGCCCGGTGGATGTAGTCCGGCACCGCTGCGAAGACGGCTTCATGCTGGTGCACGTGGCGCGAGTAGGGCGTGCCCCAGGGGCTGAGCAGCACGCCGTCGGCGACGGTGATGGATGCGGCCGGGTGACCTTCGATCAGGTGAGCGCCCATCACGGTCGCCGCCCCGAAGTCGTGACCGACCAGGTGGGGGCGATCGAGCCCGCGGTCCGCCAGGAACTCGGCGAGCACCCGGGCGAACGACCGCAGGCGGACCTCCTGGCCCTCGTACTGCGCCGATTGCCCGTAGCCCGGCAGGTCCAGCACATGGATGCGGTAGCGCTCGTGCAGGCGCTCGATCACTCCGTCCCAGAGGATGGAACTGGCGGGCGTTCCGTGTACCAGCACGACGTCGGGGCCGTCTCCCGTCACGCCCCAGGCGATTTCCCCGGCGGAGGAGGTCATGCGTTCGGTCAGTTGAAGGTTCATCACGTCGATCTCCGTATTGGTTAATACCCGAACCGTATTTTCCACTGCAGCACGATTATTCGCCGCGAAGAAGGATCAACTGGACTTGATGGTTCGTCATGAGAGAAAGTCACCGCATGGCGATCCTTCCTCCCCTTCCACAGGTCCGTTCGTTCGTCGCGGTTGTCGCGCACGGCCGCCTGAACCGGGCCGCCGAGGCCCTGGGGCTGACCGAGTCCGCGGTCAGCCACCACCTGCGCAAGCTCGAGCATGCGCTCGGCGTGCAACTGCTGGAGCGGGGCGGGGCGGCGGCCGTCCTGACGCCGGCCGGTGAGCGGTTCTTCCCGTTGGCGCGCGATGCCGTCGCGCGGATGGAGGCGGCCGTGGCAGCGGTCGCGGGCGGGGAGGCCGGCCGCGTCCTGCTGACCCTGCCGCGAGCGCTCGCGACCCACTGGGTGGTGCCGCGTTTACCGCGCCTGTATGCGGGAGACGACGAACCCGAACTGCAACTGCTGCCGACCGCCCGCCGCTGCGATCTCGACCGGGAGCAGATCGACCTCGGGATCCGCCTCGGCGATGGCCATTGGCCCGGGCTCGAAGCCCGGCTGCTGCTCCCCGAGCGGATCTGCCCGGTGGCGAGCCCGGTGATTGCCAACGAGTGGCGACAACGCGGCTGGGCGGCAATGGCCGCCGAGCGCCGGGTGATCGTCAACGAGACGCACGCGGCAGAATGGAGAGCGTGGTGCGAGGCCACCGGCCGAACACCACCGACGAAGACCCGATCGCTCGAATCCTTCGACCTCGTACTGCAGGCCGGCCTCACCGGTTCGGGCCTGATCATGGGTCGCACGCCAATGGTCGACGACGCCCTCGCGCGCGGCGACCTGGTCGCTCCATTCCCGGACCGGGTAGAGACGGGCGCCGCCTGGTACCTGGTCTGGCCGCGAAGGCGACCGCCGGACCGTCACGCCGCACGCGTGATCGAATGGCTCGAAGCGTGTGCGGGCGACGTGGCGGCTGAATGAGCGGACGGCGCGCTGCCTCTTCCCCTTCCTCGTGCTCGTACGGGCGGGTGCGCTCTGGCTGGGACCATTCACTCGGACCCCATTCCACGCGAATATTGTTGAATATTTTCTGACCCCGAGTACTCTCGATCCCATCGCTATCGAAATCGGCCGTATAGGTCATGGCCGCATGCAATCGACGGCCCTGACCATCGCAGTCGGATGATCCCGGCGTCGTAGCAAGGATGGCAGCCGAGCTTCCCGACAGTATGTATCCTCCGGTATGGAGGCACTGCCCTGGAGCGCGGTCCGAGGAAGAAAGGGATGGCTTCTCTGCAGTCAGTGGGCGTCATCGTACCCACGGGCGCATTCGCGGAACGGGCTGCGCTGATACGTCGCGCCCTGGCGAGCGTACTGTCCCAGGAAGGGGTGAACGCTGTGCCCGTCGTCGTCGTGAATGGCGCGAATCGTTGTCCGGAGCTGGTCAGGGAACTGGGCAGCGATCCCCGGGTGCAATTGGTCGAGATACCCCAGGCGGGCATCCCCGGCGCGCTCAGTGCAGGGCGGGATGCCATGCAGTGCGAGTGGTTCTCGTCACTGGACGACGACGACCTCTACCTGCCCGATGCGCTTGCGACGCGAGTGCAGGCATTGCGGGCCCGCCCCGAATGCGGCGCCGTCGTGACCAACGGCTACGTACGCGGCCACAGTGGCGAGCGCCTGCATGTGCCGGATATGCAGCGGGTCGCACGAGATCCGCTGACAGCGCTCACCGAGGGCAACTGGCTGTTGCCCGGCTCATGGATGTGTCGCACCGAGTCCGTCGGTAGCGGGCTCTTCCACCGTATGCCGGGGATGCTGGAGTGCACCTATCTCGCCCTGCAGTTGGTGCTGCATTGCCGTCCGTGCTTCCTCGATCGACCGACGGTCGTCTGGAACACGGATACGCCGGGGTCGGCATCGAAGTCACGCGAGTATCGGCTCGGCCTGGTCGAGGCCCTCGAGGAATTGCTGGAACTGCCGTTGCCGCCGGATACCCGGCGCTGGCTGATGGCGAGCAGGACCAGCGCGCAGCACGAGTGCGCGGACTTTCATCTGCGCGAGAACGCGCTGCTGCAGGCCTGGCGCTGGCACATCCGGACCCTGATCAGCCGCGGGGGCTGGCGCCACGCGCCATTCATGTTGCGCCTGCTGCTTGCGGCACTGCGGAGGTAGCCCGATGTCATCGACCCGCCTGCTGATCCTCGGGATGGACGCCGCCGAGCCGGAACTGCTGCGGCAATGGACGGCCGACGGCACGTTGCCGAATCTGGCCGCGCTCGGGCGCCGGGGGCGGACGGCGGGTATCCGGGGGGTTGCCGGCTTCCACATCGGCTCCACGTGGCCGAGCCTCTACACCGGCACGACCCCCGCGCGCCACGGGTTCCACTACCAGATACAGCACTGCCCGGGGACGTACCGCTACCACCGTCCGCAGGACCACGGCCTGATCCACGGCACGCCGTTCTGGCGCGCGCTCAGCGATGCGAATCGGCGGGTGGCGATGCTCGACGTCCCGCTGAGCCCCCTCGATTCCTCGCTCAACGGCATGCAGATCCAGGAATGGGGCGGGCACGATGCCCTGTACGGATTCCATGCGCACCCGGCGTCGGTGGCGGAGCAGATCCGGGCACGGTTCGGCGACCATCCGGTGGGCGCGGGTTGCGACGGCGAGCGGTGTACCGCCGCGGACCATGCGGCGTTCGTCGATCGCCTCGTGCGGGGCGTGGAACTCAAGGCCGAGATGACCCGCGAGTTCCTGCGGGAGGGGGCATGGGACGCCTTCATGCAGGTCTTCTCGGAAACGCATTGTGTCGGGCACCAGTGCTGGCATCTGCACGACCCGTCGCACCCCGCGCACGACGCGGAGATGGCCGCAGCAGTCGGGGACCCGGTAAGGCGCGTGTACCAGTCCGTCGACAGCGCCATCGGCCGGATTCTCGAGGAGGCCGGGGATTGCACCGTGTTCGTGTTCTCCGCGCACGGCATGGGGTACTGGTACGGCGCGGACTTCCTGTTGCCGGAGATCCTCTCGCGGCTGGGGGTGTCGCGGCCCCTTGCGGCGGCAGGCCGGAGCGCGGACGGAGCGGGCGCTCGGCGGCGATCGATGCTGACGGCGGGGGCGGCATGGGGATGGCATCGGCTGCCTTTGCCGGTGCGCGAACGCCTGCGCGGTATCCGCAGTCGCTACGGGCCGAAGGCGCCGGCGAAGGGTCCCCCGACCCTGCCGCCGGTGGACCTGTCGGAGAGCCGCTGCTTTCACCAGCCCAACGGACTCGCGACCGGGGGCATCCGGCTCAACCTTGCCGGGCGCGAGCCACAGGGCACGCTGCAGCCCGGGCCGGAGGCGGACGCGTTCATGCGCGACCTGACGCAGGATCTCCTGGATATCGTCGACGCGCGGACCGGCCAGCCCTTCATCCAGCGCGTGATCCGTGTCGACGAGCATTACCAGGGGCCTCGCCTGCCGGACTTGCCGGATCTGGTGGTCGAGTACAGTGACGCGACGCCGACGGGCAGCATGCGGGTCGGCAATGGCGCCGGCGCGCGGGTTCGGGTCCATTCTCCCCGCGTGGGTGTGGTCGAAGGCGCCAACGAGTATGGGCGGACCGGCGAACACCGGTCCCGGGGGATGCTGTTCGCCGCCGGTCCGGGCGTCGCGGCCGGCGAGAGTGAAGCGACGGTATCCATCCTGGACCTGGCGCCGACCTGGACGCGGCTTCTCGGCGTCGATCTGGAGACGACCGAGGGGACACCGATCGACGGGATCATGCCCGACAGCTCACCGGTTCGGCGTGCCCGGCCGGATTTCACAGACGGCTGCGAAGGTGATCCCCCAGGCGCAACGCAAGGGCGACGATCGTGAGCGTCGGGTTCGCGAATCCAGCGGTGGGAAACACCGAGGCGCCGGTGACGTAGAGATTGTCGACGCCATGCACCCGCGTATCGCCGTCGACCACGCCGTAGCGCGGGTCGCGGTGCATGCGCGTGGTACCGGCGTGGTGGTGCGCGTTCAGATCGGGCGCGGCGTCCGGGGTCCGCTCGACGCGCCCGATCCCGGTCGCCTCCAGCGCGCCCGCGATCGAGTCCCGCAGCCGCTCCAGCCTCGCCTGGTCGGCCGGCCGCCATTGCCAGTGCAGCTCGACCCGTCTCAGGCCCAGCCGGTCAACGTCGCGCCCCAGCACAAGACGGTTCTCCGGTTCCGGCCGCTGTTCCAGATTCACCAGCAACTGAAAGCCGCGGAAGAACCGTTCCGGATTCGCCAAACGGCTCCAGCCGTAGCCGGTCGGCGGATTGCGCCTGAAGCGATGGGGCAGGTGGCGGCAGGCGCGGCGCAGCAGCCGTTCGCCAATGCCGGGGATCTTCGGCAATGGCAGCAGACTGATCGAGGCGTTGGGCTGTTTCTCGCCATCGTCGGTGCGCGGCTCGACGGCGAGCCGCCCGGCCACGGTCGTCCCGTCCTTCCCCTCGTGCCGGTCGTAGAAAGCGGCCTGCCGGTAGACCTCCGCCCGCTCGGGGATCAGGCACAACGCACTGTCCCTGGGATGTTCGAGGAAACATCGTCCCACCCAGCCACTCCCGTCGCCCGGCGCATCCCGCCCCGCCTCACGGGAAAGCAGCAAAAGCCGCGCGTTCTCGACGGCCCCGGCGGCCAGCACGAACACCCGCGCGCGAATCCGGAATCGCTCGCCCGCGGGTGTGGCCGCCTCGATACTGGCGACGGTATCGCCATCGAAGTGAAGTAAGCATGCGGTGGCGTGGTAGAGCAGCGTGACCGAGTCACTCGCGCGGATGCGCTCCGGCAGCACCGCCGTGAACACGTCGGCGCGGCCGAACTGGTACACGGAGCGCCGAAGCCGCTCGTCGGGAAGGGCAAAGGTGTTCCGCGGGTCGCACCAGCGCGCCCCGGTGTAGTCGAACGGTCCAAGGCCGCAGAGGGCCTGCGCGCGCTCGTAGTGCGGGCGCAGATGATCGAGGTCAAACGGCCAATCCATGTAGCCATCCCCCGCGCCGCGGGCGACATCGGCGGCATCCAGCGGCACGTACTTCGCACCGACGGAATTCGTCAGCGGGGTGTTCCAGGCATTGGCCGTTCCGCCGACCTGCCGGTGGCGCGTACGCCGAAGACCGGCATAGTCCGCCCCGAAAACCCGGCCGTCATTGAGGTCCTGTGCGTCGGTTTCCGCATCGAGGCCGCCGCTCTCCAGGATAATCGCCCGCCGGCCGTGCGCGTCGAACTCCGCGGCCAGCGCCAGTGCCGCCGGCCCGCCGCCGACGATGCAGACATCGGCATGCAGGTCAGCTTCGCCCGGGCTCGTCAGTGCATCCTGCAGCATGATCGTGCGTCATCCTTGCCGGCGTTCATGGACCGCGTCCCGTACCGGGCAATGCCTGGAGCCCACCGCCGGCCCACACCCGTTGTCCCGGAGCCCGCTCCGCAGTACTTCCACCAGTGTTTGATGATAGCAGCAGTGAACCGGATGACCCCGAGTATCCGTTCTTTCTTTGATCCCGAATATCCCGACCCCAAAAGTATCCAGTAGTCGTTCTCCTGTGGAAATCGTCCCCGGGACGCCCCGCTGAGAATGGATTTTTCGAAAAGCTGTAGGTTTACGAGACGGTATAAGCGTATAGATATGGCTATACTTTGGGAAACGTCGTGCCGACGTTCTCACAGAGTGGTTCACACGCGAGCTTCATCGTCGCCTTTTCGGCGACGTATGGCGTTGGGGCGGTACGTTCCGGCTCCGCGAGAAAACTATCGGCGTCGATCCGCGGCAGATCCCCACCCGACTGCGTGACCTGCTCGATGACGCATGCTTCTGGGCAGATCACGGTACGTTCACACCACTGGAAGCGGCTGCGCGTTTCCACCATCGAATGGTGCAGATCCATCCGTTCCCCAACGGTAACGGTCGCCATGCGCGGATCATGGCCGACTACGGGCCGTTGTTGGCGTTTGTCGGGGCAGAATAAGCAGGGCGCCTACGGTGCTGTCGCTGGATCCTCGTAGTCCAGTCGCACGTCTGCTGCATTCCTTGATGCACACAGACGCGAGCCACTTGGTGCCTGGTGCGCCGGAAAGGAAATCGGGCCCATGGACTCCGGGGCCAATTGACTCCGACCCCTTTCCCAGAGCATGGTCCTATTTCCATGTGTAGCGGATAGGATTGGCTGTGCCGAAGCGGTATTCATCTGGTATTCGCCGCCCAACATACATGCTCCATATTTCGGATGGTGCTTCACGACCGATGAAACCTAATCTGCCGGGGCGATCAGGGCGGCCTGGGAAATTATCGGCTGTAGCTTCCATCCATTTTTCAGGGATATAGGCGCCTCGGATAACTCCTTTTTCAGAAGCGAGAACAACTTCTGTTTCTTTTGCCCGTTTTTGACTGAGCTTCCAAGCGAACCGTGTTGCTTCATAGAGTGGGCGCTCGGACGCACTCCTGTTCACACTGATCAAGAGCACTCGATGTTCAAAAACTGCCGGTTCAGCAAGGTACTCCCGAACAATCTCATTCGCATGCATTGCACCACGATCGCCGCTTTCTTCTCCCCCCATTACATTTGTGAGCCCTGGATACGCGTCAATAAGTGCAGCCTCTACCTCTTTCGCCACGGATGGTTCCATTCCGTGGCGGTGCACAACATGGGCAACCTCAAAGCCAGCAAGGCGGATCTCCCTGATTCTTCTTAACTTGTCGTCAACTTCGTCTGATTCTTTTCCCAGTTCGTCACGAATGTGGGAATATAGACGGTTTCCAACACCCCGACCAACGTAAAAAGTCTCGCCATTGCGAGGGTCGATGAGCCGGTAAACGTAGTTCCTCAGCTTATCAATTACTTCGGCCGGAAATTTATCCAAAAGGACTCCTCGTGCATTCGGTATGCTGTAGCTCTAACGGCCAGCGTAACCGGGCGGTTTTGGAGCGCCAGCGGAAAAACCGCTCCGCGTTGACGCTGTTGTTAGAGGAGAGCGCTCCTCGGGCACAGCGGAGTTATATGAAGAACAGCTGAAATCAATCTTCGTCATGCTTACCACCTTCATCCTCGCCTGCCCCTTTCACCACTTCCGAGCCTTCCTTCTCACCCCATTGCTCCATAGCCTGCTCGACAAGCCGGTTAACATCGATATCGATGTTCAAATTCACATTAATTTCCGCACTCAAAATAGCAACAATTGCCGCTGTATACCCCAGACTCTGGAAATGCTTAAGGATGCGACCTAGCCCTGGGTACATTCTGTCCGCCGTGTCGGCCGCCTCCTCAAGGCTCCTCCCTTGAGCCCGGGCCTGCTCGAGCAGATCAGTGAGCTCGCGAAGCACCTCGGCACTGAAATCAGGGCCATTCACCAGCTTTACGAGTTCACCTGCACCCGTGAAGACGCCGTCCAATAGGTACGCACGATGATCAGGAGAGTTTGGGCAATTGATCTGATTGTTTTCCAGAATAACCGTAGATGTGTCATCCACAGACACCGCTCGGGAGAGGAAGCGCGCCCCACAATCTTTACAGTAACCAGGAATTAGGCCCATTATCACTTCCCTCTAACGCCTGCCACCACCGGTGGCAAAACCGCAGCGAAGTGGAGATTTTGGCATCCGGTGCATGGCCTGGTTATGTTCTCTATTTCCGGTGATCAACCCATTCAATTTGTTTGGATTCTTCACTCATATGTACAAGGATTGTTCGACCGGGCGGCTGGATAGCGGTGTAAAAGCCGATATCTCCTAGCACCTTCACCCCCTCGTGATAGTCGTTTAAGAAATTGAGAAACGAGCAAACGATCTGCTCGTGGTCGGGCTGATAGCTGGGCTTGGGCAATAGCAGCTTAAACGTATTACCATCATTGGCTTCTGCATAGATGGAGAGTGCAAGAGAGTACGGGCTATCTTCACGAAGCTTACCCTTGGTACCCAAAAGTACCGGCTCAATCCGTGGTGATTGCATGGTCTTTGCCGCAGTCTTCGACAGCTTCGACTTAAGAAGCTGGTAGTGGCCCTTGCCAGCCTCTTTCAGAAACCCATCAAAGTAAGATTTTGCAACGAAGAAAACTATGGCTGTCGGGATGAACCACTCCACTCCGGCGTAAGGCCCCGCAGCGGGACGTGATTCGACGACAACATCTAAGCCAGAGGCAGATACAGCATCTTTGAACTCGGCAAACTGATCGTCTGGAATCCCTTCTTCGAAAACGACTGCCAAATCAGGCCTTTTCACGTTGCCTCCAGAACATAACGCCAAGCACAGCGGCGCGAGGGACGAGCGTGCGGCGCCGCAGGCGCGAACTTCTGCGACTGGTTATGTGTATTGTTTGGTTCGCTGGGTGTTGACGGGCATGCGGTCATTTGTGTTCTCGGCATAGGGATTCCCAAAATTCTTCATACGGCCGCACATGCTCATGCTTGGAGCGCCAGTGAGCGTCAACGCCGTCCCACCCGTTGCCCTTAAAAGTGTGACCACATCCTGGACAAATTCGTGGGCGGTTCTTTGGGAGCCTTTTGATGCAACATGGGCAGTCCATATCAGACCTCATAACAGTGATTAGGTAGCCGGCATGTATATCGAATAAACATGCCGGCATGTTCAAGTATTGAATGTGCCCGTGGGGCGCGGCCCAAGTTGCTGAATGTGTGGGCCGTGTTGTGCAGCGGGGCGGCATGGTGCAGTTGAACGTGCCGCGACGTGTGCCTGGCGGGGAGGGCGGTGCCGTATGCGGTGTCCAAACGCACAAGGGCAGCCGTGTGGCTGCCCTTGTGGTCCATTCCTGGGTGCGGGATCCGTGGCGCTAGCGCGGGGGTCATTGGAGGTCACCTTGCTGTAGGTGACCTCCGCGGCGCGGGTGCCGGTCGCGGATCTCGCGTTTCCGGATGGATGGGCGCATCAGCCACACCCCCCCATAGCCCCACACGCCGTGCAGAAATCGCACCCGTCCTTCTTGATCATGGCGTAGTTGCCGCATTCGGGGCAGCGCTTGCCGGGGGTGACTTCGTTGGCGCCGACGGCGCGTGCGGCTTCGGCCTCTTCCGGCTGCTGCATGGGGATGACGTTGTCGCCCAGTTGGCGGCTGGCGTTGGTGTCGTGGAACATGACTTCCATCGGGTTCACCGGGAAGCCTTCGGCGTCGAGGATGCCGAGCATGTTGTAGCGGTGCACCATGAGCCGGGCGATGTAGGCCACGGTTGACGGCTGCACGGCCTGGCGGTCCTGGCCCGGGACCCAGGCGAGGAAGTCGCCCTGGGTTTCGGGGAAGTCGACCAGGGTGCGCAGCTTGGCGCCGATCCACGCCGGGTCGATGACGCGCATGTCGAAGCTCAGCACCTTGCACAGGCCATCGAGTGCGCGCGGGTATTCGCCCGCCAGCCACATGCTGTAGGGGCGGCGCTCGCCGTCGGGCAGAACGAGTTCCTTGATGCCGAGGACGAAGTCGTCACCCGTGTTCGGATTGCGCACGTCCACGGTCCAGGACATGGTGCCGTTGGGGCCGGTCTTCGGCTCCTTGGGCGACATCAGCGCGTCGAGCACCGGGGTGGCGTTCTCCCGCTCGAAGGTGCCGAGCTGCTCGCAGCAGTGGCGCACGAGGATGGCGATGGCGGCGACGGCGGACGGCACGTGGCGCGGTTCGCCGGTCGGCGGCATCGGCATCTCGAAGGGCTGGTCATGCACCTTGGCCAGGCTGTCGAGCTTGGTCTTGAGCCAGGCGGTGTCCTGCGTGCGCATGTCCATGGACAGCGCCTTGGCAATGGCGCCGGCNCCGCGCGGNTGTTCGGCGCCGTTGAGCCAGACCTCGAACGGGTGCTTCTCGCCATTCTCGACGTAGCCGACGAAGACGGCGAACTTGCCGCCCGGGTGCTTGACCATGTAGGTGCGTGCCGGGTTGCCGTCGGCGAAGTCGGGCCGGTGCTGCCAGCGCAGGCTCGCCAGTGCGGGCGAGGGCGCCTTGTCCAGGCGCAGGCGGCGGTCGGCGTCGGAGACGTCGAACTCGGACGGCTGCTTCTGGTCGTGGTTGGTCTCGAGCACCGCGCCGGTGATGTCGTTCGGGCGGAACGTCGTCAGGCCCTTGGCACCGGCCTTCCACGCCTTCGAGTAGAGGTCGCGGAACTCGTGGTAGTCGTAATCGACCGGCACGTTGCAGGTCTTGGAGATGGCCGAGTCGATGTAGGGCTGGACCGCGGCGATCATCAGCATGTGATCCTCGACGCCCATCTCCAGCGCGGAGACGAAGGAGTCCGGCAGGTTGGCGTAGCGGCCGTTGACGATCTCGCCCGGGTCGTTGCCCTGCTGGCGCCAGACGCGGAAGGCGTGGTCCTCGACATCGAACGCCTGGGTGGTGTTGTCCGGCATGCGCTTGTTGCGCCGGTAGGTCCAGGAGAAGGGCGGTTCGATGCCGTTGGAGGCGTTGTCCGCGAACGCCAGGGTGATCGTGCCCGTGGGCGCGATCGACATCAGGTGGCTGTTGCGGATGCCGTGCTCGCGAATGTCGTTGCGGATGTCCTCGGGCAGGCGCGAGACGAACTGGCCCTGCAGGTACTTGTCCGCGTCGAACAGCGGGAACGCACCCTTTTCCTTCGCCAGCTCGACCGAGGCGCGATAGCTCTCGTCGCGCATGACGCGGGTCATCTCGGCGGCGACTGCGCGCCCTTCCTCGCTGTCGTAGCGCACGCCGAGCATGATCAGGGCATCGCCCAGGCCGAGATAGCCCAGGCCGACGCGGCGCTTGGCCTCGGCCTCGGCGTCCTGCTCGGGCAGCGGCCAGGCGGTGGCGTCGAGGACGTTGTCGAGCATGCGGATGGAGTCGCGCACGACGCGGCCGAAGCGCTCGTAGTCGAAGCGCACGTCGGCGCTGAACGGGTTCTCCACGAACGCCGTCAGGTTGACCGAACCGAGGCAGCAGCAGCCGTAACTGGGCAACATTTGTTCGCCGCATGGATTCGAGGCCTCGATACGTTCGGCATACCAGAGGTTGTTCTCGTTGTTGACGCGATCGAGGAAGAGCACGCCCGGGTCGGCGTGGTCGTAGGTCGCCTCCATGACGAAGTCCCAGATCTCGCGTGCCTTGACGCGCTCGTAGACCCACTTGCCCTTGGCTTCGTCGAAGCGGACGTCGTCGCCGCGTTCGCGCAGGATGCGCTCGCTGGGCTCGGCCTCGTGGACGAGCTCGAAGTAGCCGTCGTCGTCGACGGCCTGCATGAACTCGTCGGTGACGCCGACGGAGACGTTGAAGTTGGAGAGCTGGCCGCGCTCGTACTTGGCTTCGATGAAGTCGCGGATGTCGGGGTGGTCGACCCGCAGCACGCCCATCTGCGCGCCGCGGCGGTAGCCGGCGGATTCGATGGTCTCGCAGGCGCGGTCGAACACGCGCATGAAGGAGACGGGGCCGGAGGCCTCGGCCATGACGGCCTTGACCAGCGCGCCCTTGGGCCGGATGCGGCTGAAGTCGTAGCCGACGCCGCCGCCCGCCTTGAGCGTGAGCATGGACTGGCGCAGCGCCTCGGCGATGCCCTCCATGCTGTCGTTGACGGGCTGGACGAAGCAGTTGATCAGCGTCACCTGCAGGCCGGTACCGGCGCCGGACTGGATACGGCCGCCGGGGACGAAGCCATCATGCAGCGACTGGGCGAAGCGCTTCTCCCAGCCCTTGCGGTCCTTCTTCTCGACACTCGCGAGCGCCTTGGCCACGCGCGCGCGCTGGGCGGCGCGCGTCTCGCCGTTCTTGGCGTATTTCTCCGTGAATGCATCGTCCGAAATCGGCTGGAAATCCATTGTCGACTACCTCTGTTTGCCGTGTCGCCATGGCCGCTGGTTGCCATAACGATACTGTATTTTTAGACAGTAAAACCACCGCCGGGTGCCCCCGGGACGGTGGTTTCGATGTGCGTGTGGTGACTCGCCAGTGAGTCCCTGCCTCCCGCGCTCCGGGCGGAGCGCTATCGCCTGCTCCCATGCGGCGACTGGGCCACAGAATTGCACCTTGGGAGCGTTGCGTCAACGCCCAACCACAACAAATGGTTATCACGCTTCCCGCAAACCACTAGATGATGTGTTCGTAACTTGTGGATAAGCTGGTGACAGAATGACCGGACACGCGCCCATGCGGGTTTCCGACCGTTTCGGGGCTCGTCAAGGATGGGCGACAGGGTGTGTGCAACAAGATGTGGGGGCAGACGCCCCGGCCTTCAGATGTGACCGACCCAGCGCTCGCCTTCGCGGGTGAAGCGGATGTTGCGCGCCATTTCCGCGCCGTCGCTGAAGCGGATGCGGCCCTCGATCATCACGTCATCGTCGGCGGCGGCATCCTCGCGGTCGATGAGGATGGCGTCCATGTCGCCATGACGCTCCACGGCGTTATCGAACTCGTTGGCGAGCATGCGGTAGGCGCCGCTGGTGAAGGTGTTGCCGAGCGCACCCTCGGGCGCGAGCCCTTCGAGGGCGTCCTCGGTGTAACCGTCGGCCAGGAGGGTGAAGAAGGTGCGGTAGGCCTGCTCCGGGGTGTCGGTCTCGCCGCTGTCGCCATCGCTGCAGGCAACGGCGGCCAGGAGCAGGACGAGCAGGGCGCACGCGCCGCATCGCCGGATCATGCTGTAGCCTCCGGGGCACCGTGGCGGATGCTGCCGGCCGCTGCGGCGGGGCCGCCCGGAGATCGGGCCGCGGCCGCGCTCGGGGGCCCCATGGCCCGTTCGTGGTGCCTCGCGTTGAAGTGTAGCACCGTGCGGCGGAGTTGCATCCGCCCGCGCCGCGCGCTACAAGAAGGCGTTCATCCGTGCGGGCACTCGGGTGCAATCCATGCCTGAACAGCGCCAGATCGCGGGCCCCGCCCCGCTGCTTTCCATGCTGCTCCCCATGCTGCTCGCGCTGCTGCTGGTGGGGGGACTGCTGCTGGCGAGTGGCCCCGCGGCGGCCGATGGGCTTGCCGAGGCGGCGCGCAACGGGGATGTCGAGGACATGGAGGCGCTGCTGGCCGCGGGCGCGGACCCGGACGCAGTCGAGACCAGCGGTGTCCATGAGGGCAAGTCGGCCCTGATGTGGGCAGCCCACAAGGGGGATCGGGCCGCTGTCGACCTGCTGCTCGAGGCCGGCGCCGATGTCGGTGTGGAGAACCCGCGCGGCGGCACGGCGTTGATGTACGCCGCCGCCTTCGGCAGCGCGGATGTCGTGCGCCAGCTCCTCGACGCCGGCGCGGATCCGAACGCGCGGGTCAGCAATGGCTGGAGCGCCCTGCTGCTGGCAACCGTCAAGCGCCAGGGCGAAAGCATCGAAGTCCTCGTCGAGCGTGGCGCGGACACCGAAACCCGCGATGTCTACGGCTGGACGCCGCTGATGCGTGCCGCCGAGCAGGGCAATCGGGAGATCGTCGAATTGCTGCTCGCGCTGGGCGCGGATCCCGGGGTCGAGGAGCAGTCCGGTCACGATGCCGCGAGCATCGCCGCCGAACTCGGCCACGGGCAGCTCGCACGCCTGCTGGCTGCGGCCCGCGACGGATCATGACCATCGCATTGTCAGAGGGTGTTTACCCAACGCGCTTGTAGGAGCGGGCTTGCCCGCGAATGGTCAAACTCGCAGGCTTGTCAGGCCCGATTCGCGCGCAAGCGCGCTCCTGCAGGCAAGCAAGCCGCTTAGTCCCGGCCGAGCACGCCCGGGTCGTCGCTGTCCGGGTCGACACCGCAGGTGATGGTCTGGGCGGTGAAGGCGTCGAGGCGCTGGACCTCCGTTGTCTCCTCCACCTCTGCCGCGAAACCCCCGGCCTCGCCCTGGTACTCGATGCTCAGGCGGGCGCCGTACTCCGTGAAGAAGCGGTGGAACATGGCGCCGCCCACGACTCCCGTCGCGTGCAGGCTGTCGTCGCCCGCGTCGTGCTCGAGAACGATGCCGGCGAGTGGTTCGGGTGCGGGGCCACCGAGCACGCGCGCGCCCTGGGCCGGGTCGTACACGCTGTTCTCCGCGCAGCAGGCGATGACGCCGTGGCCGCTGCCGAACTCCGTCTCGTTCGGGCGGAAGCTGATGTGGTTCACCTGCCGGCTCGGGTGTGCCATGCGGTGGGCACAGATTGCGGAGAAGGCGACCACCGTACCGTCCGGGCCGACCCCGCCGTCCCACTGGTACGCCTCGCCATCGCGGGTGGTGAGCTGGCGGGGTTCGGGGGCCGCCGGCAGGCGCAGCAGGAAACAGGGCGTGGAGATGTAGGGGTAGTGAAAGACGTAGTTGACGCCGGTGGCCAACTCCGAGGCGGCGACCGGCGCGCCGCCCTCGTGGACCAGCAGGCTGCGCGCCCGGGCTTCGGCGCGCACCGGGCCGGCGGGCCAGAAGGCACTCGGGGCGGCGATACAGCCGGCACCGACGGCGCAGATCTTGAAGAACCTACGGCGCTTCATCGCTCGTGCTCGATCGGCGCGCTGGATCGCGCCGCGGCGTGCGGCAGTGCACCACGCGTCAATCTGACACCAGCGCCGAGGCTTGTCCAGCAGGCCACGCGGGCAGACCCCGGCCCGCCGGGGAGCGGCGCTGGCTTGACAGGTTTCGGGGGCGGGTCGATGCTGACTGCTGGCGATACCGGCCGCGACGACCGGCTTTGCGCAAGCGGACTGCACGAGCGAAATCATGAGCGACATCACCCGGGAACGGATCGAGGCAGCGTTGCAGACGTGGCAGGAGCCGCACCTGGGCAAGGACCTGGTGGCGGCGAAGGCGGTCCACGATATCGGCATCGAGGGTGGCCACGTGCGCATCGAGATCGTGCTCGGCTTTCCGCTGGGTGGCGCGGCGCGCCGGGCGCTGGTGACGATGATTGAGCGCTCCGTGCGCGGCCTGGCCGGCGTCGATGAGGTCACCGTCGACGTCGCCAGCCGGATCCATGCGCACACGGCGGCGCACGGCGTCTCCGCGGTCAGCGGGGTGAAGAACATCATTGCCGTGGCGTCCGGCAAGGGCGGGGTCGGCAAGTCCACCTGCGCGGTCAACCTGGCACTTGCGCTGTCCGCCGATGGGGCATCGGTGGGCATGCTCGATGCCGACATCTACGGCCCCAGCCAGCCGCGCATGCTCGGCATCAGCGGCAAGCCGGAATCGCGCGACGGCAAGATGCTCGAGCCGATGGTCAACTACGGCATCCAGTCAATCTCGGCCGGTTACCTCATCGACGAGGAAACGCCGATGATCTGGCGCGGCCCGATGGTCACGCAGGCGCTGGAACAGCTCCTGCGCGATACCCGCTGGAGTGACCTCGACTACCTCGTGGTCGACATGCCGCCGGGCACCGGCGACATCCAGCTCACGCTGTCGCAGAAGGTGCCGGTCAGCGGGGCGGTCATCGTCACGACCCCGCAGGAGATCTCGCTGCTCGACGCCCGCAAGGGCATGAAGATGTTCGAGAAGGTGAACGTGCCGGTGCTCGGGATCATCGAGAACATGGGCACGCACATCTGCAGCAACTGTGGCCACGAGGAGCACATCTTCGGCGAGGGCGGTGGCCGGCGCATGGCCGAGCAGTACAATCTGCCGCTGCTCGGCTCGCTGCCCCTCGCCGGCAGCATCCGCGAGCACGCCGACGGTGGCAGTCCGACCGTGGTCGCGGAGCCCGAGAGCCGGCTGGCCGAGGCCTACTTCGAAATCGCCCGGATCGTCGCCGCTCGCCTGTCACTGCAGGCGCGCAGCTATGCGAGCCGGTTCCCGAAGATCGTGGTCGAGGACACATAGCCGGCGGGATTCACTCCCCGGTGCCGGCCCAGGCCTTCACCTTGCGTTCCAGCGTCTTGCGGCTCACGCCGAGGCGTCGCGCCGCCTCGGACTTGTTGCCCCCGGTCGCGGCCAGCACCTTGAGCATGTGGTCGCGCTCGACCGCGGCCAGCGGCAGGTCGTCGGCGTAGCCCGCACCGCGCGCCGCTGCCACGGTGGGGTCGGCCTCCGCGAGGCACTCCAGGGGCGAACAGTCGAGCAGCATTGCCCGCTCGACCAGATTCTTCAGCTCGCGCACATTGCCGGGCCAAGGGTGGCGCTGCAACTGGTCCATCTCCTGGCGTGAGGGGACCAGCGGCGATAGCTGGAGCTGGCGCGCCAGGTGGCCGGCGAAATGGCGGATCAGGGCGGGGATATCCTCGGGCCGTTCGCGCAGTGGCGGTACGTGCAGGGCCATGACGTTGAGGCGGTGAAACAGATCCTCGCGAAACTCGCCGGCGGCGACGGCATCCGCCATCGAGCGGTTGGTGGCGGCGATCACGCGCACGTCGATCGGCACTTCGTGCTCGACCCCCACGGGGCGGATGACGCGCTCCTCCAGTACGCGCAGCAGCTTCGCCTGCATGGCCCGCGGCATGTCGCCGATTTCGTCGAGCAGCAGGCTGCCACCGTCGGCATGGCGCATCACGCCCTCGCGCGTCCGGGTTGCGCCGGTGAATGCGCCCTGCACATGACCGAAGAGTTCGCTCTCCACCAGTTCCGGCGCGATCGAGCTGCAGTTGATGGCCGTGAACGGGCCCATGCGCTCGCTGTAGCAGTGGAGGCAGCGCGCTATGAGCTCCTTGCCCGTGCCGGATTCGCCCTGGACGAGCACCGTCGTGTTGCTGTGGGCCACGCGGTGCACGCGCTCGAGCAGGTCAGCCATGGCGTCGCTGCGGTAGATCATGCCGGCGACGGTCAACTCGTTGCGCGGGTCTCCCATCGCCGCGCCCGCGTGCTCGGCCGCGGCTGGCCCCGGTGCATCCATTAGACGGCCCACTGCCGTCAGCAACTGATCCAGCGCGAAGGGTACGGGCAGCCAGTCGGTGCCCGGAATTCCCGGATCCGGATGTTCGCTCGCGTTCTCGCTGACGAAGAGAACCGGCGTCGGATCGCCCTTGTCGCGGCGTCGGCGAATCCAGTCCGTGCCGCGTGCGTCGGGCAGTTCGGTGTTGACCAGCAGCAGATCGAACCGGCGCCGGGCGAGGGTCTGATCGGCGGCCGCGGCGTCATCGACGCTGTCGATTGCATCGCAGCGCCCGGAGAGCCGGGCGCGGAGAAACTCGCTGATGCGCGCCTGGCCGTCCACCACGAGCAGGGCCAGACGGGTGCGCGCACTGCGGTCACTCGCCATTGCGGCCGGATTGTCGGATCGGG
>SL_3KL_010_SEDDRAFT_10002222_pt1 | contig 17774 bp, 12 predicted proteins | sample SodLakKL_010_SED_2_FD_10381 | JGI IMG/M metagenome (IMG submission 10381) | reverse complement strand
TATATTGTGAATATAACCACCGATGAGGGCGTATTCACCCGCAAACTACAGGTTCAGTAACATGCTGAATTTCATTTGAATATTAAAAAAAGGGAGGCCACTGGCCTCCCTTTTTTTGGTTAATTCACCAAATAATAACTATCAGGATAACAAATATCCTGGACAGCAGGTAAAAAACACTTCGTAAATCTTCAGCTATTGCCTGTTACAAACCACCTGGAATTCGCAATTTTTGCAATTTTCTTCTTCCCTGGTGCGGGTAAAAGGTTTTTCTTTGTCGAAAATATCCTGCATCAATGATGCAAGAACTTGCTTAAACTCTTTTTCTGCCTCATTATCTACCACATCCTTACCCGTGGGGTGAGTAAGCGTAAATAGACCATTGCTAATATTTCTAAAAGAGTAAATACCCGGTATCGGGGATTTATCAAGATGATGGGTTTGCCTGTACAGAAATGCATACAAAAGCAGTTGAAAACTTTTTTGCAATCCTTTCTTCTCCACAACTTCAGCCCATTCTTTAAATCGCAGCTCCTCTTTTAGCACCTTACCCGATTTATAGTCGATAATTCTTAGGGTATCATCAAGCTTATCCACCCGGTCTGCATAGCCTCCAAATCGTATATCGACCTTCTGCCCATTTATTTCAACGGGCAGGGTAGCCGAAAGATATTCTTCGGCACGAAAATAGGTAAGCTGGCGGTTTTGTTTTTGCAACTCCAAAAGTTGCTGTTTTTCGTATTGCAAAAAATTTCTTACATATCGTGAAGCAACTTTCACCAACAACAAATTTTTACCAGTGCTTATATCTCCACCCTTATACCTTTCCGCAAAAACTTTGTGTATAACCTTATCAACCCTCTTGAGCATATGATCTGAATAACTGGGTTGCAACAGGGTATTTTCCAGTTTAAAATCTGAATACAGTTGCTGTAAAACCTCATGCACCACTGTTCCCAGGGTATTGGCATGGATGGTCTCTTCAAGCTCTGTCGCCTCCTCAATACCGGCAATATGCCTGAAATAAAACAAAAGAGAACATTGAATATAATGACTCAGTGTGGAGGGAGAGAATCCTTTTTGATTAACTGCCCAAAGCTTCTCCATCACATCCTCCGTTTTTGGAATGACGATTTCATGTTCAAAATCATCCACAGCAGGCGGCAAAGCAATAACCTTTTCCTGTATGGAAACGGTAGGGTTCCAGGCAGGCATTTCCAGCTGCAATTGAGTGATATACCGGCTCTTTTCGCTGGTACCAATATCCTGAGTTTGCGTGTTGTAGATCAGGGTAACATTCTCAGCCCGCTGTAAAAGCCTGTAAAAATGATAGGCGTAAACAGCATCCTTATCTTTATAAACAGGGATTCCAAATCCTGCCTTCACATCAAAAGGGATCAAAGACTGGCTCCCTTTAGATGCCGGTAAAATGTCTTCGTTAACAGACAGGACAATCACATTTTTAAAATCCAGGTTCTGGGTTTCCAACATTCCCATAATTTGTAAACCGGCCAGAGGTTCTCCGGCCATCACAAGTTTACCCTCACGGGCGACAGCCTGGAAAAGCATAAACAACAAACGAAGCTCATTCACAGCCTCATTTTGTCCGAAAAACTGCTCCAACTTTCGTAAAATAATATTGATGGAATACAATGCTTCAAAGTCCGCAAACCAGGGCGCCTTTTCCATTTCCACCCCCTGCTCTGCAGCCCTGGCCCGGTAAGCACCATCCAACTGCCCGGCAAACAACTTAAGGGCATAAATAATCTGCTGAGGATCAAAAACAAAGCTTTCAAAGAGATAGGCAAACCTTTCACGAAAATGCTCTTCATCGCCTGACAAATGAGCCATCCTGCCAAAGCTTAAAAAGGTGCTGTTAGTCTCGATAATATTCCTAACCAACTTATCTGCAGGTCTGTCAACACTCTCTGAAGGCCACAAAAATGCAATGGCGGGATGTCGGAAAAACCTTATCACATCTTTATAATAAAAAGCGGAATTGAGCCCGGGAGCGGCGGACTTCATTCGGTGGGTGGTAATATGAAGCTGAAAAACTGCATCAAACAGACCATAGGTATTGGTTTTGCGCAAAGGAAAACCCATGGTGACATTGAGCCTGTCTACATTTTCAGGGATTGAGTTGAGGACAGGCAGCAATAGTTCCTCGTTTGCCAACACAAGGGCCGTCTGGTGCTCCTCAAAGCTTTCATCGGGAAGGCTCTTCAGAATACTTGCAGCCAGCTTGGCCTGATTCACATTTTTGGCCACCCCATAAACAGCTATTTTCTTAGATCCCGAACTAAAATGATCACCTACAAAGTCAAAGGCAGGCAAATTCCAATGATTTTTGTATTTTCTTAGAAATAGTCCGGCTTCATGGTTGGGATTGTTGAGATAGTATTTGTCTGCATCCCATAAAACTTCTGCAATCCCTTTTTTTGTCCATTGTTTAATGATGGTTTCTTCCGCCTGATTCAGTGCATTAAATCCCACAAAAAAAACTTTCGCCCAGTTGGATGGGAGGGTTTCGCTTTCCATCTTTTCTGTAGCAACCCGGTATGCCAAACCCTGGTAGGCGGTCTGTCGCTTAAGAAGATCCTTGCGAAATTCTTTATGATAGTTTTTAAAACGTTCGAAGAAGGTAAGATATTTTTTCTGAAAATCTGTCAGCGGACTCCCATCAGGGTTCCATGACTCCACCTTTTTCACATCCAACACATTGTCAAAGAGGTGCTGGGGTTCAGAAAGATAAGCATCAATATCATTAAAATCCCTCAGAAGCATGGGAGCCCACTTCAAAAACTCTTCAAGGGGCTCTGCACCCTGTTTTTCAATACGAACATATACCCTGTAAAAATCCAGCAATAGTGCAATCGGCTCCTGAATGGTAATGCCTGTTATCTGCCCCACAAAATCCTCCATACTCAGTACATCAGGAGCCCACATGGCCTGGCTGATTCTTTGTGACATATATTTTTTCAGGAACAGCCCCGCCCTGCGGTTAGGTGTAACCACACACACCTTGTCCAGCATTTCGGGTGGAAGTTTTAATACTTTTTCTGCAATTTGATCAAGAAAACTTTGCATACTACGATTTTAAAATTTGTCCGGGTTCTCTTTAAGCATTTTTTCCGCCTTGGACAGTTTCTCAGGTGTGCCCACATCGGCCCAGAAAGTGGCATCATGCTCATAGGCCATAACAGGAAATTTGGCTGCAAGTCGCAGGTACAGTTTATTGATAGAAAACCTCCCCTTTTCGGTAATAAGCTCTAAAACTTGCGGACTCACCACATGGATACCACTAAATGCCAGCTTTTGCGGGGTACTGGAAACAGGAAAGCAAATGACTTTATCGCCTGACACCTCATTTTGCCAGCCACATAGCCGCTTTTGTTCCCATAAAAAATAGCGGGTGGATGTGCGCCTGCTCACAGCCAGGGTAGCCAAAGCCCCATTTTGCTGATGGTAAGCATACATGCTATTCAGATCAATCCCTGAGATCACATCCACATTATAAAGAAAAAAGGGTTCCTCACCGGCCAATAAACCTGCGGCCTTGACAAGTCCTCCTCCGGTTTCCAGCAGCTGGCCGGATTCATCGGATACAGCGATTTGCAGGCCAGGATACTTCAGCTGCTCAATGGCCTGGTACATAAGAGAAGAAAAGTGGTGTACATTGATAACCAACAACTTCACTCCTGCAGCAGCCAATTTTTCTACAGCCCTTTGCAAAAGGGTTTTTCCCTGCAGCATTATCAATGCTTTGGGTCTGTCGTCCGTTAAGGGAGAAAGCCGGCTCCCCAGTCCGGCTGCAAATATCATGGCTTTCTTCATAAACAATCGGCTTTATTTTATCGCTGTGACAGGGATTCCTCGCCAGGCCAGGTTTTACTTTGTTCTAAACAGCATGCCAAACCCAGGAAGTGGCATTAACATCAATATCAATCACAAACTATTTCTGGGACTTACATACATCTTTTTCCTTAGCCGCTGACAGGCCGCATTTTTTGCAATGAAAGGAACCTTTCTTTGATTTTTTTACTTTGCTCCTTTTGCACATTTTTTTACCCATATTTCTGTTAATTTATTCCGGCCAATAAACCTCTTCACAATGTTTCAACTCAATATCGATGTCATAGTTGGCCTGTAAATAATCGGTAAGTTTTTCAGCACTATAGACCGAACGATGCTGTCCGCCTGTGCACCCATAGTTGACCATCAAATGCGTAAACCCTCTCTCCTGGTATGCTTGCACAGACTTTTCCACAAGAGATACAGTGGTATCTATAAAAAACTTGACAGAAGGCTCTCTTTCCAGGTATGCCACAACCTCACTATCCTTCCCGGTAAGCCTTTTATAAGCCTCTTCCCGGCCAGGATTAGGCAAACTACGGCAGTCAAACACAAAACCACCCCCATTACCTGACTCATCAGTCGGCAACCCATGGTGATAAGAAAAGCTTCTGATATTCACTTTCAACTTACCCATAGGTTGATCGTACTTTTTTAGTTTAGAAGATGTCACAATCTTTTCCATCAGGGTAGCCAGGTAAGGCACACTGGCAGGAATCTTTTCATTTTCCAGGAGCCAGTTCAGGTTACGTCGGGCATAGAAAATACTTTGCAGAAACAAAGCTTTTTTCTCATAAAAACCACGGAAACCATAAGCCCCCAAAGCCTGCAAAATACGTATGAGCACAAATCCATAAAAATACTCACGAAACTTATTCTCATCAAACTGGATATGTTTCTTTAAGGAGTGAATATAATACTCAAGCAGTTCATCGCGCTGTTGGGGATGAATATTGGCTTTGGCATCATACAGCAGGGAGGCTATATCATACTGCAATGGCCCTTTCCTTCCCCCCTGGTAGTCGATAAACCAGGGTTCTCCATCACGGATCATGATGTTGCGTGACTGAAAATCACGGTATAAAAAATAGGCTGCATCAGCTTCTTGCAGAAAATCACAAAAGGCATGAAAATCATCTTCCAGCCTTTGCTCATTGAACTGAATGCCCGCAAGCTTTAAAAAATAGTACTTAAAATAGTTCAAATCCCACATCATGGAGTTACGGTCGAAGCTATGACGGGGAAAGCAAAGGGAAAAGTCCAGTTTTTGGGTTCCCATTACCTGGAACAGGGGGAGTTGATTCAGTACTTTTTTATATAAACCCATGATATCATCACCAAACAACACCTGATCGCGTCGGTGGGGCAGCAGTGAAAACAAAGTTACATCTCCCAGATCCTCCAGGAGATACATATTGCTTTCAAGGTCTTCAGCATAAATTTCAGGTACATTCAGGCCACTTTCCCGAAACTGTTTGCTAAAATGCAAAAATGCCCTGTTTTCTTCCTCCACAGGGTTGTAGGCCCCCAACATTGTTTCGTTTTGGTAAAACAGCCTGAAATATAACCGGTCGGATCCTGACAAAGGCAGCGCTTTTATATCTTTCACCTCATGGGGGTAATGTTTTTGAAATAGCTGGATAAGTTGCTGTGGAATAGATGGAAGAAGCATAAATTTGTCATTAAAAAAATTGGAAAACGTGGAATAATATAACTATTGAAAAGTACAACTTTCCTTACACAAAATTATCCTTTTCCATGATAATATACAATGAAACTTACATGAGCAAGGTGCTCAAAAGCAAGCAAGTGTGCTGGTCTGTACAAACACCTCTTAAACAGATAATTACGCAAGTTGCATTCCCATAAAACAAGCATAGATGTAGGACTCAGAAGTGCACTGAACATTGGCAAGGAGGTGCAATAACTGCCTGTAGTCATAAAAATCCAGCTTTATAAATGCATTGGGGTGGAGATGAAGTTTTCTTAAAACTTTTTCCTGAATTAAAAAAAAACATGTAGGTTTGAAAAAGCAAATTTTTCTATAAACCTCAAAAATATTCATCATGGAAAACAAAGTAACAGACATTTTAAAACAAGCTATCATCATGGAAAATCGCGGTAAAAGTCTTTATGAAATGGTTGCCGCACAAACCCAGAGCGAGGATGTGAAGAAAATTTTTCAAACCATGGCAGATGAAGAGCAAACACATATTGATTTTCTCACCCAGCAATTTGTCCATTATCAAAAAAACAAAACATTTGACAAAAACCAACTGGAGCAGGTTGCCGAAGGCGATGCCGTTGCCAACAGTATCCTCACCGAAAAGATAAAAAAAGATATTTCAGGAGCAGGATTTGAGTCGGCTGCAATTTCCGCCGCCATCGACATGGAAAACAAGTCCATTGAGGTATATGAACAACGGGCCCGGGAAGCCACCGATTCCAATGAAAAAGAACTGTATCAGTGGCTGGCAGACTGGGAAAAAGGGCATCACCAGCTATTGCTTGACCTGAACAAACAACTCACGGAAAAGGTATGGTACGACAATAATTTTTGGCCCTTTTAATACAAAAGGGGAACCACTTTATAAAAAAAACCGTACGTTTGCACACTTGCAGCAAGCAGGGGTTTTGCCTGTAGGTGCGCCTGAGCGATCTGCTCTGTCTTTACCCCTTTAGGAACCTAAAGAACCGCAAACATCTTTTGGGCAACCCAACTAATAATTTTATTGCTGCAATTCGGAGGCATTTGTACGCTATTAGCATCATGAATCACAAACATTGCCACAAACCCGGGGTTAACAATTAGCTTAAAAGAAGATAAACTACTTTTTTGATTTAAAAGAATTAGCAATGAAGGCACCCAAATTTCCCAAAGTAACCACCCATGTATTACAGGAAATGAAGCTAAAAGGCGATAAGATTGCCATGCTCACCGCCTATGATTATTCCATGGCCAAAATAATTGACTATGCTGGCATCGATGTAATCCTTGTGGGTGATAGCGCCAGCAACGTAATGGCCGGGCACAAAACCACCCTTCCTATTACGCTGAACGAAATGATTTATCATGCCAGTTCAGTAACCCGCGCTGTGGAGCGAGCACTGGTAGTGGTAGATCTGCCTTTTGGCACCTATCAGGGCAACAGCCGTGAAGCCCTTAGCTCGGCCATACGTATTATGAAAGAATCCAATGCCAATGCTGTAAAACTTGAGGGGGGAAAGGAAATCCAGGACTCCATAGACCGGATTCTTTCGGCTGGAATTCCCGTAATGGGCCATTTGGGCCTTACACCTCAATCTATCAATAAATTTGGCACATACGTGGTAAGGGCCCGGGAGGAAGAGGAAGCTCAGAGGTTGCGCGAAGATGCGAAGATGCTGGAAGAAAAAGGATGCTTTGCCCTTGTGCTGGAAAAAATACCTGCAAAACTTGCCACCGAAGTGACCGCTAACATCAATATACCTACCATTGGAATTGGAGCTGGCAGCAATGTAGACGGACAGGTGCTGGTAATTCACGATATGCTGGGGATTAACCACGACTTTTCGCCCAGGTTTTTGCGTCGTTATCACAATCTTTTTGATGAAATGAAAGGGGCTGTGGAGTTGTACATCAAAGATGTAAAAAGCCAGGATTTCCCCAACGAAAGGGAACAGTATTAAAACCCTACTTACTGACAAAAGCAACCTGGGAAAGCTAACCTATCACAGGTAGTTTATCTAAGCCTTTAAGATCCTGGCAGCTGCGCAACAATTGACTCATGGATCTCCCGGGTATTCAAAGGCTTTCTGAAGTATTTTGATATCAGCCCTGACTCTATGGCACGGGTAATTTCTGTTGATACCTCATATCCCGTCAACACAAAATAACATATTTCGGGATATAAAGCTTTTGCTTTACGGATAAACTCGACCCCGGTCATCCCGGGCATATTCATATCACTGATAACTACTTTTACATCTGTATTTTCCGCCAACACCTCCAGCCCCTTCTCTCCGGAAGATGCCTGTAATACCGGGTACTTTTTACGGAAAAGGTTTTCAAAAAGCATGAGATTTATGGGCTCATCATCAACATACAAAACTTTCACATCTTTTCTAATCATGCATTATTTTGCTTTGCGGTAATTCAATTACAAAACTACTACCTTTATTCAACACTGACTCACAAAAAATTGTTCCCTTGTGGGCCGTAATAATCTGTTGAGAAATAGAAAGACCCAGTCCTGTTCCTTTACCAGGGGCTTTGGTAGTATAAAAAGGATCAAAAATATATTTGATTTGATCTTTGGGTATTCCCACACCATTATCTTTAATAACTATTCGTACCCTATCGTTCAGTTTATGTGTCTCTATATGGATTTCTCCCTCTTTGTCAATGGACTGAACAGCATTGGCCAAAACGTTGAGAAAAACCTGGTGCAATTGTCCTTCATGTGCAATTACCACCGGTTCTTGCGGGGTGTAGTTTTTTGTAATTTTTATTCGTGTTTTGTATTGATTATAAAGCAGTGTCAAACCATCATCAATGATTTCATGAATGTTACACTCGGTAGCCGGGAAATTTTCTCCGCGATTGTATTTACTCATGCTCCTTATGATGCCGGTCACTCTTTGTACGCCTGCATTGATGGCTTCAAACAGGGGGCTTAACTCTTCCAGTGACTCCGGGTGCTCTTCGGAAATATAATTCTCAACGGCAGCGGTACCATTGGCAATAAAGTTGATTGGATTATTGATTTCATGGGCCAGACCGGCGGTTAGTGTTCCGATGGAAGCCATTTTTTCAGACTGAATCAGCTTCATTTGCAGCAAACTCACATTTTCCAGGGTTTTCTCCAACTCCTCTTTTTGTTGACTAATCAAGTTATTCTTTTCATATAGCTCATCATTGGTAGCTTTGAGTTCCTCGTTGGCTGCCGTAAGTTCCTCGGTACGATCCTGCACAAGTTTTTCCAGATGATTTTTATAATTTTCGAGCTCTTTTTCAATTTTCTTTCTTTCGGTAATATCCAGGTTGGTACTCAACAAACACTTCTCTCCGTTGATGGTAATTTGGTTTCCATTGAAGAAAGAGTAGCTTGCTTTACCCTCTTTGACGGTAGATATTATTTCCAGGTCACTGACAAACCCATTTTGTGCCAGTTCATGCTGAAAAGTCCTAAGTGATGCATCGTCCATCGCTACACCAAGCTCACCTGCCGTTTTTCCAATGATGGATTTAACGGGTAAGTCAAGCTTATCAGCAAAAGTTTTATTTACCAGGATATATCTACCCTGCTTGTCACTTAAAGAAATTTCAACAGGAGCTGCTTCAAAAAGTGTTTCAAACATCTCTTTACTCTGTCTCAGCTCTTCTTCGGCAAGTTTTTTGGCTGTAGTGTTTCTGCCGAAAAAGCAAGCACCCTTTACTATACCATCCAACATAATAGGATTGCCCGATACTTCAATGTATATCTTTTCTTTACCGCTGTCAACCACATCCTCAAAAACCAAGCTTTCATTGGCCAGAATCCTGTCATAACGCTCTTTCCATGTATCCCGAAAACCCTCTGGCAGTGCATCCAGCAAACGGGTACCCTTTTTTATTTCTACCCCGAATGTACGCTTGAATTCCCTCGCAAAAACATTGTTTACATATTTTATTTCATAATTGTTATTCAGAGACCAAATGCTATCCATTGAGTTTTCGATAATGGCCTTCAGGTCTGCTTCACTTTCCTGTAAGGCATCCTCTGCTTTCTTTCTGTCTGATACATCCCTGCATATCCCTTCATGATAAAGCACCTTCCCGTTTTCATCCTTGATGAACCTGGCATTTTCCTCAAGCCAGATAACCCTCCCATCCTTTCTTTTCAGCCGAAATGTAACAAGCTCAGGTGAAAACTCTGAACTAATCGTTACTTCCTCTCTTTCAGATTCATGAACATAAATATCACCAGGGATGTAAACCTCTTTCAACTCTTCAAGGCTGCTGTATCCCAACATTTTAACAAATGCAGGGTTGGCATCCACGAAAGACCCCTCCGGGGTAGAACGATAAAACCCATTGGGCATGGTGTCGAACAAATCTTTATATTTTGCTTCACTATCGCGAAGTGCCTTTTCTGACTTTTTTCTCTCCTGAATATCAGATTCAGCCCTCTCTATGGCTGCTTTATTGATGGAAAATATATTATGGCTCACAATTCCCAAAAACACCAGTGCGATGGTCGCGTTGGCCAAAAAATCTTTGAACTCATAATCGGATATGCCCAGGGAGTCTCTTACAACAAAAAGATAAATCACAAGCAAGAACGCATTTACGAGGGTGTAAACCAGGCTCAGTCCTCTTTTTTTATCAATCAACATGGGTGCCATGGCCAGGATAGGGAACAGCCANATAACCGTATCCAACCTGGCAATNCCGGGTCCGCTGCTCACAATCAGGACCAACCACACCAGGGCAAGACTCGAAATCAATAAAACATTGGCTGATAACAAATATTTTCCTTTAACCAGCAAAAAATAACAAAATACAAAAACCAGCAGGGCGACAACCATAGGTATTACCACGGGCAGGTAAACAAAATCATAAAAAGAACCGTAGGCATGCAGGGAGGCAATTATGGGTATCATCAAACCCAAAATAATCATGGCCGATAGTACCAGGTAATAAACAAACCGTGCTTTCAGCCGGATGATATAATCAGCATCCTGGTATACTTTTAAAGCATAGGGAAGTTGAGTGTTTTTTTCCATAATTCAGGGTCTTGGTTTATATCTGCATTTAATGCCCAAATGTATAATCTGCCGCTTACCGTTTTACTGTATTATCGTTTAAGCCAACCCGGAAAACCCGGGAACTGCAAGCACCTCCAGATAATCCGGCTGGTTGAAACATTATTGTTGGGTGGTGAACCCATTGGTTTCAGGTAAAGTTATCCAAACGGTTGTACCATTACCGGGTTCAGAATGGAACTCCAGTTTTCCTCCATGTTCATTAATGATATTTTGAGTAATTGACAACCCGAGCCCTGTCCCTTTACCGGGAGCTTTTGTGGTGAAAAACGGATCGGTGGCTTTCGACAGAATATCTTTGGTCATCCCTTTACCGGTATCTTTTACTCCAACCACCAGGTGTTTCTCTTTTTTACGGGTCAAAACAGTTATCTCGCCTGTATTTTCAATAGCATGTATGGCATTGGACAAAACATTCATAACGGCCTGGTGAAGTTTTCCCTCATTACAAACCAGCAAAGCTTGCCCGGGGGTGTAATCTTTGTGGGTTTTAATCTTACGACCTATCTGATCATTAAGGATTGCCAGGCAATTGTCAATGATAACATGAACATCAGCGGACTCATGTTTCTCATCATCATTGCGGCTGTAGTGATTGAGGCTGGACACGATGGCTGAGGCCCTGTTAATTCCTTCATTGGCAATTTTCATCAAATCATCAATATCCTGACTCCCCTGCGCCTTATGCACATTCAAATACTCGTCAATGGACAATATGGCCCCTTTGATAAAATTGAGCGGATTATTGATTTCATGAGCAACGCCTGCAGCAAGAACTCCCAAGGAGGCCATTTTTTCAGAATGAATGAGTTGCTTCTGTGTATTCTTAAGAGTTTCCAGGGTTGAAGAAAGCTCTTCGCGCTGAAGTCTCAGATCGGTGTTAGCCGTTTTAAGGTCCTTGTTTCGCAAGGCTAGCTCCCTGGTTCGCTCTTTCACCAGCCCCTCCAGCTCTTTCTTTTGTTTACTGATTTTACGGGTACGCAGCCTGATAAACAAGAACACACCCATGGCAATAACAAACAGTACCCCCACTCTAAACCATGTTGTTTGCCAGTAAGGCGGATGAATAACCAGCATTAGCGAAACCCCTTCCTCATTCCAAAATCCATCGTTATTAGATGCTTTGATTGTCAAGTTATAATTCCCCGGAGCCATATTGGTAAATCCAATGAAATTGCGGTTTCCGATATAAATCCACTGGTCACTTCTCCCATCAATATTGTAAGCAAATTGATTCTTTTGGGGATCGGTATAATCCAAAGCTGCAAATTCAACCTGGAAATTCATGACACCATGCTCAACTTCGATTTTATCAGCGTAGGTAACAGACAAACCTTCGCTCACCGATTCGTTATACTTTTTGAAGTCTGTTAATTTAACATCAGGCACCTGCTTGTTCAGTTTTATGTTTTCGGGATAAAAGCTAAGCAACCCATCCACGGTCCCAAAAGCCAATACACCCTCACTGCTTTTAAAGGATGCTCCCCAGAAGAACTGATTTGCCGGAAGGCCGTCACTTTCATCAAAATTTAAAAACACTTCTGTTTCCGGATCAAACTTTGACAACCCATTGTCGGTGGCAATCCACAGATTTCCCTGGCTATCATCCAGGATTGAAAAAACTATATTGTTGGCCAGACCATCGGTTTCTGTATACGTGGTAAAATTTTCATTCAGGGGATCAAACTTCACAAGGCCTCCTCCAAACGTTCCCAGCCATAACGAACCCTCTTTTGATTTGTGTATGGCAAGCACATTGTTGTTACTCAAACTATTGGGATTACCGGGCTCATGCCTGTATTGCCTGAAATATTTTTCTCCGGGGGCATACCTTATTAACCCTTCAGCCCAGGTCCCAATCCAAATTGTATCTTTATTCTCAACAAGTAGTGCATTGGGTTGAACCTGTACATTGGCAAGGGTTGCAGTTTCTCCTGAGGCGTGCTGGAAAGATTGCCATTTTTTCTCCCCGGGGTTATAAACATTCAGTCCACTTTCTGTACCCACCCAGACAGCTCCATCCTCTCCCATGCGAATTATCTGGATGGCATTATCACTGAGAGAATAAGGGTTCCCGGGCTCGTGCTCAAACCTGTCAATTATATTTTGCTCTTTATCAAAAACATAAATCCCACGGGTAGTGCCAACCCAAAAGTTCTTTTGAGCATCCTCCATCATCGAGGTAACACCATTAAGGCCCACAGCTTGCTGAATTTTACTGTCGTGAATGTATTGATTGCTGCGGGAATCAAAACAAGTAAGCGGAACATTGAAAGCACCAACCCAAATTAACCCCTTGTGATCCTCATATATGCTCCGAACAGTACTTCCAAATAAAGAGTTGGGGTTGTCAGAGTAATGCCTGTAAATTCTGAAATTTTTATACCTGGTAATTTTGTCTACTCCTGTTTCACTACCCACCCAAATTATTCCGTTACTATCCTCAAAAAGAAATCTTATTCTGCTTGAGGTAAAAGCACTTTCAGTATAATCTGTAAACCTCGAAAAACTTTTATCCTCCGGATCGAAAAAATCTACCCCGGCACCTTCATACCCCACAAGATATTCACCGGTTGATACCTGCAGCGTGGTGTAAACATTGTTCCCGGTAATATTTTCCCGGGTTTGTGCATCAGGATAGAAAACATGAAACTTGTCTTTATTCCGGTCATACAGGTTCACACCTCCTCCTATTGTGGAAAACCATATCAAACCATCACTATCCTGGTAAATTTGGTAAATAGCATTACTGCCAAGCATTTGTTTGCCCTTGCGGTTCCAATATCTGACATATTTGCCAGAATCCGGGTCAAGCCGGATAATGCCAGTAGAATTAAAACCCACCCAAACATACCCTTCGTTATCAATGAACAGACTACGAATGGCATCCTCTGTTAAGGGGTTATCCGGCGTACCAAAACGATATTGAGTAAACAGGCCGGTATGCTTATCAAGCCGGTTCAATCCTTTACTCCAGGTACCCACCCAAATATTTCCTGAGTGATCCTCAGCCACTGCCCATGTATCATCACTACTAATGGATGCATCGTCGTTTTCGCCATGGTGATAAGAGGTGAAATTTTCTGTCCTGGTATCGAAACTTTTCAGCCCTCCTCCCTGGGTAGCTATCCAAATAATGCCTTCATTGTCGATGTGCATATCCCGGATAAGATTTCCCGTGAGGGAAACCTCACCATTCTCGGTATATATAAACTTCTTAAAACCATACCCATCATACCGCATCAACCCATTGAGGGTTCCAAACCAGATAAACCCCAAATTATCCTCAACAATTGAGAACGTTGCTCCTGGAGATTGACCATATTGATCGGTCACCGATGATATTTTGAACTCACGGTTTTGTGAAAAGCAGCCCATCACCAATAAAGCAAGGAGGGCATATAGTAAGTATCCTTTTTTTAACATAGAAAATCCTTGGTCATTAACAGGGGTACTCCATTTATTTTTAACTGCTGCGTCCACCTCACACAACATCACTATACCAGGAAGTAAGCATATCCATGGGGCAAAACAAGTGAATTCAAAATTAATTAAATTTATAACAAGGGATAAGGCATAACTTCTATGTTAGCAATGTTAATAATTATTTGAAAAAAATATCTTTCTGATTAAACACCTGTCCTGCCAGATTATTTTATCACCCAACACCTATAACACACACACCATCATCCTCTTACGAGTTTTTAAAAATTTACATACACCGCTTTATTTTATGCCCGAGATTTTAAATTCTTGTCGGCAAATTTTATAATGCATATATAAGAAACATGTCAGGGACTCATAATCAAAATCTTACAAAAATCAAGCTTTTTTGCAATTACTTTTCAACATAACCCAGCATAAATCAGTGCATTACAATTTTTATTACTTTTACAAAAAAAATGAACAGATGCATAAGCTTCTATATATAGATGATGAAAAACACAACCTGGTAACCTTACAGGTATCCATCAAGAAATGGTATGAAGTGTTTACCCTAGAAAGCCCATTAGAAGCTCTGGAGTTGATCGAAAAGGAAAAGATAGGAGTGGTAATCACCGATCAAAGGATGCCCGGAATGTCGGGGCTTGAACTGGCAGAGAAGATTCAGGAGAACTTTGAAGATGTGATTGTAATTATACTCACTGCCTACGATGACAGCAATGTAATGCTAAAAGCCATTAACCAGGGAGGTATATTCAGATATATGCTCAAGCCCTATGACATCAAAGACCTGAGGCAGACGCTAAAAAATGCATTTGACACCTATGAGCTCAGATTAAAGAACCGAGGCCTGGTGAATGATCTTTTAAAACAAAACAGGGAGCTTTCACTGCAGGAAAGAAAATACAGGTTAATCTTTGACCACTCACCACTAGGCATTGCCCATTTTGATAAAAACGGCAAGATAACCCGCTTCAATAAACGGTTTAGTGAAATAACCGCTTCCAGTTGCAGGTTCCATAGCCTAAAGCTATTAACCCAAAGCCCCAACCACAAAATTGCTTCGGTACTACATAAAACATTAGAAACCAATACGCCGGAAACCTTTGAAGGAGCGTATGAGAGAATTGAAGGAGAAGCAATCCCCGTGAGGGCAATTTTCACACCTATAAAAGAAGAAGACACCAATGATGGGGTGGTAATGCTAATAGAAGATCTGAGTGAAATTCAGAAACAGGAAGAATTAAAAAAGCAAGTGACTATCGCCAAAGAGGCAGCCCGCTTTAAGCAAAACTTTCTGGCAGAAATGAGCCATGAAATACGCACTCCCCTGACAGGTGTAATAGGCATGACCGAAGTTTTAAGACGTTCCGGTCTCAACGACCAGCAAATGGAGCATGTGTCCATGCTGAGGCAATCAGGAGATGACTTAAAAATTATCATTAATCAGGTGCTGGATTACTCCAAAATTGAAGCAGGTAAAATCCCCCTGAATATCACCACTTTTCCCATAAAAAATATATTTCAGAAAGCTGAGAAGTTATTCCAAAGCATTTGCAACAAACCCATTACTTTTCATGCCCAAATCGACCCCCGTCTGCCAGAGGTAATTGAAGGAGATGAATTACGCATCATGCAAATCATCAACAATTTGGTAACCAACGCAGTAAAATTCACAAAAGAAGGAAGCATCACCCTGGCATCTGAAAGGGAAACCCATAACTCCACAAGTAACGAATATACAATTAAGTTTTCGGTAAGCGATACCGGGAAAGGAATACCCGAGGAGATGCAAAAGATTCTTTTCACACCTTTCACACAAATCGAAGACGAGGATTCAGAAAGTATTGAGGGTACAGGTTTGGGGCTGGCTATTTGCAAAGAGCTGGCAAAACTTCATGGAGGCGAAATAGGAGTAACAAGCCAGGCCGAAACAGGCAGTACCTTTTGGTTTACATTGCGGGTAAAAGCAAATACAGTTATCCAAACAGCTAATCCTCAACAAGAGCAACAGGAAAACGCTAAAACCATAGCCCCCATTAAAATACTTTTAGCCGAAGATAACAGGACTACACGAAACGTACTGAAACTTTTGCTCAAGAGCCAGGGCCATCAAATAACCATTGCCACCAATGGTGAAGAAGTGCTCCAGAAGTTCACACCCGACAATTTTGACCTGGTGATTATGGATATACAAATGCCAGTGATGGATGGAATAGCTGCCACACAAAAGTTGAAAGAACTCCACCAAAACCTGCCACCCATTGTGGGACTCAGTGCCAATGCACTGGAGGGAGATCGCGAAAAATATCTTTCCCTTGGTCTTGATGAGTATCTCACCAAACCCTTTAGCCAGGAGGATTTTCACCAGGTGCTGAAAAAATTCGAACTGTCAGGCTGACAGAAAATAGGGGATACAATTTTTCCTCTGAGATTCCAACCATATCAATGATTTGTCTTAACTTTACCACCTCAACGTTGTCTTTTCAGGCTTGGGCCTAAGTTAAAGTCTGATAGTTTTAACCCAAATTTTATTTCTAACCCAATCATCCCATGCAAACTGCAGAGTCCTTTGTTTCGCGCATTTTATATGAAGACAATCACATCATTGTGGTCAACAAGCTCCCCTCTGAGATTGTGCAGGGAGACAAAACGGGAGACATGCCCATGAGTGACCTGGTAAAAGCTTATATCGCCAAAAAATACAACAAACCCGGCCAGGTATTCCTTGGTGTTGTCCACCGTATCGACCGCCCGGTGAGTGGTGCCGTAATTTTTGCCCGCACATCCAAAGCCCTTTCCCGTCTTAATAGCATGTTGCAAAAACGTGAACTTGAAAAAAAATACTGGGCAGTGGTCAAGAATAAGCCCCCCGCCTCCAGGCAGACCCTTACCCATTATTTGCGCAAAAACGAAAAACAAAACAAGTCGTATGCGGTTCCCGAGGCTGCTCCCGACAGTAAAAAAGCGGAACTGCAGTATACGCTTCTGAAAAGCAGCGATAACTACCACCTCCTGGAAATTGAACTGATTACGGGTCGTCACCACCAGGTTCGTGCGCAGCTATCAGCCATCCAGTGCCCCATCAAAGGAGACCTGAAATATGGCTTTGACCGCTCCAATGCCGATGCCAGCATACATTTACATGCACGCAGCCTCAGGTTTGTTCACCCCGTAAAACAGGAGCCTGTTGAAATCACCGCCCCCCTGCCCAAAGATCCTCTGTGGGACTATTTCGATAAAGAAGTTCCCTCCCCCAAAAAATAAAGGCAAAATAAAATTGAGTGGTATTGTGTTGTATATTTGAACAAACAAAAACCACTACTCCTATGCCTTTGTACCTCAAAAAGCTTTCTGGCAGCATACTCATGCTCATAGTTTTGGGGTTTCCTGCCAAGGCCCAGTTCTTCGCTGCCGGTGCGGACCCATTTTCCATAAGCTGGAGACAGATTCATACTGAAAACTTCCAGGTTATTTTTCCGGAGGAATATGAAGAACAGGCGAAATACATCACCGATGTACTTGAATGGTCCTACCAAAACGCCACAGAAAGCCTTGACCATTCGCCCCGTAAGGTTTCGGTAATCATCCACAACCAAACAGTGATTAGCAATGGATTTGTATCCTGGGCGCCCCGCAGAGCCGAATTGTATACCAATCCCCCGGCCAACAACGACACCCACGATTGGCTC
>SL_3KL_010_SEDDRAFT_10002221_pt1 | contig 17778 bp, 16 predicted proteins | sample SodLakKL_010_SED_2_FD_10381 | JGI IMG/M metagenome (IMG submission 10381) | reverse complement strand
CGGCGGGTCTGGGGGGTGGAGCCGCCCACGAACCTGGGGCTTCGGATTCCCGACATGTTCGACGCCTCGTTGGCCGGAACCCTCAAGTGCATGTACATCCTGGCCGAGGACGTGGCCCAGTCCGATCCCAATACGACCCACGTCACGGCGGCGCTGGAGTCCCTGGATTTCCTGGTGGTCCAGGAGATCTTCATGAACCCCACCGCCGAGTTCGCCGACGTGATCCTTCCCGGAACCACCTTCCTGGAGAAGGCGGGAACCTTCGTAAACAGCGACCGACGGATCCAGCGGGTCCGGCAGGTCATCGACCCACTGCCTGGAACCATGGTGGACGGCGACATCGTCAACACCATCGCACGGCGGATGGGGGTGGATCTGGGTGCCGACGACGGACCGGGAACCTCGGTGAACCCGGGGAAGGTCATGGAGGAGATCGCCTCCCTGTCTCCCAAGTGGGCAGGGGTGAGCTATCCGCGCCTGGAGGAGGAGGGATTCCTTCAGTGGCCCTGCTGGGATCCGGACCATCCCGGGACCCCTGTGGTCCATGCCGGAGGGAAGACGCTGCGCCCCGACGGGAAGGCGCGACTGACCCGAACTCCCTGGCAGGAGCCGGGGGAGCTTCCCGACGATGAATACCCCATGATGCTTACCACGGGACGGCAGCTCTTCCACTACAACGTGGGGACCATGACCCGCCGGACCGACATCGTGAAGCTGGACCGGGCCAAGGAGGAGACCCTCCGGATCCATCCCCGGGACGCCCGTCGCCAGGGCATTCGACACGGGGACATCACCCGGGTGGTGAGCCGTCGCGGCGCCGTGGAGGTCCGAACCGAGGTGACCAAGGCCACCAACCCGGGGACGGTCTTCATGACCTTCCACTTCCCCGAATCCCGGACCAACCTCCTCATCGGAGACGCGGTGGACGAGTTCACCGGTTGCCCGGAGTACAAGGTTTGCGCCGTCCGCCTGGAGAAGGTGGAGGACCCGGCCGCCGAGGATGCGGGTTCCGGGGAGGATGCCTCCCCTGCCCTGGCCGAGACGACCTCCTGAAGCAATCCTGTCCCGCCGGCCCCGACTCCCGGGGCCGGCACCTGTCCATTCAAGCGCCCGAGCTATGCTGACCGATATCCAGATCGCGCAGGCCGCCGACGTACGTCCAATCGCCGAGATCGCCGCTCCCCTGGGACTCTCCGAATCCGACCTGCTTCCCTATGGGCGGACGAAGGCCAAAGTGCCCCTGCAGATCATCCAGGAACGGTCCGACAACCCGGGGAAGCTGGTCCTGGTGACCGGGATGACGCCTACGCCGGCCGGCGAGGGGAAGTCCACCATATCGGTCGGGCTCTCCGATGCCCTGAACCTCCGGGAGCGGAATCCGGTCCTCTGCCTCCGGGAGCCCAGCCTGGGCCCCGTCTTCGGGATCAAGGGGGGCGCGGCCGGCGGCGGATACTCCCAGGTGGTGCCCATGGACGAGATCAATCTCCACTTCACCGGAGATTTCCACGCCATCAGCTCGGCCAACGCCCTCCTGTCTGCCATGCTGGACAACCACATCCACCGGGAGAACAGCCTCCGCATCGACCCCCGGCAGGTGGTGTGGCGCCGGGCCGTGGACATGAATGACCGGGCCCTTCGCGCCATCGTCATCGGGCTGGGGGGGCGGACGGGTGGTCTTCCTCGAGAGGACGGCTTCCAGATCACGGCGGCCTCGGAGGTCATGGCGGCCCTCTGCCTGGCCGATGGGATCGGGGACCTGGAGGAGCGGCTGGGGAATGCCGTGGTGGCCTACAATGAGGAAGGGACGGCGGTTCGGGCCCGGGAGCTCAACGCCCAGGGGGCCATGACCCTTCTCCTGAAGGAGGCCATTTCTCCCAACCTGGTCCAGACCCTGGGGCGGACCCCCACCTTCATCCATGGCGGACCCTTCGCCAATATCGCCCATGGATGCAACTCCCTTCTGGCTACGAAGGCGGGACTGGCTCTTGGAGACGTGGTGGTGACGGAGGCCGGGTTCGGTGCGGACCTGGGCGCCGAGAAGTTCTTTGACATCAAGTGCCGCTTCGGCGACCTCCGTCCCGACGCCGTGGTCATCGCCGCCACCGTCCGGGCCCTGAAGATGAATGGTGGGGTGCCTCGGGACGAGCTGAAGGAGGAGAACTTGCCTGCTTTGGAGAAGGGTTTTCCCAACCTGGCTCGACACGTGGAGAATGTCCGGAAGTTCGGCCTGGAGCCGGTAGTCGCCTTCAACCGCTTCCCACACGATACCGACGCTGAGTTGGAGGCGGCGGTGGAGGCGTGCCGGGGCATCGGAGCCACTGCCATCCCTTCGGATCCCTACACCCAGACGGGGACAGGCTGCCTGGAGTTGGCCGATGCCGTTTGCGAGGTGTTGGATGGAGGAGAGAGCGACTTCCGCTTCCTCTATCCTGACGAGATGCCCCTGGCCCAGAAGATCGAGACCATTGCCCGGGAGATCTATCGCGCCGACGGGGTGGACTTCCAGCCTACCGCTCGCCGCCAACTCCAGGAGTGTGAGGCCCTGGGGATGGGCAGTGCGCCGGTGTGCATGGCCAAGACCCAGTATTCCTTCTCCGATGACCCGTCCCGCATCGGAGCCCCCAGCGGGTTCCGGATCACGGTCCGGGAGGTGACGCCGTCGGCCGGAGCCGGTTTCGTGGTGGCCAAGACCGGAGACATGATGACCATGCCCGGACTTCCGGCGATTCCAGGTGCCGAGGAGATGCGCGTGGAGGAGGACGGGACCATCATCGGGCTGGCGTAGGGCCGGATCGTGGGGCCTGAGAGGGACGGGCGAGCCCTGGAAGGGGAGGCACCGCGGACGCGGTCCCACAGGGACCATGAGCCATGGAGCAGAGGCTGTCCCGAGCCGAGCACCGGATCCTTGGCCCCCCTTTCAGGGATAGGACAGACTCGACGATGGGGGGGCGTGTACTCTGCGGGTTGGTTTGCTCCGGTCCCATGGATCGCCCCTCCCATCCGCTGACCCTCGTCCGGAGGCCAGTTCCAGATGCTCGTACCTCGACGGGAGACGGCCAAGGCCAAAGTGCTCCGCTTTCGGGATGGCTCAGACAGCCCCCGGGAGGTGGATGATGCCTTGGCGTCAGAGGAACCCATGGAGATCCGGGTCACCTTCAGACCGCGAGGAGACGGGCACTCGCCTGCCTCCACCTCGCATGTCTCAGGCCAGGGGCGATCCAGGGCTGAGACCCGGTCCGTGGCCGTGACCATGCGTACCCCAGGCGACGACTTCGAGCTCGCCGCTGGATTCCTCTTCACCGAGGGCCTCATCACCTCCCGGCGGGAGGTGGCCCGGATCACCTATTGCTCCGGAGACGAACCCCAGGAATACAACTTGGTGGAGGTCCGGCTTCGGCCCGGTGCCGGTTTCGACCCCCAGCTCCTGAACCGGAATTTCTATATGACCTCCAGCTGCGGGATCTGCGGCAAGGCCTCGTTGGAGGCGGTCGAGACCCTGGGGTGCGTGGCCTTCCCCCCGCTGGACGAGGGACCGGCCCTGACGGTTCGTCCGGAAGTGGTTCGGTCCCTTCCGGATCGTCTCCGGGAGGCCCAGCCCGTCTTCAGCCGGACCGGTGGAATCCATGCGGCAGGTCTCTTCGACGTGGACGGGAAGCTCCTGGCCGTCCGGGAGGATGTGGGCCGCCACAACGCAGTGGACAAGCTGGTAGGACACGAATTCCTGGAAGGAAGAACGCCCCTTTCCCAGCGGATCCTGGCCGTGAGTGGTCGGGCGTCCTTCGAGATCCTCCAGAAGGCGCTCATGGCCGGCATTCCCTTCATCGTGGCCGTGGGTGCGCCCTCCTCCCTGGCCGTGGACTTTGCCCGGCGGTTCCGGATGACGCTGGCCGGATTCGCCCGGGGAAAGGGCTTCAACCTCTACAGCGGATCGGAACGGGTCATTCAGTCAACCGAATCGGTACCAACATGATTACCATCGAGCATCTCTACATCTCGCCGGGCCACAACTTCTTCGGACATCATGGGAAACCACCGGGTCAGAATCCCACGGTGGAGGTGGAGGAGGTTCGGTGCGTGGCCGGCCGCGGGATCGAAGGGGACCGCTTCTTCGATCACAAGGATGACTATCCGGGGCAGATCACCTTCTTTTCCATGGAGATCTACGAGGAGCTGTGCCGGACCCTGGACGTCCAGGACCCGGATCCCTCGGCCTTCCGGAGGAATGCACTGACCCGGGGGGTGGACCTGAACGAACTCATCGGAGAGGAGTTCGAAGTGCAGGGGGTCCGCTTCCAGGGGGCTGCCGAGTGCAGTCCCTGCTACTGGATGGATCGCTCCTTCGCCCCCGGGGCCGAGGAGGCCCTGGAGGGTCGAGGCGGACTCCGTGCCCGGATCCTCTCCGATGGGGTGCTCCGGGCAGAGGGAAGGTGACCGGGTCCCTGGCCCCGGTGGGTCTGGTCCTGGCTGGAGGGCGCTCGTCCCGGATGGGCCGGGACAAGGCCACCCTGGAGGTGGGTGGCCAGCTCCTGGTGCAGGGCCAGATCCGAACCCTGAGACGAGCAGGAATCCAGGATATCTTCCTGTCTCTCCCGCCTGAGGGGCCTTCACCAGTTCCGGAGATCCCGGTGGTTCGGGACCGTCGGGAAGGCATGGGTCCCCTGGCCGGAATCGTAGCGGGGTTGGAGGCCGGGGCTCCCCGGCCCATCCTGGTTCTCGCCGTGGACATGCCCCAGGTCCAACCCCGGTTCCTTCGGAAGCTCCTGGACCGATCCCGGTCCGGGGTGGGGGTGGCGCCTCGGATCGGGGACCGGTGGGAGCCTCTGTGCGCCATCTATCCGACTGAGGCGCTGGCCCTGGCTCAGGGATTCCTGACCGGGGACCATCGCTCTCCCTCTGCTCTCCTGGATGCGTTGCAGGCTGCTGGACTCGTGGAGGCGGCGCCGGTCCCTTCCAGCAGCACAGCGACCCTCAAGAGCTGGAACAGGCCGGATGACCTCCCGGAAGACGTCCAGGAAGCCCACGATCCAGCCACCTGACCCAGAGAAGTATAATGTATTCATCATAGCATTATAATGAATACATCATGATACGGCCCTTGGAAGCTGGTTCAAGAGGTATGCGTCGGGTCCCCCGTTCCACCGGGGCGGGGCTGGGCGGTCCCTGGGGAAGGCGGACCCCCTGTGGCCGGAACGGCACGGCCCACTTCCTCGACGAGCCCTTGCGGGGTCTTTCCGGATGCTACTACCGTCGAGTGATCAGTTCGCCCATGGAGTCGGGATTCGGACAGGATACGACTGGTAACGAGAACCTGTTTCAAGGGCCCTCAAGCCCGTTCAAGGAGTGACCCTACCATGGCCTTCGCCCAGCCCGCCTCAGATCCTGCCTTCTTCGGCATCCTCCGATCCCACTGGAATGACCTGGTCCAGTTTGCCCGGGAACGGGGGTACGTGGTGGCTCTCCGGACCGGAAAACGGGCGGCCCTCCCCTGGATCCAGCGGGGTTTTCCTGCCAAGCCCCTGGCCTTGAAGACAAAGGTCTGCCCGGAGACCGGCCTCCTGATTGCTCGTTCCGAAGCCGACCGCCAGCAGGCCCAGGGGGCAGGGTTTCCCGTTCTGACGCCTACGGGGCCCAACGCCCGGGAGTACATTGCCCAGCTTCAGGGGGGACGGACGGCCTTTGCCGGGCAGACTTTCGGGAGCTCCTCCCATGATTGGGCCCGTGACGGGCTGATCATGGACCCGGTTCGCCGTCTCCCCTTCACCTCCGATTACGACCTGGCGGCGGTGGTGGATACGGAGCAGTTGGATTATGAGGGGACGTACATGTCCCGGGCCGGCATGGCCAACAGCACCAACGTCCTGGTGGCCTCCGTGGCTGGGGAGCTGAACCGTCGCTTCGGATCTCCCCGGATCGTCCACGGGAGCCAGGCCCAGTACTCCGGCGGGATGGGACACGGAGACGACGACACGGTCCTCATCTTTCACCCCGATGGGTTCGTGGAACATGTGGGGCCGGTCCCGGAGGTCCGAACGGACCAGATCCTCCATGGCATTTTCATGCGCTACCACCCGGACTCGGGTCACCTCTTCCGGCAGTGATGGCTCGCCCTCACCCAGGTCGTTGACCCCGCGCCCGATCCAGTGGCGCTGTTCTGGGGCCTGGACCGGGGGCCCGGGCCCGCCTACACGGCGTCGTAGCGTCCCTGCCGGGCCTGGCTGGTGAGGGTAGCTCGTTCCAGGAAGGCCGCCTGTGTGGCATCCCCGTTGGCCGGGTCTCCGCCCCAGGCTTGCAACGGTGCGGCCTGCAGCCCCCGACCGTAGGAGAAGGTCAGCTCCCAGGGTGCATCCACCTCTTCTGCTCGCCGGTTGATGGCGTCCAGGTTCACCGTGGCTTCTTCGTCGCTCTGTCCCCCGGAGAGGAACGCGATTCCAGGGACGGCGGCCGGGACGGTTCGAAGGAAGGACTCCACTGTTCGCTGGGCCACCTCCTGGGGACCTGCCCGCTGGCCGGCGTCGGATCCCGAAAGGACCATGTTGGGCTTCAGGACCATCCCTTCCAGCAGGACGCGCTGGTGACCCAACTGATGGAAGACCTCCCGCAGGACTGCTTCGGTGACCTGAGCGCATCGATCAATGGAATGATCCCCGTCAAGGAGCACCTCCGGTTCCACAATGGGAACCAGTCCCCCTTCCTGACTCAGGGCTGCGTACCGGGCCAGGGCGTGGGCATTGGCTTCCACGCAGGTTCGACTGGGGATGCCGTCGCCGATGCGAATGACGGCCCGCCATTTGGTGAATCGAGCCCCCAGCTCCCGGTACTCCTTCAGCCGGTCCCGGAGCCCGTCCAGCCCTTCGGTCACGGTCTCGCCGGGACACCCGGGGAGGGGCTTGGCTCCCCTGTCCACCTTGATCCCCGGGATCACCCCCTGACCCTCCAGAAGCTCCACCAGAGGGGTTCCGTCGGAGCCCTCCTGTCGTAGGGTCTCATCGAAGAGGATGACGCCGCTGATGAACTGCGCCATCCCCTCTGTCCGGAAGAGGAGTTCTCGGTAGTCTCGACGGTTCGTGGGGGTGCTCTCCGCCCCGATGGAGGCAAAGCGCTTGGTGATGGTTCCTGTGCTTTCGTCGGCGGCCAGGATCCCTTTGGAGGGAGCTACCATCTCCTGTGCCGTCGTGATCAGTCGCTCCGTGTCCTGGCTGGATACCGTCATCCTGGACTCCTCGTGCCGCAGGTGAATGAGTGGATTCCATGGAAGGATAGGCCCATGAGCTCTCTCCGATCCAGGGATCATTACGCCCGAACCGCGCTCGTGTGCCCCACCGTTCGATCCAGGGACCGTTGGACCCCCAACGGGATCCAATCCCCAGGCTGACGCGTCTCTCCAGGGAAACCCAACTCTCCGGGGCGACCCAACTCTTCAGGGCGGTAGGGTCCTCCACGAAGAAACCTTGCTTCCAGGTGAGGACGCGTGCAACTGTGAATCCATGGCCGGGCCCCATGGGGTCCAGCTCCTTCAATAACGGCCCTTGTCCCCCAATTCTGGAGTGTCTCCATGGGTCCGATGACCCCCTCATGGGATCGCGGGATCCTGACGGTAGCTGCCTTTCTGGTCCTGGGCGTCCTGCAGGCCCCTCCTCCCCTCCAGGCCCAGGAAACACTCTCTCCAGAGCACGAGCGCATCGACTTCCTGGTGGGGAGCTGGACTACGGTAAGTCAGTTCCCCGACGGTCAGGAAGGCACAGGAGAGCTGGAGTACCGATGGGTCTTCGATGGCGCCTGGATGAAGGTGGAGTTTCAGGGCGTCCCTCCCCAGGGTGGAGGCGGGTGGGAGGCCCACGTCATGCAACGCTGGAACCCGGAGAAGGAAGGCTATGAAGCCTGGGTCTTCCAGGCACAGGGTCCACCACTCCTCTATCGGGGGAGCAGTCCGGAACCCGGCCTCTTCAGAGTGGAATACGAGGGGGAAGACGGGGTCGTGACCGGGATCGACTATCACGACATGGGGGATGGCACCGTGTACCAGGAAAACTGGGTTCTGGAGCCCGAGGCCGGGGAACGCCGGATTACCCTCCGGACCTCCTACGAGCCCGATTCTCCAGGGGGTGGTGGGGCCGGTTCTCACCCCTGACAAGGAGGGTCCGCGTCCTGAAACTCGGTGGCCAGCGCCTGGATCCATTCCCTTTCGGCCCGGGCCATCCCCGGCTCCAGAGGGTCACCGATGGCGGCCCGGGCCTGGGCCAGGAGATCCCGGGCCTTTTCTGCCCGTCCGTCCCGGCCAGACACGGCGGCCTGAGCCAGAAGGATCCGATGCCGAGACCCGATTCCCTCCCCCCGGATCTGTCCCAGGAGATGGCGGGCGTGGTCCACGCCGTCGGCATCCAGGGCGGCCAGATAGGCTCCCTGAGCCAGGAGGCCAGGTCGAACCGGGCCAGGGTAGCTGTCGATCCGCTCCAGTACCGGACCCAGGTGATCTGCTGCCCGTTCAGGGTCTCCTCGGTCCAGGGCGTGGGCTGAGGCCATCTGCCGGGCCACCACGCCCAGGAGATGGTCGGGAGGCAGGGCGAGGGCTTCCTCCACCAGTTCCGGTTCCCAGTCCCGGGGCCGGGTCCCCCCCATGGAGTGAGCGGTGAGCGTCAGGAGGCTGGCTTCGGGTTTGACGTGGTCGCCCCCTCGGAGGAACCGGAGGATCCTGGAGCCATCGGTGTCGAACCCGCTGGATGTACCTGGAAAGAGGGTGATCACCCCGATCAGGAGTGACCCCAAGGCGCAAATCATCAGGAAGAGGGCCAGCGTCGAGCCCATGGGTTCCTGGCCCGCCCCAGAGGGAAAGGTGGCGGTTGAACCCCACTGTGGCTCCCCTGTCCGTCCACTGGACCCGTAGAGGGCCTACCACGAACAGGACTGGCCTACACCCGGCCAGCCAGCCGCCCAACAGGTGGCCTCCTTCGTGAATGGCCAGGGTCAGAAAGGCGGCGCCGATCACGACGGGCGCCAGGACGAAGAGGCTTCCTGTTCCCTCGGCTATGGGCCGGCTCCCTTCCCCGGAACCCATCATGGACCCCAGAAACACGTCCAGGAGGACCTGAGCCCCGATCCAGCCCAGAAGAAGGAAGAGCGCAAAGGAGAGGCCCGCCTTCAGCCAATATTTCATGTCGAGTCTCCCTGGCTGGTGCGTTCTCCAATCCTACGAGACAAGTCGGAAAGGTCTTCAGCCCTCTCATGGTGGCGCTGGCTCTCCCCCATGGGCCGTTTCGTTGCACTCCATGGACCAGGCGACGACATTCACCCCTGCGGCCACCGGGTCCCACGGAAACGACCTGGCCCCTGACCTGTCAGTTGAGCCGGCTATGGCCATATAGAGTCGAACTCAGGTCGATGGCCCTAACACGTTGTAGTGGAAGTGTTTCAGATTCTACCATACTCGATTCAGGAGTGCATCTGTGAGTATTCGCCCCCTGGTCCTCCTTTCGGTCCTTCTCGTCCTTGGCCTGCCGGCGTGTGAGACGCCTGCAGAGGCTGAACCCATCCGGATCGGGGCCACCATGTCCGAGACCGGAGCCTACGCCACCCAGGGAATTCCAGCTCGGAACGGGTACCTCCTCTGCCAGGAGCACGTGAACGCTGAAGGGGGGCTCCTGGGCCGGCCCATCCAGTTCATCATCCACGACGACGAATCGGACTCCGAGCGGGCCCCGGCCCTTTATGAACAGCTCATCGAGGAGGAAGGCGTGGACGCCATCATGGGTCCCTACGGCTCAACCCTCACCGAAGCGGTGGCCCCGGTGACGGAACGACACGGGCAGGTCCACATCTCCCCCTTGGCAGCGACCACGTCCATCTGGGAACAGGGACGGGAGTATCTCTTCATGGTTCTCCCTCCTGCCGAGCTCTTCCTGGCCGGGCTCATCGACATGGCGGCCGAGGCGGGCTACGAGCGGGTGGCGGTGATCCATGAAGATGTGCTCTTCCCTGGAGCTGCCGCTCAGGGTGCGGTGGATCTGGCCCAGGAGATGGGGATGGAAGTGGTCCTCTACAGCAGCTATCCCAGCGGTACCGACGACTTCTCCTCCCTGTTGGACGAGGTGGAGGCAGGCGAGGTGGAGGTTCTGGCCATGGCTGCCTCGGCGCTGGATGACTTCGCTCAGGTGGTCCGCCAGATGAAGGAGGCGGATGTGAACGTCCAGATGTTCGGCACCTCGGGAGCAGTGGTGGAGTTCCAGGAAGCGCTGGGGGACGACGCGGAGTACGTCTTCGGCCTGTCGGCCTGGGAGCCGAGCCTGCCCAACCCGGGGAATGAAGCCTTCGTCCAGGCCTTCGAGGAGGCTTACGGTCAAGCCCCCAGCTTCCACGCTGCAGGGGGATATGGGAGTTGCCAGCTTTTCGTGGAGGCAGTGGAAGCGGCTGGATCCCTGGATCCCGATCTTCTCCGGGAGACCCTCCTGAACCTCCAGACCACGACGGTCTTCGGAGACTTCGATGTGGACGAACGAGGCTACCAGATCGCCAACCAGGGGACGTTCATCCAGTGGCAGGGAGGGGAAAAACGAGTGGTCTGGCCCCAGGACGTGGCCGTGGCTGAGCCCTGGATTCCCATGCCGGCCTGGGACGATCGGTGAAGCCCATGGGGGGCGGTTGCGGGTGGTTGGAGGGAAACGGCTGAGAACGAGGAAGGTTCAGGACCGGGGAAGGCGGGCCACGTACTCCCGAAGCCCCCCTTTGAGGGTGAAGGCCCGGGTGACCTGAAAGGGGTCGATGAGTCGCTCCAGCTCTGCTGGAAGGATGGGTGAACGGGTTGGGACGGGAGCTCCAGTGGGCTCTCGCACCACCCGGTCCGTGGAGAGGAGCCGAAAGCGGAGGGGTGGGCTGGAGCGTTCCCCTGAGGCACGAAGGAGGACGTGAAGGGACGCCTCCGAGGCCGACACCTGGATGATCCGGCGAAGGAGGTCCGGCCGAGCCTCGGGAGGAAGCCGGTCCAGGAGATCCCATCCCAGGATCATGTCGTAGGGGTGAGTTGGATGGGGTGGTACCTCCGGGAGTCCCCCACCGCCCCCGTCGGACAGTGTTTTGGGAAGATCCAGGAACCGGATCCGCCGGGCGAAGCGGGTATAGATCCGAAAATTGGCCGGAAGGGCCGGTCCAAGGTCCAGGATGGAATGGTTCCCACCCTCTTCGTCTCGAAGGAGGGTGCCCAGCCCGGGAAGGGCACCCTGGGCCCCTGCCCTCTGGTCTGGCCTTTCATCGGGCCCCTTGTCCTTCGTTTTTTCCTCGGAGTCGCTATCAGGGCTCCTGGGGCCTCGCCGTTTCCACCATGCCATGACCGAGCCCTCCGAGCTAAGCGGAGGCGCCCTTCCCTGCGGGCTTCCCACCCTTGGCCCCGGAGACTGAGGAGGTGGCAGCGCTCTTCTCCTTTGCAGCATGACCGGAGGATCCGCTTCCGGAGGTCGTCTCCTTCCCGGATTGGTTGCCCCGGCGATTCCCCGACGGGTCACTCCTGTCTGGATCGCCCATGTCCACCCCTCCGCGGAACTGCGCTCCATCTTCCAGGACCACCCGAGGTGCGACCAGGTCCCCTTCCACCTGGGCCGTCTGCCGGAGAATGATCTTTTCATCTGCCGTCAGGTCGCCATCGACTCGGCCCTGAACGGTGATGATCCTGGCCGTTACGTCGGCTGTGACCTGTCCCGCCTCTCCCACCGTGACGGCGTGTTCCTTCAAGTGGACGGTGCCGTCGATGTGTCCCTCGATCAGGAGGTCCTCGTCTCCGGAAACCTCCCCTTTGATGGTGATGGATCGTCCGATGGTGGCCGATTGCACAGGTCTGGTCTCCTTGGCAGGTGTCTTGGAATCCCGGATCGGGTCAGGCTGGGCCTGAGGTTTTTCTTTTGTCGGTTCGTCCTTCTTCCACACGAGCGGCCTCCTCTTGGCTCAAGACTGAGAATGCACTCCCCGGCGTGGGACTGGAGTCCGGCCCGGATTGCCGTGCCCAGCGTGCCACCCACCGGGCTCGGATGACGGACCCGTGAGCCTGCGAGTCCGTGGCCAGGGGAGCCTCGAAAGAGACATTGAGAGTGGCAACCTTCATGCCCCGATTCCCCGACCTGGATGGATGCAAGGAATGGGGCCCCGGATGGACCATTCCAGGGTTCGGTCCTCCAGAAAGGGGTGGGGAACGACGCGAGCCTCCGGGAAGAGTTTGCCGGGGCGATGGGCGTAAAGCTCCGGGGGGTTGGGGCGGGGCTGTCATCGCCTCCTTCCGCGACCGGGTCAGATCTGGTCGATGATCCGGTTCAGGATGGCGCTGGGGCGCATGGCAGCACGGGTCCGCTCCCGGTCCGGCATGTAGTAGCCGCCGATCTCCTGAGGTGAACCCTGAGCCGCCTCCAGCTCCTCCAGAATCGTCCGCTCGTTGTTGGCCAACTCCTCTGCCACCGGGCCGAAGTGCTGGGCCAGCTCCGGGTCGGTGTCCTGTTCGGCCAGCGCCTGGGCCCAGTAGAGCGTCAGATAGAAGGTACTCCCGCGGTTGTCCAGTTCATTCACCTTCCTGGAGGGAGAGCGAGATTTCTCCAGATACTGGGTGGTGGCCGTCTCCAGGGTATCGGCCAGGACCCGGGCTCCCCGGTTCTGGAAGGTCTCGCCCAGGTGTTGGAGGGACGCGGCCAGGGCCATGTACTCACCCAGGGAGTCCCACCGCAGGTGCCCTTCCTTCAGGAACTGCTGGACATGCTTGGGAGCCGAGCCGCCGGCACCGGTCTCGAAGAGCCCTCCTCCATTCAGGAGTGGGACGATGGAGAGCATCCGGGCGCTGGTGCCGATCTCCAGGATGGGGAAGAGATCCGTCAGGTAGTCCCGAAGCACATTTCCTGTGACGGAGATGGTGTCCTCTCCCTTCCGGATGCGCTCCAACGAGACCCGCATGGCCTCCTCCGGCGGGAGAATTCGGATGTCCAGCCCAGAGGTGTCGTGGTCCGGGAGGTATGCCTCCACCTTCCGGATGAGCTCGGCATCGTGGGCTCGATCCTCGTCCAGCCAGAAGATGGCCGGGGCGCCAGTAGCCCGGGCCCGGGTCACCGCCAGCTTCACCCAATCCCGGATGGCGATGTCTTTGGTCTGACAGGCCCGCCAGATGTCGCCGGAGCCCACCGGGTGCTCAAGGAGGGTCTTCCCTTCTCCGTCCACGATCCGCACCACGCCTGGTGCGTGGATCTCGAAGGTCTTGTCATGGGAGCCGTATTCCTCTGCCTTCTGGGCCATGAGCCCTACGTTGGGCACGGTTCCCATGGTTGTCGGATCCAGTCGTCCGTGGGTCTGGCAGTCTTCGATCACCGCCTGATAGATGTCGGCATAGCTGGAGTCGGGGATGACGGCCTTGCAGTCCTGGAGTTCGTCATCGGCATTCCACATCCGTCCGCCGTCCCGGATCATGGGCGGCATGGAGGCGTCGATGATGATGTCGCTGGGGACATGGAGGTTGGTGATCCCCCGGGAGGAGTCCACCATGGCCAGGTCCGGCCCCTCTTCATAGGCCTTATGGATCAGGGAGTGGATGGCCTCCCGCTCTTCTTCGGGCAACCCGTCCACCCGAGTCACCAGATCACCTACGCCGTTGTTGGGATCCACCCCCAGGCGATCCAGGGTGTCGCCGTGTTGCTCAAAGAGCTCCTGGAAGAAGACCCGGACGGTGTGACCGAAGAGGATTGGATCGGACACCTTCATCATGGTGGCCTTCAGGTGCAGAGAGAAGAGAATCCCTCGCTCCCGAGCGTCAGCCACTTCCTCCTTCAGGAAGGCCACCAGGGTGTCCCGACTCATGCAACTGGCGTCCAGGACCTCCCCCTTCTCAAGGGGCAGCTCCTCCTTCAGTACCGTCAACGTGCCGTCCTGGCCCTGGTGTTCGATCCGGGCCGTAGTAGCGGTCTGGAGGGTGATGGACTGCTCGGTGCTCCGGAAGTCCCCGGACCCCATGGTGGCCACATGGGTCTTGGAGTCCTGGGGCCACTCGGCCATCCGGTGGGGCTGCTTCCGAACGAAGGCCTTCACCGCCCGGGGAGCCCGCCGATCCGAGTTCCCCTGCCGAAGGACGGGATTCACAGCACTTCCCTTCACCCGATCATATCGAGCCCGGATCTGACGTTCCCGGTCGGTCCTCGGTTCATCAGGGAAGTCAGGGAGGGCGTAGCCCTTCTCCTGAAGTTCTGCGATACAGTTCTTGAGCTGGGGAACGGAGGCGCTGATGTTGGGAAGTTTGATGACATTGGCTTCCTTTTGCTTCACGAGCCGGCCCAGCTCAGCCAGGTCGTCCGAGAGCTCAGTTCCCCCTTCCAGCTCATCGCCGAAGGCGGCCAGAACCCGGCCGGCCAACGAGATGTCCCGGGTCTCCACCGGTACGCCCGTGGCGCCTGCAAAGGCTCGAATGATGGGGAGGAAGGCGTGGGTGGCCAGGGCCGGGGCTTCGTCGGTCCAGGTATACAGGATCGGGGGAGACTCGCTCATGCTTCTCCTTTGGGTTCAGCTCTCGTGGTCGGGGTCAGGGGTCCCCTCAGGGCTCTGTTCACCTGCTGTGCTTCGTCCACCGTCGTTCTGCAGGGGGCCCAGCCATTCAGGGGTTTCACGGGAATCGAGGAGCGCCTGGTAGGCCTGGTGACGGACCTCGCTCCGGGCCATGATTTCTGCCGGCTCCCGGCTGTGGGAGATCTTGTGCTCCCGGCTCTTCATATACCTACGGAAGGCGTCTCGGCTCTTCCACACGGTTACGAAGGTATGGGTGGCGTCCCCGCCCTGGGGTTTCAGGAGTTGAAGGTAGAGGAAGCCGGGAAATCCGTCCACGAGTTGGGCCCGTTGCCGAAAGTGCCGTTCCAGTTCAGCATGGTCTTCAGAGGGGACGGTCAGATGGGAAACGAATACGAACATGGCGATGAATCAGGTGTCCAGCCGACGGAAGGTCTCCAGGGCCTCATCCAGGTTCCGGCCTATTCCGTGAGCGCCCATCTCCTGCCACAGCTGTGGATCTCCCTGGAAGGCCCGCCCGCCCACGATGATGTGAAGCTCTCCACCGAAGGCCTGACGAAGATCCTGGATCAATCGGGAGACGCTGGAGAGGTTGAACAGCATGGTGGCCGAAATCCCGATGGCTCGGGCTTGGTGATCCCTGGCGGCCTGGACAATGTCTCGATGCGGCATCTGGGTACCCAGGAACCGAACCGACCAGCCCTCTGTTTCCAGGAGGTCCGCCACCATGTTGGCACCGAGCTGGTGCTGTTCTCCTTCCACTCCGGTGATGATCGCATTTCCGAGACGGGTTTCAGGTAACGGCAGGCGGGAGTATAGCTCGCCCAGGACGTACTGGCTCACGGCAGTCGCCATATGCTCCCGGGCCACGGTGATCTCATTCTTTGCCCAGCGAGTTCCCACCTCTACCTGGGCCGCTTCCACGATCTGTCGATAGATGACCGGGGGGGCATGGGCCTGGAGGGCCTCCTCCACCACTCTGGTCGCGGCTCTCCGATCACCTTGGAGGATGGCCTGAAGGTAAAGGGAACGGGAGAGAGCAAGGCCTGGATCATAGGCAGCCGCCTCACCCTGACCCCCAGGGCCCATGTCCCCATCCGAGGCCTCCAGGGCTTCCAGTCCAGAATTGAGGCATCGGCGAACGAAGGCCCAGTCCGAGGGAGAAAGAGACTCGGCAAGGAGGGTTCCGATCTGCTCCAGGTTCTCGGTCAGGAAGGGGGGTGCGATCCCCCTGGAGGCCAGCACCTGGCCCGTCCAGCTTGCGTAGTCGCCAAACGCGTCTGGCGATCCCCCCTCCACGGCGCCAGCCAGGAAATCAAGGTGAAAGACTGCATCTTCCCTGCCCCGGGCTCGGGCCGCCGCACCGTAGCGCTCCAGCCAATCGGGGTGGCGTCGGAGGAATTCCTCGGTGACCCGGTGCGCGATCTCATCTCGGAGGTTCCGGATGGACTCGGCCATCCTTCTCCGGGTGGAGAAGTCTGGTCGTTCGCTCATCCCTCCTCCATCATCTCGTCAGCGCAGGGGGGACACAGTCCATGGCTCACCAGGATCTCGTTGGANCGGAGATAGTCGCTGATGGACTCCCAGTGGGTCTCNCCTGTCTTCATCCTGCCGCAGTTCATGCAGAGGGGGAGGTACTGCTGGATCTTCTCCAGGTGCCAATGGGAGGCTCGGAGGTCAGCCAGGGTCTCGGAGAGCTGTTCCCGCTGGGCCTGGAGCTCCCGGTTGCGCCGGATGTTCTCACGGGAGAGGACGCTGAGTTCGTTGTTCAGTCGAAGGAGTTCCTCCGTGAGCGTCCGGTTGTCCTCCAGCTCCGGTTCTCCTACCAGGAAGAGCTCGTCCTGGAGCAGAAGGATCCGACACTGATAGGTGTGAACCTCGTGCTGGGCGGTGGCGAAGTTCAGGAGTTGGGGAGTGGCGGGAGGGGGAGCGCCCTCTCCCACCCACCCCTCCACCTGCGCCCCGTCTTCCTGGGTGAGGATGCGAGACACCGGGACTCCCTCCAATTCCTTCTCCGGTACTCCAGCCATTCGAGCAGCCGCTGGACTCCCGGCCCGGATCGTCCCGTTGGCCGCAATCCGCAGGTAGAGGAGGACTCGGCTCTCCCGAAGGAGACTCTGGACCAGCTCCCGGGGAAGGAACTCCGGAATCGATTCTGATGTCGGCACCTGTGTTGGTTCCTCCCCCTGAACGTCCGGCACTCGGGATGAGTGGAGAAATTGGTGCCGGGAGGACCGGACTGCAACGTCTGGCGGCGCAGCCCCGTCAGGATCCGGGTACGAGGACCGTCGTCAGGACATGCACGATCCCATTGGCAGCCCTGATGTCGGAGGTCAGCATGGTGGCGCCGTTCACGGTGAGTCCTCGGGCCTGGTCGTCGATCCGGAGCATGCTTCCTTCGACTGTCTCCAACTCCGAGATCTCTCGCAGGTCCCTTACCGTGTACTCCCCGGGCACCACGTGATAGAGGAGGATCTGGGCCAGGGCATCAGGGTCTTCCAGGAGCTCATCTACGAGTCCATCGGGGAGCTCTGCGAAGGCTCCGTCGGTTGGAGCAAACACGGTGAACGGGCCGTCGTCCCGGAGGGTTTCGGTAAGGCCGGCCGCTTCGACTGCCGTCAGGAGAGTACTGAACTGCCCCGCCACAGCGGCAACGTCCACAATCGTGTTCTGGCGGGCCCCATCGGCGTTGGAAGCTGTGTCTCGAGGGGAGGTTTCAGGGGACTCTCCACACCCGGAGAGGAGGAAGACACCGGCGAGGAAAGCCATCAGGGGGAAGCACCGATGGTGGCGTGACGGTGAGGGGCTTCGGCGCGTGACATTCATGCTGGTAGCCTCGGCTGAGAGGGAGCCCGAAGACCTCATGGAGGGCCTCCGGAGCTGAACGGCCCCGGACCGGAGAAGGGCGGACGGGGCCACCATGCCCTGAGTCTAGGGAGTCTGGTGGGCGGGGTCAGTCAGGGGAGACCCGATGCCGCCTGTAGGGGGATTCCCCACACTGGCTGAGGTTGGCCCTCCCGCGGGCCAACGACCGAGGCGGGCCCCTGCCGCCCCAATCCAAAGGGGGAAGGGGTTGCGTCCCCGGACCTTCGTTGGGCCGCTTCACCGATGCTTGCGCATCTTCTTCAGCCACCCGCCTTGACCGGGACAGCAAGACCCCTTCCCGGTGGCTCGTCCAATTCCTCAACAGCCTTCCAGGGGAATAATGGTCTGTGCCGGACCGAAATAAACCGAGCCTTAAGGACCCGATAATCGACGGTAAACTCCCGCCCT
>SL_3KL_010_SEDDRAFT_10002220_pt1 | contig 17778 bp, 17 predicted proteins | sample SodLakKL_010_SED_2_FD_10381 | JGI IMG/M metagenome (IMG submission 10381) | reverse complement strand
TGCATCACCGAAGCCCCGGAAGTACAGGACATACGGTTTGGCCGGCCTTCATATTTATTTATGGCCACCTGCAGTGAAACTCTGGAGTGCCGGTAATTTGGTTTATTACAATTAAATTACCGTTTGTTTATGCATTTAAAATGAAAAACAGATGGCTTCAGGCCGTACCTTTGTAAATTGAAACATGACTTGACAAGCATCAGGCATAAGCTAAAATGATTACAAAATTTCCCGTATAACCTGACTCTTGATGAGCTATTTTGGCAAAGTCTTGTTCAGACCTTATTCTGTTTTCCCTGAATGAAATTGCGGCATTGTACAAAGGTTCGTCTGTTCATTGATGCAACAATTCTGAAAGATGATGTGAGGAGAGATGGGGAATCCATCGCTTTTACTGCTCGATTGCAAATTTGAATACGAGAACGATCGTGCTAAGAGTTCCGGTTTATAAGGGCAAGGGCATTAAAGGCAGATTGAACAACAAGAGGAATCCCTCCGCCGGGATGAGTACTGCCTCCCACCAAATAGAGATTTTCAAGTGCACGAAGTTTGTTGCGGGGTCTTAAGAAAGCAGAGAATTTACTGTTCGAGGATGTTCCATAAATACTGCCACTGTTCGATCTGTATTTTTTTAAAAAATCAAGCGGGGTAATGGTTTCAACAAATTCGAGTGAATTTTCCAGGCCATTCAATCCGCGTTTTTCCAGATCAGAAATAAGAAACTGTGAATATTCTTCTTTAATTTCACTCCAATTCTGATTGTTATTAACGTGCGGAGCATTGATCAGAACAAACAGATTGGATGAACCGGAGGGCGCATCGCCCGGATCGGTAAAAGATGTATTAGCGATATAGATGGTTGGATCTTCGGGCAGTCTTTTTTCAATGAATATTTGCTGAAACTCTGTTTTATAATCGGATGAGAAAAAGATGTTATGATGTTTCAGGCTTTGCCACTTTTTTCGGCATCCCAATAACATCACAAATCCGGAACCGGATGGTTCAATTTTTTTCTGTCTTTTCTTTTTTGATGATGACAATACATCATCAGGAATTAAATTCAAGAGAGTATCGGTGGCGTCACTGTTGGCAACAACAATGTCTGCATTCTCAGCTTCTTTGTTTTTGCACGTTAAACCCGTTACCCTGCCATTTCTGGTTTGGTTCAGCCAGTGTATGTAAAGCCCGGACAATTTCATAGAGTCCCCCTTTCACATAAAATCCGCCCATATTTAACTCAACGTGTGGTATCACATTTAATGTAGCAGGAGCCTGAAAAGGGGATGATCCGTTATAGGTTGTAAACCGTTTGAAAAATTTGCGCAGATGTGAAGATGAAACAGAACGGTCTATTTTCTTTGAGACAGTAGTGAATGCATTGATCCTTAAGAGATTGAACAAGTTCAAATTTTTCAGATCATGAAAACTGTAGAGAGGGTTGAATATGAAGGCATTTGCTGTACGCTGGTATAGTTTTTCAGAATAGCGAAGAAAATTTTCATAAGCTGAAACATCTTCCGGGGCAAATTTCCGAATTTGTTCTTTGTTTTTTTCTAACTCTGTAAAGTTATCGAAAATAATACCATCGGGATAGAAGTACCGGCAGAGAGGATCTGGCTCAATCAATTCCAGATAATCAGAAATATTTTTTTCGCACTGTTCAAACAACTTTTTGAGCAGAAAAGGCATCGTGAGCAGCGATGGTCCGGTGTCAAAGCGGTAACCGTCTTTGAAACGTTCCTGCACTTTTCCGCCCGGGGTACAATTTTTTTCATATAATGTTACGTTGTACCCTTCGCGTGCAAGCAGGCAGGCTGAAGAGAGTCCCCCAATACCGGCCCCAATAACTATAGCTTTTTTCATTCTCTTTACGAATTGTTTACAGTTTGATAGAAACCGCTACTTTTTGATTAGTTCTGCAACAGCTTCAATATGATATGTTTGTGGAAACATATCTACCGGCTGTACGCGTTCAATCTCGAATGATTCTTTCAGGATTTTTAAATCTCTTGCCATCGTAGAAGGGTTGCAGCTCACATAAATAATCTGCGGAACATCCAGTGATGCCAGTTGGTCAACCACATCGGGATGCATACCAGATCGTGGAGGATCGGTAATGATACAGTCTGGAATTCCGTTTTTCTTCAAAAACTGTTCGTTAAACGTATCTTTCATATCACCCAATACAAATTCCGTGTTGGACACGCCATTCTCTTTGGCGTTAAACCGTGCATTCTCGATGGCAACATCCACGATTTCAATTCCGGTAACTTTTTTTGCCTGATCGGCCAAGAAGAGTGTGAGCGTTCCAACCCCACAGTAAAGATCAAAAAGGTGACTGTCCGGTTTCAGGTTGGCAAATTCTCTGGCTACCCTGTAGAGTTTTTCTGCCTGAGCGGTATTGGTTTGAAAGAAAGCATTTGCATGTATTTTAAATGTGTGGCTGCCGATTTGATCGACGATAAAACCGGGGCCGTAAAGAACATGCTCATATCGTCCGATGGCCGTAGGATTGGGCTGATCGTTCACATTGTTTACGATGGTTGTAATTTTTGGAAAACGGTCCAGAAGAGCATCAGCCATTTTTTTGATTCGATCTTGATCATTCTGATAGGTAACCAGATTCACCATCAAATCAGTTGTGTAATGGGAATTTCGAATCACCAGATGGCGCATAAATCCTTCATTTTTAAATGTATNGAAGGCGGGGATATTATTTTCAATGCAATANGATCGAACNAAATCCAGAATTTNNAAAGATATCGGATCCTGCAAATGGCATTCATTNAAATTCAGAATTTTGTCGAAACGNCCGGGTGCGTGCATTCCTGCTGCAAANCCGGTGTCATCCACATATTCATCNGATTGNATTTCNTCNTCCGACAACCANCGCCGGTTGGCAAAGCTGTANTCCATTTTGTTCCGATAATAAAGCTCCNTATCGCACCCGATAATGGTTTGTACAACACCGGAATCAATATGAGCAATGCGCTCCATGTGATCACGAACATGCTGCTCTTTGATTTTTAACTGCTCGGCATACGGCAGATGCTGCCACGTACATCCACCGCAAACATTGGCATGAGAGCATTTTGGCTGCCTTCGCAGGGGAGAGGGGGCAATAATTTTTTGAACTTTGGCTTCTAAAAACTTCTTTTTTTTCCTGGTGATTCTTGCCTCAACAATATCACCCGGAGCGGTTCCGGCCACAAATACGGCTTTACCGTCGTGCTTGGCTACACCCTTACCTTTGAATGCCGTGGATTCGATTTTAAGCTCTACAATGTTTCCTTTTTTTAGTGCCATTCAGTACAAATCAATTAGTTGGAAGAATCATATTGCGATTCAAAAATAATGGAGTAGGCAGTTTTTACATCCAGGCTTTCGGTCAGTTTTTTCATGGCCAGTTCAAACTGTTTCATGGCCTGTGTGGATACAGCTTCTAAAAATTTAACAGCGGTTTCGGGATGGCGTTTTTTCAGTGTTTCAAAATCGGGTTTAAAAAAACCGAGGAGCGTGCAGTCAGACAGACAGTGTGCGGAAGAGAAACGGCGAATATCGTAGCCAATAGACATAGACCCAAACTCCGATGGCGCCTGAATATCTTTCATATATTTATCATCAGGGTTTTGGTCCACGGCACTGGTTACCGTCAGCCTTACATGCCCCTCTTCAATAAAATAGATTCCCGTTCCGGGGTCGTTCTGGTAGTAGATAAATTCTCCCTCTTTGTACTTTCTGCGGTGGCACAATTGCAGCAGTTCATATCTTTCAATGGGAGTTAAACTCTTTAACATATTTGAGTTAAAGACGATGCTTCCCTGTTTTTTAATTTTATTGAAATCACTTTTTTTAAACATGGTGCTGAAATTAAAATGAGTGGCCAATGCCAAAACTGAAGTAGGAGAGCCGGTTGTTGAACCATCCTTCTTCCAGATCATGAATGCGGTAGGTAAAGTCGAATCTGGCCACTATAAATTCCCAGTCAATCCTCAAGCCGAGGCCCGAGCCCACCGCAATTTGTTTATAAAAAGAATCTAAGAAAAATTTACCATCTCTCAGCAGTTCCTCATCATCTTCATCACGAAATGTATTTCGTGGACCATACCACACGTTTCCGGCATCGGTGTGCCAGGCAATGTGCCACTGTGCATTAAAAACATCACGCAGAAAAATCTGTCGCAATTCTTTGAAAAGTGCCAGTTTAATCTCGCCGCCGGGTATGGTTACCTCATCCGGGCTGATTCCCCCGGGACCCAGCCTGAACGGGTTCCAGCCGCGAATGTCGTTGCTTCCCCCGGCAAAAAACCTCCGGTTCAGTGGTATGGTTTCGCTTTGGCCGATGGGATGCGCCAATCCGCCAAACGCCCGAACTGCAAAAACGGAGTTTTGGGTCAGTGGAAAATATCGCCGGTAATCACCCGAAATTTTAATGAATCGGCTGTAGTCCAGATCATTGGATGAGAGCCCGAAAGGGGATGGCAGGGAACCTTCTATATCTCCGGGAGATATGACAAACCGATCCAGCGCATAGGGGATGTTTCCGGCCAGGGCCACCGAAAATTCACTAAAATAACCAAAATCGCGTTTGATAATATCCGTATTCTGACTTCGGAAAATATATCGGATAATGGATGAGAACTGTGGATTAAAATCCTGTTCGATTCTCAACAATTCAAACGAACCTTCACCAAATTCGTTAATCAAATTCTGCCTGAACTGAGAGGAGGGATTTGTGTCCACGATATCAAGCTCCAGTAGATCCAGCATACTGGTATTTCGTGGTGAATGGCGGAACTCGTAACGCAGATTGAAGCGAACGTCGGAATTGATATCAAAAAATAGCTGGTTCGACTGGCTGTAGGTTAATGAATAGCGTGTTCGTGCACTTTCGATGAGAGAACTGTTAGCCAGGAATCCGAACGGAAAATTGAGACGTGGTACAGAATATTCGGCGCGCACCTCGTAACTTTGAAAGATGGTGGCCCCGGAGGATGTTCGCCGGCCAAGCGTATCGCGTGGGGCAATTTCGCTCAGTGTTCGCGACGGAACGTATTCGATATTCGTGTTGATTCCGAGAGTTAGATTTTCTGCCTTTCCGAACAGATTGTTATTGTTATAGTTGGCTCCCACACCTGTGCCGAAACCGTATCGTCGCATGCCAAAGAATTCGGCCCTGAGAGAGTGTCTCGGCATTGTTTGAAGGTCGAAATAAACCGGAATTTCTTTTTCAGAATAATCCGGCAGTGAGGTGTCTTCGCTGAGGCCAAACCGGTTTATAACCATATTACCGAGATTTTGAAAGGAATTGATCGTTCGCATATAGGCTGACTGATCAAACTTGCTGCCCGGTTTAAAATGAAGCTGCTCCGAGAGTAAATCGAAATCGGTTTGAGCAATTTCCTGTTTCTGCATGGTTATGGTAAAACCGGGCTCGGTGTGAGGTTCGTCCTCCAGTATCAAACTTTCGTCATATGTATTTTCACCGTCGGGGCCCAGCAGATTGATGTACACATTGCCAAATTGGTAAATTTCGCCTTTGCGAATGGCAAACAGTACATCCAGTTCATTTCGGTCCTGCGTATCTCTTCTGAGAAGTGCCCGAACAGAATCCCTCTGTACAGAGGCGTAACCATAATTTTTTAAAAAATTGATGATGCGGGTCTGTTCCAGCCGGAGATCCTGTGCTCTGTATGGGGCCTCATAAATAAAGGTAGAGTCATTGAGCATACTTCCGGAAAACTCACTGTCACTATAAAAATCATCAATTAGAGAGGGATCATCAAAATCGGGCAGACCGGTGTAAGAAACGGTGTTGATTTTGGTTGATGGCCCTTCATTTATTAAAAAGGAAACTTCATAACGGTTGTCCCGAAATTCGATAATGGTGGTATCTACCTCGGTTTCAAAAAATCCCAGGTTTTCATAATAGACCCTGATTCGATCCATGTCGTTGGCAACCATTTCGCGGTCGAGCTGGCTGGGAGATTCTCCCACACCAAACACTCTCCAGATATAATACCAGGGTGTGAATCTCGGTATTCCAAGAAATTCCCGGTTTGTTCGGGTTCTTACAAGGGTTCGGAGATTTCTGTTCGAAACGTTACTATTGCCTGTAAAGCGAACTCTCCGCACCACTTCCACATCGCCTTCAGATATTTCTTCTCCGTTTTGATTGGCTTGAGAGTAAGACGGCTCGGTGCCAATCAAATAAACAGGCAAAATAGGAAAGCCAAAAAAAGTCGTCTCACGTATTCAATTTAATTGAAAAATAGGTATTGGCATACAAGAATCAACCCGCCAAACTGCTGAAATTTTACCAGGTTTTGAATTCGAAGCTGTCTGACGGGTTGTTCTTTATATTCTGATATGTAAGATACCTTGAAAAGTCTTTTTATGATAATAAAAAAGGCATGAAAGATTAATCAGGAGTGTTTTTCAGACATCGTCATAATCAAAGCCTTCATCTTCTTCTCCGTGAAAGAAATCTTCCTTGCGGATATAATCGGGCCAGATGTCTTCGATGCCTTCGTAGATCGTTTCTTCTCCCTCCTCAATCTCGTCAAGTTCATATAAATTATTTATAGCCTGCTGCGGTAGGCCATTTCTTTCTGCCCATTCAATTAATTCTTCTCTTGTGGCAGGAAATGGGGCTTCATCCAATGCGGCAGCTAATTCTACAGTCCAAATCATAATATGCTAATTTTATGTCGTTTTAGTGTTTTAATATGTTTCTACTATAAAGCAGATGTTTACCACACATGCAAATAAAAAACAGTAAAAATTACAAGATTTTTTATTAACTCTTCTAATAGGTAAACCAAATATTTTTTATCTTAACATAGTTTCATAATAACAATCATAAAAAACACGGATTATTGTATGAGTATGCCAGGCGGTTTTGAAATGGTAATTATTGTTCTTGTTATCCTTCTGCTTTTCGGAGCTAAACGGATACCGGAACTGGCCCGAGGTATTGGGCAGGGAATAAATGAATTCCGTAAAGCTTCTGATGATATCAAGAAGGAAATTGATAAAGGTAAAGAAGGAGTAGAAGAGTCTACACGGTACGAGGAAAAAAAATCTACTGAAAAAGAAACAACTGAACAGAAAAATAATTAACATTTCTTCATGAAAAATTTGCTCTCTGTGCAGGAGCAACTGTCGTCCGGGAAAGCAAATCTCAAGGATCTTTCCGAAAAATACATTGAAAAAATACATTCCCTGAACCCGGAAATTAATGCTTTTGTCCACTTCAACGAAGAAGAGGTACGTAGTAATGCAGCCCGAATCCAGCAAAAAATTGAGACCGGTACGGCGGGTGAGCTTGCCGGTGTGTTTGTTGGGGTGAAGGATGTTATTTGTGAACGCGATAAAAAGGTAACATGTGCAAGTAAAATGCTGCACAACTTTACCAGCGTATATGATGCTACGGTTATCCGTAAACTCAGGGATCAGGACGCCCTTTTTATCGGGCGAACAAACCTGGATGAATTTGCCATGGGCTCATCTACGGAAAATTCGTATTTCGGGCCATCAAAAAATCCAGCAAATACGGATTATGTGACCGGTGGTTCAAGCGGCGGGAGTGCAGCCGTAGTAGCTGCAGACATGTGTGATGTATCGCTTGGATCTGACACGGGTGGTTCAATACGCCAACCGGCATCCTATAGCGGAGTAGTTGGACTGAAACCAACGTACAGCAGGGTTTCAAGATATGGGCTTGTGGCCTATGCCTCCTCTTTCGACTGTATTGGCCCGTTTGCCAAAAATGTTACAGATGCCGCTTTGCTGTTGAAACACATCTCCGGAAAGGATGAGATGGACAATTCATCGGCCAATGTAAAAGTTGATGATTACGTTGCAGCCGTTCAAAAAGATGAAGGCAAACTGAGAGTAGGTGTGCCCAAAGAGTATTTTGGTGATGGCCTCGATGATGAAGTAAGGTCGATTGTTGAAGATCAGCTGAAAGCTCTCGAAAAGCAGAATGTGGAACTGGTGCCGGTTACACTGCCTCATATGAAGTATGGCATTGCCACCTACTATATTCTGGCAACGGCAGAAGCATCGAGCAACCTTGCCCGTTATGACGGTGTGCGCTACGGCCACCGGGCGGATATGAACAAAATTGAGGAAGAACTCGGTTCCGAAAGGCAGGCTTTAAAGCAGGAGCTCAAAGGCGCATCAGCCGCCGAAGTTGAAGAGGCGATGAGCAGTCTCGATTCTCCGTTGATTCGCCTTTATAAAAAATCGCGTACAGAAGGTTTCGGAACGGAAGTAAAACGTCGTATTCTGCTCGGAACGTATGTGCTGAGTGCCGGTTATTACGATGCTTATTATGCCAAAGCCCAGAAAGTGAGGCGCCTCATCAAGCAGGATTTTATTGACGCTTTCAGTGATGTGGATGTAATTGTTTCACCTACAGCACCGACCACGGCTTTTAAACTGGGCGAAAATCTGGATAACCCGCTTCAGATGTACCTGAATGATGTGTACACCATTTCTGCTAACCTGGCCGGTATTTGTGCTGTCAGTGTTCCTGCAGGAACTCATTCAAACGGGCTGCCGGTGGGAATCCAGTTTATGGGGAATACGTTCCGGGAAACAGATATCCTTCGGGCGGCAAAACGCATTGAATCCAATTCTTTAGCCTGATAGCTTATAAATATTGTGAACCGGTTAAAAAATAAATGGGTACTGATAACCGGTGCCACTTCCGGCATCGGCCGGGATGCTGCAATACTGTTTGCCCGAAACGGGGCGAATGTAATTATTACGGGAAGACGTCAAAATCGGCTGGATGAATTGAAACAGAAATTAACTGAAGAAACCGGTTCTGAAATCTTTGCGTTCTGTTTTGATGTTAGAGACAGGGAAGCGTGCCGTAAGTGTGTGGACTCAATCAAACACCCAGTGGATATTCTCGTGAATAATGCCGGTTTGGCTTCCGGAAAAGACCCGGTGGATCTTGCGGATTTTGAAGACTGGGACAAAATGATTGACACCAACATTAAAGGCCTGCTGTCCATGACCCGTTTTATATCAGATAAAATGCGACAGCGAAATGAAGGCCACATCATAAATGTTGGCTCTATTGCCGGGCACGAAGCATACCCCGGTGGTTCGGTTTACTGTGGTACCAAACATGCTGTAAAGGCGATTACACAGGCAACCAAAATGGATTTGACGGGCACGAATATCAGGGTCAGTGCTGTTTCGCCGGGATTGGTTGATACAGAGTTTAGTGAAGTTCGTTTTCACGGAAACAAGGAAAAAGCCAAAGATGTGTACAAAAATTTAAAGCCATTATCGGGAATGGACGTTGCAGAAATCATTCTGTTTGTGGCAAACCGCCCACCGCATGTAAATATTCTGGATACTATCGTGCTTCCGGTTCATCAATCATCGGCAACACTGGTTCACCGATCAGAAGAGTAATTTATTTCAGAAATTTCGTATTCTAATTTACTCCACTAATACCTTGTCAACCGTAAACTCGCAAAGTTTTATCTCATCATTGTGAACCATTTTCAAACAGAGTGCTATTTCAGAAAAGAAACTTTGCGGGTTTCTACCCGAGACTTTACATGTGACACAACACAAATAATACTAAACGGCTTTTTATCTATATAAGGCAATTTATATGAAAAAAAAATTTCTGATTTGTTCCGGGCTTTTTTTGTTACTGCTCATCAGTTGTAAACGAGATACAGGCCTGCAATTCAGCGAACAGGGCAGGGAGGTTCCGCCGTTTTCTGCTGAGAATACCTATAACTACATTGAAGAGCAGGTGAACTTTGGCCCGCGTGTTCCCAATTCAGAAGCTCACAGAAACGCCATTCAATATTTTAACGAGCATTTTAGAACCTATGCAGGAGAAAACGCGGTATTTGTTCAATCATTCCAAACTGAAGTTTATGGCGATACATTACAGCTTTACAATCTGATTGCGGCTTTTGCACCCCATCATTCCGACAGAATTTTACTTGCTGCACACTGGGATTCGAGACCGCGTGCGGAAGAAGATCCCGATGATCCCGACTCACCCATTTTGGGAGCTGACGACGGAGGGAGCGGAGTAGGAGTGCTGATGGAACTGGCCACAATTTTTGCTGAACATGAACTGCCCATCGGCGTGGATATTATTTTATTTGACGGTGAAGATTACGGAGAATCATCCGACCTGGATAACTATTTTCTGGGTTCGCGTCACTGGGGGCAAAATCCTCCGGTTCCCGGATACAATCCACGGTTCGGTATTTTGCTGGATATGGTTGGTGGTCAGGGTGCTGTATTTCCCAAAGAGGGATACTCCATGCAGTTTGCACCCAATCTTGTGGATGAAATCTGGTCCATAGCTCATGAGTTTGGCCATCAGGATCTGTTTCTGGGTGAACGGGGAGGCAGGGTTGCGGATGATCATATCATTGTTGAGGAGTACACCGGAATCCCGATGATCAATATTATTCATCACAGTGTAAATCCGGCCGGTCATATTGACTTTCCGCCCTATTGGCATACTCATGACGACAACATGGACATCATCGACAAAGAGGTGTTGCAGGCCGTGGGAGATGTCCTGCTTGAACTGATTTATAACCGTATCCCGACATGAAATATATAAGACTTGAACTTCAGGTGAACGAATCTTTCCATGAGCAGCTTATTGCTGAACTGATGGATATGGACTTTTACGGTTTTGAACAGCTGGATGACAAACTGATTGCCTACGTTGAAGCCAGCCGGTATAACGATTCAAACCGGGAGTTCATTGAACAGATGCTACTCTCATTTCCCGGGGCTTCTTTTAATGAAATCAACGAAATAGACGAACAAAACTGGAATGAAGAGTGGGAGCAAACGATTCAGCCACAACGGATTGGAAAATTTTTGGTGAAACCCACATGGTCCCATGAACAGGCTCCAGTGAAGAAATACTGCTCGAAATTGATCCAAAAATGTCGTTCGGAACCGGTTATCATGCAACCACCCGACTGATGCTCAGGCAGCTTGGTAAACTTGATGTAAATGGAAAAAAAGTGATGGACGCCGGAACGGGAACCGGAATTCTGGCGATTGCAGCTATTAAACTTGGGGCAAAACACGCTGTGGGTTTTGATACTGACCCCTGGAGCCAGGAAAATGCTTTTGAAAATGTGCTGATCAATAATGTTTCGGACTCAATTGTAGTGAGAATTGGCGGTATTGAACAGATCAGAAAAAATGAAATGTTTGATTGCACGCTGGCCAACATTAACCGGAATGTGATTCTGGAAATCATTCCGTTTCTGGTTGAACATACTAAAGCCGGTGGCATAATCTGTTTATCGGGATTGCTGGAGAGTGATGAAGAAGTGGTTCGGAAAAAACTCTCCGCTGAAAATGTACAGATTTTAGATTTTCAGCAGGAAGAGGAGTGGATTTTGTTTCAACTGGAGAAGGCCGGATGAAAAAAGCTTCGATCGATATTGGCACCAACTCGGTATTGCTGCTTGCAGCAGAAGTGAATCAAGGTGAAATAAAGGTTTTGGAGGAGCTACAGTCAGTTCCAAGGCTTGGAAAGGGCGTTGACCAGGATAAAAATCTACATCCGCACAGCCAGCAGCGAGTAGTGGATGTTCTCAAAACATATCAAAAACATCTGGAAAAATACCCTTCAGGAGTTGCAGCTAACACAATCGTTACAGCAACAAGTGCGGTGCGAGATGCATTAAATAAAGATGAATTTTTACACCGGGTAAAAAAAGAGACCGGCTGGGATGTGCTGTTGCTGAGCGGAACCGCTGAGGCAGAGATCTCATATCGGGGTGCACTAAGTGTATTGAAAGATCGTGATGCCGTCCATAATGTCATTCTCGATATTGGCGGCGGAAGTACCGAGATAGCCTATGGTAAGGGCCGTATTCTGACTGACGGTTTTTCGATGGATATGGGAAGTGTGCGATTTACAGAACGCTTTTTAAAAAATGACCTTTCGGTTGCGCAAGGCATCAAAAAAATGAGGTTGGCAGCACGAGATTTTTTTGCAAAGAGGCACCTGTCCATTGAAAAATTTGATTCTATCGGAGTGGCCGGAACGGTGACCTCGATAGCGGCCATACAGGAAAAACTAAATCACTACAAGGCTGCCCGCCTGAATGGCAGTCGACTTTCCGTTGATACTGTACAAAATTTTATCCGCGAATTTTCTGAATTAACACCCGAGATGATTGAAGAAAAATATCAACCGTTTTTAACAGGCAGGGGTGATGTAATTCTTGCCGGGCTGATCATACTGGATGAATTTCTGAAATGGTGCGATAAGAATGAAGTGATTGTTTCAACCGGCGGAATTCGTCATGGAATTCTTCTGGAATGATGACAAAAAAAGATGCACCGGTACAAGTGCATCTTTTTTCAAATAAATTTACAGGTTAGATGGGGATGCGTACTCCGGCAGAAACCGCAAACTGGTCAAACCCGCTGAGGAATAATCGGGGTTCGGCGTAAAGTTTAAGACCTCCGAGATTGTATTCCAGTCCCGCACCGATGCCCAGGCCAAGTTCCGTATCAGATTCTGATCCGGTAAAACCCTGTATGTTAACATCTACATCTGCATAATGGATACCCAGTGTCCCGATTCCGTAGAGCATCAGGTCATCCTCATTATAGAAGATGTAATTAAAGTTGGCATTTATTTCTAAAAAGGTGTATGAAAAGGATTCACCCATAAAGCTGTCGTCGCCAATCAGCCAGTAGATAATATCTGCCCCTAAACGCATGTCTTCGTTCAGACCGTATGTGCCCCCTATCTGAATTCCGATTTCTTCGATATCAAAACCATAAGCAATACCGCCGCCTAATGAAATATCGCCCTGTGCATAAGCTTTTGTTTGCAGTGAACATACAAGAGCCATTGTAAAAAGTAAGCTTGTTAGTTTTTTCATATATTTACTCTTATTTGGTTATGATTTTTGGTTGCAATATTTTGTGCTTTGAGAAGTACACAACTTTAAGAGTTTGTGTTATTTCATAATATGTATTTCTGGTTTAAAAAAGTATTTCTGGTATTAAATAAAATGAATTGAATGAGTAGTTCTGAACATTCGGAAAATCAAAATAAAATTCGGCAGCATGCATCTTCCAGCAGCCTCGAAGATGATAAATTTGTAGAAGCGGCTATACGTGGAGACCAGGCGGCCTACAAACAGCTGATGAATAAATATCAGAAACCACTCTATTACCATGTGTTAAAAATGGTGAAACATCATGAACAGGTGGAAGACCTTGTTCAGGAAGCATTTATGAAGGCCTTTAACAACCTCGATTCATATAATACCAATTACGCTTTTTCTACCTGGCTTTACCGGATTACAACCAACCATACCATCGATTATCTCCGAAAGAAAAAGCTTCAAACTACTTCAATTGATGAGCCCGTAAAAACCAAAGACGGGGAGATGGAAATTCAGATCAGTGACAGTGCTGAAACTGACCGGGAGATCATCAAAAAAGAGAGAAAAGCGATTATTCATGATGCCATCAAAAATCTGCCTGAAAAATACAGAAATGTCATCGAAATGCGGCATCTCGAAGAGCTGAGTTATCAGGAAATATCCGAACAACTCGATTTGCCCCTGGGTACGGTAAAAGCACATATTTTCAGGGCACGAGAAATGCTGTACAAAGCTTTAATTGATAAAAGAGACAAATTTTAATCCAAATCAGCCGATCGGTTTTTACTGTTCATTATTGTGAAGATCTTGCCGGTTTTGTCCGGAATTTTCTTCGTAGGCAACCGGAATTGTGCCTGAACTGATTCGTTCACGTTGTGCCAATACCTTTTCCTGCCGAAAAGTTGTGCCCCTTTCAACCTTTTGGAGAGTATCGTAGGCGCCTTGTAGATGTTCTGATGCTTTATCGTATTCGCCTCTGTTTTGGAAAAATGTACCCAGCTCCCAGTCAGCCAGTGCCATTTCAAGAGAAGATTCGTGATGAATTTCCATCACTTTTTCATACCCTGAAGTGATAAAATTTTCGGAAAGTTCGGACTCTCCCATCTCCATATAGCAGCTGCCCACAGCCATTTTTGTTCGTGCTGTGAATGAGTGACTGTCTGAAAGATGTTTTTCAAAAATTTCATGAGCATGCTGCAACAGATCCAGTGCACTGTGAACCTCTCCGGACTGGAGTTTTAACTGACCAAGACTGAATTTGCTGATTGCCGTATTTACATTATCCCGGCCAAGTAAATATTTTCGAATTTCAAGAGCCTCCAGTAGATAATCCCTTGCACGAACATACCGGTTTTGTTCCCGCAGGGCAATTCCCAAATTGTTCATTGATAAAGCAACTTTTGGGTGTAAATCACCAAATAGATGCTGTCTCATTTCCAGCGATTCACGAAACAGTGATTCAGCTTCGCTGAATAATCCGATATTCAGCAATACGGCCCCGAGATTGTTCAGGCTCATGGCCAGATCAGGGTGATTTGACCCAAGGGTATTCCGCCTCAATTCGAGCACCTGCCTTAAAACAGATTCCGAATTCAGATAATCTCCTTTGTTGATCATGGTAACTCCGAGGCTGCTCAGGTTCTCAATGGTGGAGGGATGATTTTCTCCATAATGTCGTTTTCGTATATCGTAACTGTTTCTGTACAGCCGCTCGGCTTCAGTATAATCTCCGGTTCTCCGCAATACATAGGCCAGGTTGGTTTTCGTGTCTGATAGGGCGGGATCGTTCGGGCTTGATTGTGAAAACCGGATGGCCAGAGCATGGCGTAACATAGAATCTGCACGGACAAAATTACCGGTATCACTGTACAGGAGGCCGAGCTGATCATATACCGCAAGAGTTTCGCTGTGATTGGGTCCATAAAGGGAGATTCTGAGATCTAATGCCCGGTTCAAAAATTCTTCTGCCCGGTCAAAATCACCCATTCTTCGGTAAATCTGTCCGGTTACATCAAACATCTGAGCTTGTATTTCCGGCTGATTTTCAAGCAGTTCTATTCGTTCTTCTGCGTTTTGCAGCAACTGCCAGGCAGTCAGTTCTTCGCCCTGCGAAAGAGAGGGATCATTTGCTTCAAAAAGTTCCATTAAAAATGAGGTAACCTGTGCGGCTTTTTCAGCTTCATTTTGTGCCTGGTTTCTCTGCTCAGTGATGGAAAAATTATAAAAAACAGAAAAGGAGGTGAGCATGATTAAAAATACAGCCGCAATAGCAAGAAACAGTTTGTTTCGCTGAATATATTTGATGGTTTTATAGCCAAACCGGTTTCCCCTGGATCTGACCGGCAGCCTTCTTTTGTATCGTTCAATATCCCTTCTGAACTCCAGTACTGATGTAAACCGCTGCTCAGGCTCTTTTTGAATTGCAGTCAGGATAATCAGGTCAAGATCTCCCTTTAACTTCCGTATCAGTTTATTTGGGTTGGTTTTTCGCTTATGGCTTATCTCTTCCATTTCTGAGAGTGTGAGAGAAGCAAGATAGGAAGACGGCTTCTGTGGAATTTGAGTCAGTATAAGCCGTTCGGTTTCAAGGAGGGATTTATTTTCAAAATCAAACGGTGTTTTTCCACTCAGCAGTTTGTAGAGAACCAGGCCGAGCTGATAAACATCACTGGCCGTGTTTACGGTTGCACCTCTGACCTGCTCCGGGCTTGCATATTCCGGTGTCATCAGCCGTTCGTTAGAATCGGAAAGTGTGAGGTTCTGCGAACTCTCGTTGTCCACGATTTTGGCAATTCCGAAGTCGAGTAGTTTTACATTTCCCTGGTCGGTTACAAGAATGTTGCGGGGTTTTAAATCCCGGTGGATGACAAGATTTTGGTGTGCAAAGGCAAGGGCATCACAAATCTGATTGAAAAGTTCAATCCGTTCATTTACGGGTAATTTTTTTTCATCGCAGTATTCTGTTATGGGTTTTCCTTGCACATATTCCATGACAAAATAGGGCCTGCCATCGGAGGTAATTCCGCCATCCAAAAGGTGGGTAATATTTGGATGATTCAGCCGTGCAAGTATCTGTCGTTCGGTATGGAAACGCTCGAGAATATCTTTGCTGTCCATGCCACGACGGAGAATTTTTACCGCCACACGGCTTTTGTACATGTCGTCATCCCGTTCAGCCAGATAAACATTCCCCATGCCTCCACGGCCAATTTTTCGTAGCAGTTTATAATTAAAAACTTTGCCAGAGGCAGGGGGCAGATCGCTCAGTTCATCCAGTGCCGGACTGATGACATTGGATGTGAGTGAGTCGAAGTAATCAGCTGAGTCTTCATCCACCTGAAGCAGGGAGTAGAGTTCCTCTTTGATCCACTCATCCGGACAATTTTTTTCGATCCAGGCATCCCTCTCATTCGGAGGAATTTTGCGCAATTCTTCGTACATCCGGCTTAGGCCATCCCACGAAAAATTACCTGTGTCACTCATTGTTATTGGTTATAAGTTCAATACAAAAACCCGTTTTTTTACATTAAACGGGTCATAAATATAATAGAATAATGGCAATTTTCGATAAGTCTTCGAACAGAACGAAATCGGTCAGTCCAGCTGAGTTTAATTTTTTTCCGCTTTCTGAATTTCTCTGTAGAGCCAGGAGCGTGCAACATTCCAGTCTCTTTTTACCGTTGCTTCCGACATGTCCAGAATCTTTGCGGTTTCTTCGATGGTGAATCCGCAGAAAAATCTGAGTTCGATAATTTTGCTTTGACGTTCGGCTATCTTTTCAAGCCTGTTGAGAGCTTCGTCAAGATCAATAAGTTCGTTGGCTTGCTGCTCGCCGGAAATCAGGCTTTCATCGTATTGAACCGGCTTTTGATTACCGCCCCGTTTTGCGGCTTTGTGCATTTTCGCATAATCAACCAGAATGCACCTCATGGCTTTTGCAGCAACGGAGAAAAAGTGGGAGCGGGTTTCCCAGTTTTGGTGTGAATGATCTACCATTTTAAGATAGGCTTCGTGCACAAGTGCTGTAGTATTCAAGGTTTCGGCTGAAGAAAATTTCTTTCGCTGTATTCTGGCAAGCAGATGTAATTCATCATAAATAAGCGGTATCAATTCATTCGACTGAATTTCACCCTCTGAAAACTTCTGTAGAATTTTGGTAAAATGTTTATCCTCTTTCATTCAGCCTGTGAAAAATCATTAAAATTTCTTTTCTTTCATGAGCTATTCACAAAAGAATTTTCGTGATTAGTTTAGAAGCGGATTTTAAAATCCGTTTCAACATCAAACAAGACTTCATATAATAAAAAACACAAGCATAATAATTAAGTAACTGAGGAATATTTATGAAAAAAGTTCTAACCGTTCTATTTGCAATCGTAATAAGTGTTGGATTGAGCACCAACGCCACGGCACAAGTAGTAGAAGAAGGTGACATCACTGCAGGCGGAGGTATAACCTTTACCACAGGAGTGAGTGGAGCAAGTGGTGAAATCGGCATCAATGTTAATGGTAATTACTCTATTACCGACGAAATCAGAGCCGGAGCTGAATTCGTATACTTTTTAGGTGATTTTGGATTTACTGTCTTCAACATTGAAGGTCACTATATTTTTAAAAATGAAGATGACCTTGTTCTGTACGGCCTGGCTGGAATCGGAATATGGCGTTGGTCTGCTTTTGGCTTTTCTTCCTCCACAAGTGGTTTAAATCTTGGAGGCGGGTTAGAATATGAATTAGATAGTGTAACCTTGTTTAGTGAAGCAAAACTAAGTACTATCGGAGGAACACCGATTTCTCTATCAGGTGGCGTCAGATTCAGGTTTTAAACCGATAAGTAGAAAAT
>SL_3KL_010_SEDDRAFT_10002219_pt1 | contig 17781 bp, 9 predicted proteins | sample SodLakKL_010_SED_2_FD_10381 | JGI IMG/M metagenome (IMG submission 10381) | reverse complement strand
AGGTCACCGGATGCATTTGTCTTCATTTGTTGTATAGCAGCTTTAAAAAAATCCTTATCGCTGGCAAGATGACTGATAAGTTTCTGGCTGAATATTTCAATATCATCGGCTTTGATATCCCGGGCTGAGCAATATTTTTTGGACGTGTGGACCGACCTTGTACACTTGTAATAATGATATCGCTTTCCGGATTTTTTTGTGGTGTAGGTAGTAGATAATCTACTTCCACATTCGCCGCATCTTAATATGCCCAACAGGGATAATTCCGATCCATCATAGGTTGCCCGAGGATCTGTAATTGATTCATCAAGCCGTTTTTGAACCTGATTATATAAATTTTCTTCTATAATCGGCTCATGCAATCCTTTGAACTCCTCACCGTTAAAACTAATAATTCCACGATATAATTTGCTTCGTAATAATCTCTTTATATTTTCCTTAGTGAATAATCCACCTCCTGTGATTTTTCCGTTTTTAGTTTCCCTCTTCTTTGTACGATATCCTTCATCGTTGATCCGCTTCATTACTTTCGCAGTGGATGGTTCTTCAAGATAATACTTAAATATCTTTCTGACGAGCTCTGCTTCTTTTTCATTTATAATTAATTTCTTATCAATACAATCATAACCCAGCGGTACAGTGCCACCCTTCCAAAATCCTTTTTGCGCTTGATAATATAGTTTTTCCCGTGTTCGTTCAGCAATCACATCCCGCTCAAATTGACCAAATGCAAGCATCACGGTTCTCACCATATAGCCAACCGGTGTTGTCGTATCAATGTCCTGTGTTGTTATGACGATATCGATACCCAAATCTTTGAGCTTTTGGTCAAAAGCAAGAAAATCCTGAACACTACGTGATATACGATCAAGCTTTATGCTCACCACTACATTAAACTTTTTCTCCTCGGCATCTCTTAGCAATCTCTGCATCTCATCACGCTCAAAATTTGTACCAGATTTCGTATCTGAGTACAGGTCATACACTTCCCATCCTTTAAATTCGCAATAATTGCGTAAAGCATCTTCCTGACTCTTCAACGAGCTGTAATCTCCTCGACCCTGCTCGTGTGTAGATACACGGCAATAGAGGGCGGCCACTTTTTTATCCTGTGGAGATTTCTTCTTTTGTTTTGCCATAGTCTCAAAACCGAATTAGTAAAACACGATTGGATAACTAAATATAATGATATTGAGCGATAAATCAAGTTTAAAAGGGCGATTGTAGACATGAAAATCCGCCCAAAAAAAATATACCAAATCCACATCCCATCCCGGATAGTACCGGTACTATTCTGATGTGTTTGGATCCGGCTATATACTTCGACTATTTAAGTCCTTTTAAAAGAACCGGTTACTTTGGAGGGTCCCGTTTAAAAATCGTCCGACAGCTACTATTCAATGTGATACCATCGGAAATCCTGGTGTCAGCATCTTTGTGTTAAACCAGTCTATCGCGTAAATTTTAATACTCATTTAAGTACAGGAGACTTGTGGTATTTATTCTCATCCTTATTACTTATGCTATTGCAGTGCAAGTGGTATTTTCTAGTCTATTCGATTACTTTTTTGTCCGTTAATTGCTTTATCAATTCATTGTATGCCTTAAATCCGAATCTTCGTTTTATTGAATTATTATCTCGTTTAGATGTTTTTAAAAACTCCTCTAAATTCTCCCATTGTTCTAAGATCCCACCCGGCAAAACATTCCTTCCCCTTATTGTATTGATCAATTTTCGTTGTAAGTGTAACGAGCAACCGACAGCTTCCTTGGTGTATAAAAAATCTATCCCCCTCATTTTCAGTATTTCACTTTTTCGTAAAATTTTTCCAGGTGGCAATATATTGATTACCTCGACACTTTTAGGATTGACCATATCTTTCCAGTCTGTGAAATCAAATAAATCCCTGCTCTTTTGGAAATAATTAGATAATAAGTAAGAGTATGAGATTATAAGTTCTGTCTTTGCCCTTGTCATTGCAACATAAAATTTTGACAATTCACGGTACCATTCCTCCCGAGGTAGCGATGGATCCGGTATTACATCCTGATTACAATGCAATATGCACATCGTATCAAATTCGAAACCTTTTGTCTGTTCAAGGTCCGACAAGAAGATCGTTCCGCTTTCCAAGCTCGAGCTACCATCCAACACCGGAATATTTAATTTTTCCCCTATTGACTTAATATCCACAAACGTATAACCGCATAATACAATACACGCTTTCTGATTAGAGCCCGTAGCCACATACTTATCATTTAAATACTTATAGCAATAGGTAAATTCTTCACTAATATTATTCGCTTTTAAAGCCAGGGGTTTTGGCATTGATAAATAAGCATATTCCGGGTCAAGAATTTCAAAATCTTCATTTTTAAAAACTTCAACATTTATATTATTATTCAATACATCGTACGCAGCACTTAATATCTCCTTACTATTACGATAATTCCTCCTGATCACAACGGAACGATTACTTACATCGATACCCGCAGATTTCAATTTTGTATGTTTCGTTGATACCTTCTGTACAATATCGCCTGATAGAAAGATATCATTCTCGTTTTCCGGCACCAACTTCCGTATAATATCTAATTCAATAGTCCCGAAATCCTGCACCTCATCAATTAATATGCACCGGTATAAAGGTTTAATTTTATCAATATGTCGATGCAACGCTAATGCGAGCCCAACATAGTCGGTTACTCCTACCAGTGACATTTTATCTTCCCACCCTGTCAGCCCCTTAAGAATCAAATCACGTTGATCTTCGACGAATGGAATTGCCCTGCCCTCTCTTTCAATCTTAAAATACTCACCCCTCCTTACTTTATTGAATGCAGTCCTCACCCAATCAAACTCCTGACGAATATATTCTTTCGGATATATTCCCCTGCTCAACAAGCTCATATGAATTGGGATCATCTTTGATGCATCAAAATTATTTTCTCTCCTCTGTTGCCATATATCATAATATTCATCCCAGATTTCACTGATATGTTCATTGTGTTTCCAGGTCACATCATTATATAATTTTTCAAAATTATCAGGTTCATATTTCTTTAATTCTTCCTGGCACAACTCCCAAAATGATTTTACAACGATATTCTCCCTCAAATGCTCCGGACAAGCATAATCAGTCAACTGGGAGATTAATTTAGAAAGTGATTTGTTTAAGGTAAGGACTAATACTTTTTCAGAATTATATTTATCAGCGAGACGAATTGCCCGCTTAATTACGACGCATGTTTTGCCTGAACCACTGACACCTGATAATTTTGCGGGACCATTAAAATCTTTATTAATTACCTCTTTTTGTTCTTTACCAAGGAATAACATCCAGGATTTATAGTCGGCTGTTTTTATAAAATGATTTAATAGCTCGCCGACAGTTTCAGCATCCATAAATTCATCACCCTCAACCAACTGTTGTATTTCATCATTGCTCAATTCTTCTATGTTAATTGAGGTATTTGTATAAAAGTCAATCCTATTTTTGGCTTCAACAATTTTCCCTTCCTTTAGAAGGGTAAAAACATCATAGAATAAATCCTGCTTATCTTTTTCTTCAATTTGGCAAGATAAATCAAGAATTTGTTCTTCGGTATTAATTGATTCTAGATCCTCAAACTTTATCAATATTGAACGTGAAACACCCTTAGTAATTCTGTCATAATATCTTTCGGGGATTTTAGCATATAATTTACCTTGCGATAAATCTGATTCAGTGCTAATCCTTCTATCTTTATTCTTAATATCACCGGATTTAAACACTGGTGATAATTGCCCATTTTGATTTACAACTAATTTCAAACCAGTGTTCTTTTTTATCCACTTTTCGGAATCGTCATGTTTTCCAACATAACATAATGCTGTTACACCATTCGTACGAATTGTTATCAGGCGAGCGAATCCTTCCAAATCATATTTAATACAATTATCTATCCGTGATTCACCGTGTTTTGTTGTCGACACCCCATGAAAAGGATCTTCTTCCCCCATATTAATCTTCCCATAAATTTGTTGAACTGTCTTGGCAGCTTGTTGATATCTACCACCTGATTGATGCAACTTTCGTATAGAATCGACAAAATCTTTGTGAGTTACATATCTCATTGAATAAATCCCCTATTTTATATTAGTAAAACTTTCAGAATATTATTAAGTTTAACTCTTTATTATTCCTTTCCCCATATATCTCAATCTAACGATTTTATCCAACGCATCTTCTATTTCTGAGTCATTATATTTTTGCTTTATTTTGGTATAGATTCGATGTGATTTACTAATGATTTTAAAATCACATCAGCTACAGTATCCTTGTAGATAACCTTAAATTCTTTATACAATTGTTCATTCATTTTTATATTTACCTCATGTCTTGTTATTTTTAGCCAAACTTATAAATTCTGATAATCGCATATCCTATCCCATATCACCTTTCCCCCTCATTCCCCTCAATTATCTTGATTTCGGGGATAGAGTGCAATTTAGATAAATTCTTTTTCACGGGATGATCGTTTTCGTGCAATCGCTTATATTCATTGTTAATTATTTCCAATTTTTTATTATTGCTCATACTATCGATTATTTCTGGTATATCACTAATATTTTTAATAATTTCAACATCATTGACATCAAGTAATTCCGGCAAATAAAGTTCATATACGATTGCATTAGCAATTATTTCGTAATAATATTCAATGGTTTGATTAACTTGGCCCAATTTATTTACCTTTAGGATATATATAATACGACTCAATCTGTCAATTATTTTCTTTTCTCTAGGAATTATAATCGGAATCGCTTCAAGTTGATTTTTTTGAATATGTGGAAACAAAGTATCTATGTTTAAAAATGCTGTGTTGAACCAAAATGTTATTAGTCTAGAATTCAATATTATTAGTAAACATTCATAGCTTATTGCACTATCATCCTTTAAGTGACAATTATAAACAGAATTGGTATTGAAGTAACCTTTTTTATCTATAGCAAATACTATTTCATTAGAAGTAAATTTGGTTAATAGTTTAGGTGTTTTTAAGAATACATCCTTTGTTTTATATTTTGATTTCTTTGAAAAATCCGGCTCACAGTAAATTATATCATTTTCTAATATTATATACTTTTGTATAGCATCAGCCTTAACCAATGGATAATTAGTCTCATAATTTACTATTGATTCGTCTGAATACCCACACTCAAATCCTCGAGTAATGTTCAATAATTCTTTAAGAGTATTAAAATGTTTCCTTTGTATTAACTCAAATACTCTTAACCTATCCTCCCGTAATATAAATGGAAAGATATTAAATGGCATAATTTCAATTAGTGAATACGGAATATTTGATAAATGAAGAAATTCCTTTGTAGATGCATTATAATTGTAAGATGTTAATTTGTTTATATCTCTTGATTTAGTGCCTAAAATAATATTGGCTTCAACATTGGCTTTTTGAAATGGCATCTCTACATCTACATATTTAAGTACTGGCATATTATTCAATATAAATATTCTTGCTTTTTCAAAGTTTTCATTTGAGAGAATTCTTTGTGGAATAATAAAACTAAATGCACCATTGCTATTTAGTATACGGCAAGTTAATTCCAAGAACAACACATAAACATCATATTGGCCAATTGCTAATTTGTATTTTTGCTTAAATATATTCTTGAGTGATTTATTAAAACTCTTTGTACGCACACTTATATATGGCGGATTTGCAATAACAATATCAAAACCACCGCTACCATCAACCAAATAAGGGTTGAGGACTTCCGGAAAATCGAGTTTCCAATCAAAATGTTCAAACCGTGAATTTGCATGATTTTTCAAGCTCTTCAATTTCGAAATAATTCTATCATAAACGGAAATCTGTAGATTTATTTCATAGTTTTTTGTTTTTTCCTTAGCAGTTAATCCGATTCCGGAATCTAATATTTCAGAATTTTTATTTATATATATTTGCTTGTTAAGAGATATCTGGTTGATAAGGAGCTCAATTTTTAAATCTCTTATTTCTTTTGATAATTTATTTTTGTTCCTGTTTTCTGGATCAAAATACCTCTTCTGTTTTTCGGCAACTTCACGCAGCAGCCGCTTGATATTTTGATGATATTCTTCCCCCTTTCCGGCACTCCCCGCCCTATTCCATTCAATTTCAACGATTTCTCCGTCAAATTTGCTTACGAGACTATCACCCACCACAATTTTATAATCAAGATTGGGTAAAGGTTTCGGCTGATCCTCATCAACGACAAGACTGAGCCAGAATCGCAGCCGTGCAATATCTACCGCCCCTTTTTCAATATCGACACCGTATATGGAATTCTGAATGATATTTTCTTTCACTTCAGAGGGTATCCATTCACCACCCATTTTATAAGCAATTAACTCCTTAATGGAATAAATCTCAAGAAGCAATCCCATAGGAAAAGCACCTGAACCGATAGCCGGATCGCATATTTTAACCTCACTAAGCAGCTTGTCTATTAATTTTAGCTGCTCCTTTGTAAGGTTGCTGATATCCTTCGTTTTTACCATCTCGCTTACATCATTACGGTTGAGTGCTTTTTCTCCAAATTCTTCAACCAGATTTAACTGCCCTACACGTGTATCATCTCCAAATATTTCAACCTGATTGCTTCCAATAGGCTGGTAAACCGTAAACACCTTGCTCAAATGAGTGCTCAAATATTCAATCAAACTTTCCTGGCACATATAGTGCACAATTTCTTTCGGTGTGTAATATGCTCCTTTATCTTTATTGTCTTCAAGCAGATTTTCAAAAATATGACCGAGCATTTCGGGGTCAACAGCTACGGTTTTTTCATCCGGACTATCTTCATATATTGTGAAGTTGAAAGCGTTCAAAAAATCAAGAAATCCTCTTACCTTTGGGTCTTCATCATTGTTAGGATTGTGAAATAGTACCGGATCAAACGTAAGCAATTTATCATCATACTCCTCCTTATCAAAAAGCCCGCCATTCAGGAATGGTATTTTTACTTTTGACCTGTCTGGCATGGTGAAATTATCATCTTCCCTGTCTGTATTGAGAGTATCAAAAAACAATATCGTTAACCATTTCGGGTAAAAGGTTTCGTCACCCCCGGATGATTTAAATATTTGCATTACAAAATCTTGTTTACCGTCTTTGTATTGTTTATCTGGAGCCCCGAGCCATCCTTTTTTCTGGATAAAATAAAGGAATACAATTCTGCCCAAGAGCATTTTCGTAAAATCCCGAATGGCTTTTTCGTCATTCTTAAATACGGATTTTTTATAATTTGAATCGTTCAGATAATCGACAAAGGCTTCATAATGGCGGGTATATTCATCGAAGAATGCTTTACTGAGCCGCTCCACCGAGAATGCAGTGACAAGAGATTCATAATCGATTTTTGATTGAGTACTGAGATATTTAAATCTATCTGCGGGGGTTTTACAGCTTTCAGAAGGTCCGAGTAAATAAGTATAGCGTTTTGAGTGTGTGGCTTTTTCTTGAATTCCCTTTTCAGTAAGTATACTATCTTTTGCAACTAAGGTTAACCGCCAGAGGTTTTTATTTGTCGGTGAGACGAAATTTATCAAGGCGGCCTGTCCCGCTGTAAGAAGTTTCCTCACATACTGCTGAATTGCCACTTTGCTGTATTCTATTCGAACATTTGGTTGAAGTATTATTTCATAACAGGTTACTTCCGAACCATCGTCTAATGATATTTTCCCATAAATCCAGACTTCCTTTAAAACTTCTGATTCCGATTTATTCGGTGGAACCGGTGGCTTAACCGATGTAGAGCTTAAGGAAAAACCTGTACTAAAAATTGGACTCAGGACTTCTTTGGCAAACAGAACACGATCATACGGTTTTTGTAATGCGTTCTTCAATTGAAAACTACTTGCAGGCATAATTAACTAAAACTCTCCGATATGATTATTTTAGGGTTTATAATACCACGATTAACTGCATCTTCCTCTCCGTCTGTGAATACCTTTGCAGATAAGTCGTATCTATCTAAAACTTCGACAAACAATTTATCAACTAATTTATCAGGTTCTTTGAATAAGGACGAGTTGGATGAAAAAAACTGATTTATTTGTTTCGGCAATCCAGTAGAAGCAAAAGTTCCTCTGTTTATTAGCTCTTGCGCACGGCTTAAAGCATTTTTCTTTTGGTCTGTTGTAGCAACTTTTTTTACTGCAATTATATTCTTTATCGCTTTATTTTCAGCAGGACTTAAATGCTTGCGTGAAACTGTCTTCATGTTTTCTTGATTCTTTTCTGATTTGAAATAATCCAGGCCTGCTAAAATCTGTTCATGATGATATTGATGTAGGTATACTGCATTCTCTTTTTCATCGGTTTTAAATAATTTTACCGCTAGTAGAAAATTAAGTTCTATTATATTAAAATTAGAAGTTACGAGACAGAATATTCCCGGGTGATTATCACTTTTTAGATAAGTAAGCGTTGTATTGGAAAGAGGATATGTAATCTCTCCGGAATCAGTATTTATTAACGATAGTTGTTTCGATTCATCCAATTTTCTGCCACATCTTGCTTTATTGGGAATTTCTGAAATTTGCTTATATCTTTCTGGATGTTTTTTTCTAAAATCCCTCAGTTCATTTAGATATTTGAGAATTTCGCTTTCCTCTTTTTGTATTTTGTTACCAAACAGGGCGCCTTCACCCTTTTCTTCAAGCAGTGAAAATATTTTATTATCCTCACCGAAAGCAGTATGGAACGCCTGTAATTTTCTCAAGGCATTACTAACCAATTGAATTTGTGCATCACCATGCGCAGAAGGATAATAATTATAGACATATATATTTTCCGCACGGGCGCCTATTCGATTTACCCTACCAATCCGCTGCATTAATCGGGTGGAGTTCCATGGTACATCATAATTTACAACAACATTGCTTCGATGGAGATTAATTCCTTCCGCTAATACCTCCGTCGTAATTATGATGTCGTAATTATCTTTCCATTTTTCCTCTTCAAGGTTAGCATCGAAATTTTCCCGTATGACCTGTTCGAGGCTTCTACGGTTATCCGAGCTTACGGTCAATATCTTCTTTGGTGTAAAATCTTTTATTTGTTCAGTCAGTTTTTCGGCTGTTTCTGTTGATTCAGTAAATATTACAAGTTTTCCACTTATATTCTTTTTTGGATGGAAGAATTCATCCTTGAGTTGTTCTGAAAACGCATTATGTTTCGGGTCAACATTAACTTTATTCCATCGTCTAACTAATTCATCAACTTTTTGTTTGTCATATTTTAGATACTTAATAAAACTCTTATCAAATGCATCTTTAGTATATTCCCGGTTATTACCTCCTTTTTCATTCATTTTTTCCAATATTTGGTCGTAACTCAAACCCTCTTCCAATAAACTATTCACATCAAAATCGGGGGCAATAAATATTCGGTTATCATCGAACATTTGTATCATATTATCAATTGCTTTTTGAAACCGTCTGAGGGATTGAGTAAAAGCATAAAAACTACTTTCCAGGCGCTTAACCAAAAGTGTTTTCATAATTGCCGATAAACGTCCTGATATTGACCTTACATCACCATATACTTTTTTATCTTCCTCTTTTACGAGAAATTCAATTAAACGATAGCGATAGTATCCGAGACCTTCTATCTCATTTCCTTCTTCATCCAGGCTGGTAATGAGTGAAACGGTATCGTAGAACAATTCAGTGAGATTTGCATCCAATTTGTAATATAATGCTATGGGATCACCAACCTTCGGGAATACTATACCCTGTTTTTCAAGATCGTCTAAATATTCTTTGTTGTTTTCAATATCGGTTCTTGTTCTTCTGATCACCAATGGCTCCACAACATCATCACGAAGCTGTTGAAACAAAGATTTAAGCTTATTTATGTTTAGTTCTTTTTCGTATGCGAGTTTTTTATACTTTTCGTTTATTGGTTTGAAGTATTCCTGCAGATTCCTGATATTTTCAAGAGTGCTATTCCTTCTATCCTGAAATATATATAGCTGGTTTTCGATGTCCTGTGGTCTATTATTGAGCGGAGTTGCTGATAAGAGTATAACTTTTTTCTTTACATCGCCATTTTCTGCAGGTCTTTTTCGGGGCTTTTTACAGATTTCCTGAAGTTGAAGATACATATCTGTATAATCATTCCTGAATTTATGTGATTCGTCTACCACAATTAAATCAAAATCTTCAGGATCAGGATGTCTATAGTTTTTAGGATCAATAATTTTGTGGAGACTTCCAATTGTAATAAAATGAAAATGATTATCAAGCTCAAACTCTTTTACTGTTCTACGCCAGTTATCCTCAATAGCGGGCGGAACTACTACCAACACTTTTGTATGAGTACCGTTTTCATAAATAAACTTTTTTATGATCATGCAAGCAACTATGGTTTTACCTAAACCCACGACATCTGCTAATATAAAACCATGATGTTTCATCATAATTGCATATCCCTGGTTTGCCGCATCGGATTGATATTTAAGCCGGATATATTTAGGTGGTAAGAGCAGATCAATATTGTACGGATCATAATCCACTCGTTTACCAAAATATTCAATCATCATCTTAATATAGATTTCAAACGGAGTGAAATCATCTTTGAGGTATGTTCGTTTTCTTATACGTTCTGCTTCAGCTTTAAGAATGGGTACGGATTCTGCCCATAGTTCTTCAAACTCATCGGTGGCAAACTTAACATCCTCATAATCTCGTAAACTAACATTAAATTCGTAATTCGATTCAGGATTTGCACCAAGACCCGCATCGGTAAGATTTGATGAGCCGGTGATTACTTCACAGGGTGCGTGTTCATTAAAAACCTCAGGTCGAAATATATAAACTTTAGCGTGTATTTTTTTATTCGGATGAGCTCTCACTTCAATTTTTTCATTAACTAAATCTTCTATAAACTGAACAATACCTAACTCGGTTTCCTTATCATATTCGGCATCTTGGATATTCTTAATTATTTCACTCATTACGGATTCTTTGGTTTCATCAGGACTTGCAAGATATATTTGACCTTTGTCGTGATACGTTTTTATAATTTTATCTACATTGATGCCGACTAAAACTCTTATTTTCGGTATGTTGTCTAAAAATTCTCTTACCTTAAAATAACCTGATGCACGAAAATAACCGACTAATGCATCAAAGTGTTTTATAGATTGTACGTGAGTAAATACCCCGTTGAATTTTTTAAGGAGGCTGTTGTCGCCCTGGTTGGTGAAAAACTTTGTCGACATAGGCTAATTTATAATTTATAGTTATAAATAAATTTCTTATTAAAAAGAATATATCACTTTTGTATAGTATTTAGATTATTTTCTTATTTATTTTTAAATTTATACAGATTATAAGTTTCAGTGGGTTAGAACCATATTGAATTATTCTAATCTTTTATTTCTTAGCGTTACCGGTTTTATTAATCTACAAGCCATGACCAGTCAGCTTCGACAAAATACTCTCTAATAAATTCCAATGTTTCCGGGAATTTATTTTTATAGGTAACTCCTAAGAATGAACCTGCTCTCGTCAAACCTACATATAGATATTTTTCAATAAGATTTGGCTTCCACAGATAAATATCATCGATATCTAAGAAGAATACTGCTTCAAATTCTAAACCCTTAATATACTCAACACTAAATATCCTTATCTTCGAATCTGTGCTAAGAATTTTTCCATCTTTACATTTTTCAACTTGCAAATTATTCTCTGCGAGAGGTTCTGAGATCATGTTATATAGTTGATCAATATCAGAATCATCAGAAACAAATAATGCTATTGTCGCTTTACCGTCGGTTATATTGTATACTTCAATAATTCTATTGACAATCCAGTTTACATATTCATCATCATTTTTTCTTTTATGGATGATGGGATCGGGTTCATTCTCAACGTCTGCATAAACTGATAATTCCAGCTTTTCACCAACAAATCTCTCATACAGCATAGAAGCAATGTTTAATAGTTTCTTACTTTGCCTGTAAACCTGGTTCAATGATTGAACATTATAATTACTAAGAAAATAACTGCAGTCATTCCAAGAAGTAATACCATGTTCTGTAACTCTCTGCATTAGATCTCCTGTTAAAGTAAAAGATCTTACGTAGGGATGAGTTAAATAATACATACAACCAAGACTTATTGCATTAAAATCAGAAGATTCATCTACCGTAACAATGTTCTTATAAATAGATTTTATACTTTCTAATAAAGAGTTATTACTAGGGCTTGCTAATTCATCTCTATTTTTATCAAAATAATGAGATACGTTTTTTAAAATTATATAAATCAGTATGTCAATTTCATGATCGGATATATATTTCTTATCTTTAACTTCGCGTATAGTCAAATCATTAAAATATACCTGTGATTCGTCTGTAAATACCTTATTACGGAATTCCAAATAAGCATTAGGAATTCTGCGGATAAAATTTTGAATATAGCCAGCAGTGAGTTGATTTGTAATCCTTAATATTAATCTTTCTTTTCCTATGTTTAATAATTGATCGTCATATGTTGCAAGGTCTGTTTTTATTTTCTCAATAATTTGGCCATTAATGCTCTTAGCAGTAATAGGCTGAGATCTGGCTTTTCGTTCAGCATAATATACCACTGCCCTTCGTAATTGTTGATAAGCCCGGGCTTTATCATCTTTTTTTAATGATTTAATTTTTATTACATCGATATTATCTATGTCGAGGGTATCATCATCTAATTCATCATCACTAATATCGCTATCTTTGGAGTTCATTTTTAAAGTAGTACTTATTTCATCGAGAATGTTACTATTCTTTTTATAAATATTATCTACTATTGAATCTAATTTATTGTCAACAATACTTTTAAAATTAGTATATTCATCTCTCATTTGATAAAGTCTTGTGATCAGCAAATAAGCAACGTCAAATGATCCGTTAACATTTATCTCATCATAATATCTCTTAACATTTCGGAAATTTTGAACATATTCATAATTGTCCTTGTACTCTGAAATATTATGATATGCATGAATATACTTCTCAATAATATTATTCCAACAATATTCTTGAAAAATGTTGGCATACGACACGACTTCTTCATTAGTGCTGGGAAGGAAATTATTTTTATGCGTTCTTACAAAAATACCTCTATCACCCACCTTAAGAAATCTTAATATATTCCTTGCTAAGTCCATTCGCTCATCCTGCCACACTTTTATAGTTTTATCATATGCCGGAATACTCTCTTTATTGAATGCTTGTTGGAGATACATCTTTAACAAATCTGTTGGTGTATATAGAACCCAGTTCTCATTACGCTCATTAAGAAGTTTCATTCCCGGGCTTCGAATTCCTTCTTTTTCCTCCTCTGTTAAATTCTCCGGTTTCGTCGCTAGTGAGATTCTATTTATTAAAACCGTGGTTTTTCCTGTGCCGGCGGACCCCGTAATAATTAGATTGGATGTTAAGGGTGACCTGTATATTTTTATTTGGTGTTCATCAAGTATAGGTTGATCACGAAGGTAAATACTATCAATTATTGATCTGCGAATACCTTTTACAATATCAGCCTCTTCTAAAATATCCTGCACATTCTGTGATGTATCTTCAGTTATTTCAATATCCTGTAGTTTTAAGATCTTCAATAAAGAATCAATACTATATGTACCTGATTCCAGATCTATTGTATTTTGTACACCATCACAAACTGGCCTCATACGTGGTATGAAGTATCTATCACGATATAAAATCTTTCCGCTTACAAACTTTCCATCTGGTCTTTTAAAATTATAATGTTCATTAACCCTTGACGTGAATAACTGTGCAGCATAAGGCGATTGTTTGCTTGCGAAAAACACATTATGTTTATCTAATGGTTCATAATTATTGGGTGTATAATTTCTCGAAATTAAAATCGTTAGCTCCCTATCATTTTCTTGTATTTTAATCCAGCTTATGAATGGCTCATTTGCCAAGTTTTTCATTTCACGGTATAATATATCTGTTATCTTTTTTTGTTCATTGAATATGGCTGCCTCATTATCCGTAAAACCGACAAATGTATTCTGACCCGAGAGGTTGTTTTCAATCTCATTATAATTTCTCTTAAAATATTCAAGTTGTGATATTATTCCACTCGCTATTGTTTCAAGATGGCTTAGCTCTTTTGCATTAAACTGATTTTCTTTCATTAATCACCTCATTCTAAAAATAAATATTCTTTACAAGAATACCATGAACTTCAACATAAAAGAGGACATTATATCAATGATTGTGTTCATAATAATACTAGAACACATCTAAGATGATAATATTGCTTATCTATTTTTTTCAGATAACTGTTTTATCATTTCAACAAGCTGTTCATACTTTGACAAGGGAATATTGATACCTTTTTTTGTGGGAAGGTAGTTACCTTCAGTGTTTTTAAAATATATCCGGACATATACATATATACTTCCCTTAAATTCACTTACACCAACCCTAACTTGCTCTTTATTATTCTTTTGTATAACTTTGACGACTTTATCACTGGTCATTACATCCGCAACTTTCTGTATTCCATCAGACACATCGTTTAGGTGATCAATTTTTAATGTTATACCTTTTTGAGTAGGTATAATATTATCTTGTTCAAATAACGCTTGCTGGAATATTCTTATATAAAAGTAGTCATTACCTTTATAAGTACTAAAACCTGCACCTATAAGTTCTGTATCGCTTTTTTGAAATGAACAAACAAGGTCACCAAAATTATTTTCCATTAAATAATCTCCTTACAGATGCAGGTATAAATATTTATAAATCTACTTCAAGTTTCGGTAAAGATTGCTTTAATCGGGTTGCAAGAAGTTTGAATCCTTTCATACTTCCATAGACTGCTGCTCCCTCATCTGAGTCGCTCTCCCATAACTCTTCTTCGAAATCCTCTTTAATATTGGATATAATATCATAGATTATTTCAATTGATAATTCCGATCCTTCATCCCGGGCGAGATCGAAAACTATAGGTGCTATCATATGTAGTGAAAATATTCCAGGAGTTTTTAATAACACATATTTATCGGAATATTTAACTGCAGATGGATATAGCTTCGCTATAGCTTCCCAATACCTTTTAACTAATTCAGCGGAATGATCTTCAGAAATTCTTGAAAAATAAGGAGTCTGTAATATTGGCTTTAATGATGTTACGAATGAAGTTTCTTTAATTACAGCATTTGGATATTCTTTCTTCGACGCATTTGGAGGCATTATCTTACCCTTCCATACTCCTTCTGTTTTATTCAATTTCGACGCAACTGCAGCACCCCTCGCCTCCCATAATGAGCCCTTTTCATCTAACCGAAGCCTCCTATCAACATCTTTTGACTGTATTAATTTTAATCGTCTTGCTAAATCGGTGCGAACTTTCTTTTGAGTTGTATTAATTAAATCGAACTGATCAACCTCTTCCATAAGACTCAAGCCATCAGCAATAGTTATCGGTAACGGATAGTCTTTCAATTCAGCGTGCTCTAAATCTTTAATTGCATATTCAAACCCACCAAGACGATGTTGCATATCAACGATATAAATCGGTAATGATTCTTTTGGTATAGACAGAGTACCAAATGCAATATTACCAATTTCGTATTCCACTTTGAATTCGAGTGTACCCCCATATGATCCCTCATCTTTTTTCGATCGGGAGTTTGCAAGTCCTCCAATAGGCATCACAGCATCATCACGAATTGCGTAGTAGGCGATTTCTCTCTTTCTCGTTCTGCTCGGTGCCCGCTGATAACCTGTAACTTTCTCATCATTATTCTCCTGCCAAACATCTACTTTTGACATTTCGATGAGATCACTTGCTGGTAAGACGGTCGAATAAAACACACGCCCATTTTGTGTGAATCGAATAGCTTTAGTCTTAATCATAACTTTCTCCTAACTATTTATGATTGGTTTAACATAACATCAATTATCTGATCCAATCACAATATACATACTAATATAATAAAAGTCAAGATCAAAAAAGTGGATCTAAATAAAATATTAATAATATTGATCAAAAAAACATACTAACTGATGATGCAGATTCTTAAGTTAAATATTTCCAACATATTACGGGAATAAGTCATATTTTATAAACCTCTCTTAGCTGGGAAAAATGATCAAATTAGGAAAAATAAAAAAATCGAGAAAGACTATAATAATTGTAAACTCTATTCAACCTTTTTTCTTGGTTAATTTTAGTGAAATATTCCTATCTGCATTTCCAATCATTTCATTGGAAAAACCTGCATAGTAAAAGGTACAATCGATGCTGGATCAAATATAATTTAAATTTAATGATTATAAATCGGTCTTTCCTTTACGCTCCAATTCAAGTAGTGCACGTAATCCATAATAAAAACACTCTTTTTTATAGGCAATGTACCAATCCTGGATATGTTTTACAGCATCAATACTCTTTGATTTTAGCAATTTCCCCAAAACTTTCTCTCGATTTTTTCTTGAACTGGTAGACCTTTCAATCCAAGCAGGTGGTATATTTGCTCCTTGTTCTCGTAAAAGTATATAAGCAAGAAATATGTCACCATTGGTCGTTTCAAATAACCCGGCTTCGCGTGCCATTAAACCTCCTAAGTCATCGTATTGACATTCGTTAGTATATTAATAGAACGGTTTATTTTTATTAAGATAATTACACTATTTATCCAAAATATTTATTATTATTATGCCACTCAAGATATTCCTTCGAAGGTCTGTCCTTTAGATTATCCGGTAAAGTAATAAGCTTTCTCCCATGATACGCATAATACTCCCTCCCGTTCTCATACTCTTCCTTGATACGTTTACTTACCTCAATATTATAATCGGGAGTAATCGTGACATATCCCTTATCAAACAATTTGTGAATATCTGATCGTATGAGCAATCCGTTGCGGGTATAATTCGGTCCCGATTCGGAAAAGGGCTTAATATGCGCAGCGTCCAAAGCCGGGAGTGTCCTCTCACCCGTGATCGAGCAGCGACGCTGATACGCATCGGTAACAAGAACTCTGAACGCACCCTGTCCGAGGCGGGCTTTCTGAAGATAGTAATCGCCGTACCGTGCGCCTTCTGCGGCAACCGGGACCTCTCCGGTTGTTATAAGTTCGTAATTCATCATTTGCAAATGATGTTCGACTTTTTGCCAGACTTCGCTTCCTATTCTTTCCTGAGTATCATACGTTTTCCCTCTGACTATGTTCTTTTTCAAATCTACCGGCGGTTCGATCCACAATTCTCGGGGAAAGAAGAATGGGCTGTTTAATATGATGCATCCGACCGATGGGTTGTGGTCATCCGCACCGGAACCGCTTCTCCGTTTCATTATCAATTTGTATAATGTGTGATAATCCTCAGCGCCGTTTTTATTGCCGAATACATCCCACATCAGCGATAACGGTAATTGAGTGTAGCGTACAAAGAATCCGCCTCCTACAATAAAGTGATCAGGATAGTGGAGTTTAAACAGAAATGGTTCTCCGGGTTCGAGTGCCTTGAATCCCCCCGCACCCGGCTGCCAGAAGTTTATCTCGTCGGGTTGAATGGTTGAAAGGTATTTATACCATTCGTTATCTGTTATTCCGATCCAGAATTTCATCACATTATCCAGATCTTGAAGTCACAAATTGTGATTTCAAGATATATCGCACCTCTCTGAGGTGCTGTGGTTATATGTTTATTTATATGCTACCAATATTTCACGCCTCCGGCGTGTCTATACCTGTGGA